>Ga0136600_1000876_pt1 | contig 15047 bp, 16 predicted proteins | sample AntRauMFilla2698_FD_104634 | JGI IMG/M metagenome (GOLD analysis project Ga0136600, IMG submission 104634) | Saline lake microbial communities from Rauer Islands, Antarctica - Metagenome Filla 2 #698 | ecosystem: Environmental > Aquatic > Non-marine Saline and Alkaline > Saline | place...
GAAGAAGCTCAATTTGACGTAGATAAAATCAAACACGACTCGATCAATATCTGGGTACAAAACCCACACATGGGTAAGCACGACGCATATCACAAACTAGGTACTGGCTACACTCCACAATCACAAATAATCTTACCTAACCTAAAGCCTATAAATAAGCGTGGTGTCTTTTTTGCTGGTCAAATAACACACCAACGACGAGAAGAACTACAAAGAGTTCTCAAACATTATAAAAATACTATGAAAGGCGATGTTGACTTTCACCCCTCTGCTGGCTTTACACAAGGATTAAAGCCTCAAGAGTATTACGTTGGCATGGTTAAGGCTATTGTTGCTCCTGCGCCGTCTGGTGCAGTCATACCAGACTCTTTCCGCCTATTTGAGGCGTTAGAAAGCATGACAATACCAATTGCAGACCAAAGATGTGCAAATGGCAATGTGTTAGAATACTGGGATTGGTTGTTTGACGGCGAAACCCCCTTTTACAAAGTAGTTGATTGGAATAGACTACCATCACTTGTAAATGAAATACTTGCTAATTACCCAGCGAACCTACACAAGCAAACTGCTTGGTGGTTAATGTGGAAACGTAACTTTAGAAACAAAGTCAAGGATCAACTTGGATTAGAGCAAGATAAAATTACTGTTATTATACCAACCTCTGTGCTACCCTCACACCCGTCTACTGCAATTATCGATCAAACCATTAAAGATATACGAATACACTTGCCAACGAGTGAAATCATTTTACAGATTGACGGTTTACGAGATGAGCAAACTCACAGGAAAGTGGAGTACAATGAATATAAAAATACAATACTTTGGAAGTGCTTACACGAGTGGGACAATGTATTGCCGGTTGTCTTTGGAAGCCTACATCATCAAAGCGGAATGCTTAGGGAAACTATCGACTTAGTACGATCACCCTTAGTTCTTTATGTTGAAGGCGATGCGCCGCTTACACCAGACAAAGCAATAGATTGGAATAAATGTATTGACTTTATTCTTGATGGAAAAGCAAATACAATTAGATTTCACCATGAAAATGTTATCCCCGTAGACCACTTGCCTCTAATTATTGGCGAAGTTGATGAGGGATTCTTAAAAACAATACAGTGGAGCCAACGCCCAAATCTTTCAACAAAGATGTACTATAAAGAAGTAATTTTACCTACTCTACCAAAGGCAAACTTTATTGAAGACACTTTCCACGGAGTAGTTCAAGATGATTTTAACGTCTACGGAATGCCAGGTTGGAATAAACACCGATTATGGATATATCACCCAGATGGCGGAATACAACGCAGCTACACCACGGATGGACGCGCTGGCGGTAAAAAATATACATCTGATGACGAAACATGGGGGCTATAATGCGTTTAGGTTTAATTGCAAGAGCAGACAAGACTGGACTAGGGTATCAAACCCATGACTATTACAAGTTCTTAAAACCATATAAAACTATTGTTATTGATTTATCTCCACTAAACGGCAACGAGCAGCACACACAGTGGTATCAAGACTACAATCTGATTAAAGGCATACCAGACGATGACCAGGTACGCAACATGTTATCTGGCTTAGATGTTATCCTTACCGCAGAGACACCATACAACCTTAACCTTTACAAAATAGCAAGGGAAATGGGAGTAAAAACAATATGCGTTGAAAACCCTGAGTTTTATGATCATGTTAAATACCCTCAATATGAAATGCCTGACATGATAATCCTACCAAGCACCTGGAAAGAGGACTACATACGGGAGCATGCAGAGTCTCGCGGCACAAAAGTAGTACAGCTACACCACCCAGTAGACCGAGATACGTATGAGTACCGTGAACGAACAACAACAAAAACCATGCACATTGCCGGGAAGCCAGCAGAAAACGACAGAAACGGAACCTGGTTGTATATGAACTCACAACCGAATGGTATTGTTACAACACAGAACAGTGACTTTGCTTGGCACATACGGCGTAAATACCGACACTCAAACGTATTTGACAATGTACAAAACCAACTACAGCTTTATTCGTTTGGGGATATATTAGTATTACCAAGAAAATACGGTGGTAATTGCTTACCCCTAAACGAAGCATTGTCAAGCGGCATGCCAGTTATTATGCCAAACATATCACCGAACAATCACTTGTTACCGAAAGAGTGGCTAGTTGACGCTAGGGTAGTTGGTTACTTTGAACCTCGCGGCAGAGTTGATATATATGAGGTAGACCCAGACGACCTACATCGTAAAATTGCATACGTTCAAGAAAACATTAAAGCCGAAAGCCAGAAAGCAAACGCCATTGCTGATTCAATTAGCTGGACTACTCTATTACCTAAGTGGCAAGAAGCTATAAAGAGCTTACTATGAATATACTTTGTATAGCGATGGTTGAGGATAGAACTAACCTTGACAAGCAAATACTAAAGCAAACTGTGCAACCCGACAGGACTATTTTCTATGTTGATGAATCACCGGCTACATTACCAAAAGAACGCAGGAAGCGTATTGCCGAAAACCACAAAAAGCTACAAGAGATTGTTAAAGCATATAACCCAGACCTAGTGTGGCAAGTAGAGGGAGACGGAGACTACCCATCAGACACTCTTGCTACTCTTATCACTCATTATGAAGTGTTTAAGGGCAAAGACTTTGGATATGTATCTGGCATACAAGTAGGGCGACACGGATTGTACCACATAGGAGCTTGGAAGAACTTTACTGAAACATCATTTGAAAGCATTGACTTTAACCTTAAAGGTATACAAGAAGTAGATGCTACAGGATTTTATTGCTTGCTTGCACCAAGAGAGGTATGGCTTAGTGGTTTATGTGAATGGACTGATGAGCCTTACGGTCCTGATGTTGTATGGGGATTAAGCATAAATAAAAAGAAGTATGTTGATATGGATCTTGGCATAGGGCATATTGTTAAGAACGGAATTATCTTACCTGAGCATATTAGCACTTGCAACGTAAGGTTCGATAAAGGGGAAAACGGAACATGGAAGTTCAAGCAATTAGATTAAGTGATATAATACGGTTATGACTACTAAGCAAGACAAAGACATGAATCGTAACCCAGAAGGCAAAGGTGGCTTCCAGGACCGTCCTGAAGACCGCTCTAATGGTCGTTGGGATAAAGCTGACTCTATTAGCTACCAATACAATAAGCTCCTTAGAATGAGCGACAAAGAGTTTGAAGACTTTGTTCCAGAAACAATTGCACAAAGGGTTGCACTTGTAAGGCTTAACAACTCTATTAAGGCAGATGGACTTGCTGACACTAAAGAAGTAACAGACCGCACAGAAGGCAAAGCACCACAATTTATTGGCTTGGGTGATAAGGAAGATTACAACATAGCATTGGTGGAGTTTATAAATGGCAACGACAAAGATACAGATACCGCAGGAGTTTAAGGAGTTATTTAGTCCTCACTGGCGTTACTTCCTTATATACGGTGGACGAGGTAGCTTAAAGTCACACACTGTGGCAAGAAGGCTGGTTATTGTTGCACGTGAACGCAAGGTGCGTATTCTTTGTACCCGTGAGTTACAGAAGTCAATCAAAGACTCAGTACATAAGCTCATCGCTGACATTATTAGCGAGTACGGCTTTTCTGACTTTGAGGTGCAGAAGGATTCAATACGCAACACGGTAACTGGATCAGAGTTTATCTTTACTGGTATACGAAACAATACAAACGAAATCAAATCAATGGAGGGTATTGACTTTTGTTGGTGTGAAGAAGCGCATGCACTGACCGAAGCATCTATTGATATTCTTACCCCCACTATTCGCAAGCCAGGCTCACAAATTATATTCACATACAACAGGCTTAACGAACTTGACCCAATACACAGCAAGTTTGTTATAAACAAGAAAGAAAAGACATGTGTTATCAACGTCAATTATGAAGTAGCAATTAAGTACGGTTGGTTTCCCGATGTGCTACAGCAAGAAATGGAGCTTGACAAACTAGAAAACCCAAGCCTGTATGCACACAAGTGGCTTGGTGAACCACTCAGCCAGACCGACACTGCAATTATTAGCAGAGATGCAATTATAAACGCCATGCAGAGAACCATAAAACCAGAGGGAGCAATAGAGATTGGTGTAGACGTTGCACGCATGGGTGGCGACCGTACCGTGTTCTTTAAGCGTAAGGGGTTGCGACAAGAGGACAAACGCATTTACAGCAAGCTACGAACTACAGAAGTGTGCGACAAACTTGAGATGTTTGCAGACTTTGACAAAGAAGTGCTTATAAAGGTTGACGATACCGGAGTTGGCTGTATAACTGGCGACACCTCGTTGCTGACACCTGACGGCTGGCGATACCCGGAACATCTCACTACTGGCGACATCGTTTACTCCAAAGACGAAAGCGGCAATGTTACTACAACCACCGTACACAGTGTGAGTAAGCGAAGTACAGAAATAATAGAGGCAGACGGCTATAAGTTTGCATGGGCGCACCAGATACCATTCAAAACTCGAAACAATTACGAATACAAGCTCGGTACATGGGAGCTAGCGACAAATTACAAGCAAGCTATATTCGACACTAAGTTCAACTACGAAGCCGATGAGCAAGACTTCATCATGCAACCGCAAGTCATTACAATGCCCCGTGGTGGCGATAAGATAATCAATCCCGAACTGTACATTGACGCACAGGAGTTTGCGATATTGCTCGGTTGGTATGTATCAGAGGGTAGCTTAGACCGTAGCAGTAAGTGCGTTACAGTCACACAGAAAAAGACCCAACACTTCGACGAGATACAGCGAGTAATGTCATACTTTGGTAAGGTTCAGGTCAAACCTAACGGCAAGTCGGGCGGTAAAGATTTCAAAATATTTAACCAATCGCTATATAAGTGGATTGATGAACACTGTTATAACGGTGGCACTGGTTTTAAGTTTAAGACAGTGCCACGATGGGTTGCCAATAACTCAGTATCGGTAATTAAAGAGTTTATGCGAGCGTTCAGAGATGGTGACGGGTACATACACTCCAATGGCCGCAACTACTACGTCACATCAAGTGTAAACCTAGTTGATGACTTTATGGAACTAATCTATAAGACGGGCAAGTCGGGTAACTATTACAAGAAGTATGACAAAGGCTCAACATTTCAGATAGAGGGAAGAACAGCTACGCGAACTGAAGACAACTATGTGATATTTGAGTATGCTAAGAACGGCTACGGCATTGCTAATAAACAGACGACCATAACAACTGGTGATGTCTATTCTCTGATATTGAATAATGACACAAGGCTAATGTTTACAAAGGTGGACGGTAAAAAACCATTTTGGACGCATAACGGCGGTGTTACTGACGAGATGATGAAGCGTGGTTACAACGTTATGCCGATTAACTTTGGTGCTAAAGCAAGCGACCCTGACAAATACACCAACCTTATTAGCGAAGCATGGTTCTATATTCAATCACACATCAATGAAATGCAATTAGACATGGACACTGACCTTATAATGGAACTATCGTCACGGCAGTGGAAAATGGACGCAAAAGGCCGTAGGGCGGTAGAAAGCAAAGACGACTACAAAAAGCGTGGTTTTCGCTCACCTGACATTGCCGATGCCTTAATACTTTGTTACTATTCTGGTAATACACTTGACATAGATGATATTTATCTTTAAGAGCATAAGTGGTACTATATGAACAGAGTCCTTTGAGACCTTAAATGGGAAAACATAAATGAAGTTTACTGATAGAGCAAAAGCAGCGCTGAGCGTTCTTACACAAAAACAACTCGGTAATTCACTTGGTACCGTTATTAGGAACCTTTCAAATGCCTCAACCTTTGATCCACAAAATCAATTAAGGGGAATTACCTTTAAGGCTATTGACAAAATTGGTATGTCTACCAGTGTCTACGAACCCAAAGCCGTAAGAGGCAATGGCGATGTATACGTTAATCACCCAATTATTACACTTGCTAAAAATCCAAACCCAATGACTAACTCTACGGACTTTGTTCACCTATGGGCTATGATCTACGAGATATATGGTGAAACATTCTGGTACTTAGCACGAGGCGAAAGCACCCGTAGAGTAAAAGAAGTCTATTTGCTTAACCCAATGCAAATAGAACTTAAAATTAACGACGGTGAAGTGGTTGGCTATATTTTGCACAAGAGCAATGGCACACAAGTACCACTTATGCTAGATGAAATCGTACACGACAAACGACCAAATCCGTTCAACGAGTTTCGTGGCATGTCGGTACTTGAGCGTGCATCTGTATATGTTGACACCGAGATCACAACATCTGTCTTTACATTGAACTACATGCGAAACAACGCAAGCCCAAGCGGTATTGTCACACTTCCAAACATGGACAAAGAAGTATTCAAGCAGTTTGCTCAACAGTGGCGTGAAGGCTATGAAGGACCACACAACGCTGGTAAGACAGCATTTATTCGTGGTGACGGCGTAGACTTCAAGGCAGTTGGTGCAACACTTAAAGACGTTGACCAAAAAGTTACACGAGACATGGCGAAAGAAGATGTCCTTATGATGCTAGAAGTTCCAAAGGCTTTGCTAGGCATTGCAGATAGTTCTGGTCAGGCACGAGCAAACGTTGAGGCTGTTCACTACATCTACAACAAAGAGAAGATTGACCCAATCATGGAGCGCCTTGACCGTATCTGGGAAAAGATTGCAAAGGTTGGTGGCTTTGCTGAAATCATGGACATACAGCACGTATCGCCTATCCCAGAAGATAAAGAGTTTAGGCTAAAGCGCCAGAAAGATGGTGTGAACGTATGGCTTACAGTTAATGAAGCACGCGAGATGGACGGACTTGGACCAATTGACGGCGGTAGCATTTTAATGCCACGCAATGCAGTTCCACAAGCAGCACCAGTTGCAAACTCCTTGACAGCAAAAAAGATAACCATGAAGCGTGAATTATCAAGTACAGAAAAGGTACTAGCGCTTAATGCAGAACAAGAGTCATTCCGTAAAGACCTTGTTGCTATCAACGACATCTACGCTACTAAGCTAAAGACAGAGATTGACAAGTTTTCAAAGAAACAAGAGGCTGTAGTAATTGGCAAGATTGACGCAACCAACAAGAGCTTTGAAGAGTATTTGTTTAGCATAAAAGAAGATAGCACTGCACTTGCACTTTTGCTTGTACCTATTGTTATCGAATTGATGGAAACACAAACCGAGGGTGTTGCAAACTTTATCAGCGGTGAATTACTTACGATTAGTCCAGAGATACGAGAAGGCGTAAACCAAAACATGTTACGGATTGCTGGACTGTACAACCAAGACACTATAAAAGCGCTAGAACAAACGTTAGCCGCTGGTCAGGGTGCAGGTGAAAGCCTTGCCAAGCTTAAAAAGCGTGTAGAGCAGACCTTTAGCGACGCTCAAGGCTACCGAGCAGAACGTATTGCACGAACAGAGAGCTTACGTGCTAGTAACTCAACAGCAGAGCTTACATACAAGCAAAGTGGCTTTACAACAGTTAAATGGTTTACAAACCCAGGAGCTTGTGCATTTTGCCAAACGTTTGAAGGACAGACAAAAACAATTGGTAGCAGCTTTGCTAACATAGGTGATGTTGTTACAACCGCACAAGGCGATCAGATGCAGGTTGAATACTCTGACATCGGAACACCACCATTACACCCTAATTGCACTTGCTCATTAGTGCCGGAGAATTAAAATGACGACAAACGCTGATTTGTATGCTGAAGAAAATAGAACACAGCTTATTCATACACATAAAGCTATTTTAGAGCTACATAATCTTATTAAAGAACAAACAAAGCAATATAAAGCCCCCAGTGATGAGTTAAGGGTCAAAGGTGATGTAAGTCAACACTGAGACTGAAATTGATGTAAAGAACTTAGAAGAGGTTACAAAGTCTATTGATGCACTTTCAGAAGTCCTATCACTTGCTATTAAGAACAATTCTTACAAACCGGTTGAATTAGTCACGGTCAAGAACATTAAAGACGCAAAGCCTGATGCATTAAAGATAACCAATTTCAATGAATTGGCTGATTATTTTAATAAACTTACAAAATCAATTCAAGATAACCAACCAATTGTAAATATTGCAAAAGAAGCAATTCAATTTCCAACAAGCGCAAGCAAGCCTATTGCTGTACGACTTAGCGACGGTAAGTCATTTTACTCTGCAATGACGGCAGCATTTACTAGTGGTACAACAACACTGACAGACATACGTGGAGGCTATGAATATAATTACATAGACGTGCAGCAAACAAGCTCCACTGTTGAAACCTATGTCTATAAAAAAGACGGATCTGGCGGCACTATTATTCGTACAATAACTGTTGTGTATACAAACTCTAATAAAACGGATATAGACTCCGTAGCTTGGAGCTAAAATGCCGTACAAATTCAACCCTTTTACCGGTAAGCTAGACTACTTTGAACCCGGTGCAGGTGACCAAGACCTTTCAGCACTAGCAACTAAAGCAAATGTACTAGAACTTGACAACACAACGTCATTTACTCCTGACGCTGATTACGAACCAGCTACAAAAAAGTATGTAGACGACAACATAGACGTTGTTTCGGCAAAGTTTGTGAAGCTTACAACTACTTCTACCGCAGATGCAAACCCTGGTAGCGAAATGAAGATAGCATGGGATACTTTAGTTATTGATGAAAAAGGTAATGCCCTTACGCACTCAATTAGCACGAACAACAGTCGCATAACTATTAACCAAGATGGCTATTATCGTGGTTTCGTAAATATTGGGTTTAATGGCAGTGTAGTCAGAGGAGCGCCACGAGTCAGAGTGAAAGTAAACAACACCACATACTTACCAGAAGAAGCTAGGCATACTTATATCCGTGCTGGTTCGGGTCACAACGACAGCACAGCTAACTTTGCTTTCACCTTTGAAGCGAGTGCTGGCGACTATATTGAAATAACCTCTATACGGGGATCTGTGATTGGTACTCTAAACATAGACGGAGCTTCACTTACTATTGAAAAAATGTAGTATCTAACGTAGCTACCGATACTATTTTGGGGCGTACAACTGCTGGATCTGGGAACTCAGAAGAATTGTCACCCAGCACGTGGTAATCTTAAATATCTACTACAGTTTTATTCCTGGTATAATGAACACAGATTGTAAATATGATAGATGTTAAATGTAAAAACTGTAATAGATTACTTGCAAAAGCCGAGTCTATGAACGCGGCTATTAAATGCCCCCGGTGCAAGATGATATTTGAATATAAACTGTATTCTAATTTATTTTTAACAACTGAATATAATAGTTCTTTACAAAATAAGCATAATCGTAGTATAATGCAAACAGAGTCCACTGAGACCATGCTCGAATAACGAGCGCCACCTCTGTAAAGAGTAGGTAGGTCTAATCAGTGGTCTTTTTTATTAGGAGAAATAAATGCACATTAAATCAGAAGCGTACATTGAAAAAGCAACAAAGCTCCAAGAGGGAGAAGTTGAGTTTGTCGTATCTACTAACGATATGGACTCACACGGCGAAAGAATAGACGTAGACGGAATTGATTTAACTGAGTTTAAGAAAAACCCAGTTGTCTTATGGGGTCACGATGGCTTTAACCTACCTATTGCTAAGGCAGTAAAGATTTGGAAAGACAACGGGAAACTTATGGCTCGTGCTAAGTTCTATATGAAAGACGACTTTGCCCGTAAGGTCTACGACTACATTATGGACGGTTACTTGAACGCTGTATCTATTGGCGGCATGGTAAAGCAATGGGGAACAGACGGCATGACTATTTCTGAAATGATGATGAAAGAGTTTAGCGTGGTATCAATCCCGGCTAATCAAAACGCACTTGTTTCCAATAAGTCACTTGACGGCAACCAAAAAGCAGAGCTTAAAGCCCTTGCAAACGGTTATGCACGCAAGTTGCTTACAACTGGCGATAATGAACTAAACAAGAACATCGAGACATTAGAAACACTCGTTGCCACCTTAAAGGAAGTAGCCCACGGCAAAACCCATGAGGATTCGGCTGACGGTACATTAACTCGACGAGTAGTTTTGCGCCAAGCGCAAGCGGTCGATCAGCAAGTCGAAACTGTCATCCGACAGATTAAATTAAAAGGAGACTCAAATGAGTAAAGAAAACATTGAGATTGACGCAGAAGTTATCAAGGCTGTTGCCGATGAAGCTGCTAAATCCGTAAAAGAAGGTCTTGTTATGCCAACGGCATCAGACATTGCAAAAGAAATGGTTGCACTAACAGAAAAAACAGAAAAAAAGAACGTAACATCAGAAGTTGAAAAAGCGGAAGTAAAAAGCACTATGGAAAACCTATCAAAAGAAATGCGATTTGCTAAGGGTGTTTTTGCATTCAAAAACGGCAACGCTGCACAAATTGCAGAATACAACACATATGTTAACAAAGCATGGTTTGATGTAAACAAAGCTGACTACCAGAACGTTACTACAACGGCTGACGGTGGCGCACTTGTTCCTGACCCAGAGTTTGTTGCTGAAGTAGACCGTCTTACTGACGACTACGGTGTTGTTTCGCGACTTGCTACTATTCGGCGTACAGACCGAGACTCAGTAACACTATTAAGTGGTACAAACGAGATCAGCTTTACAAAGACCGGTGAAGCAGTTGCTCAAAACGCACAGAAGCTAACTTACGCCGCAGCAACCGCTGCTCTTGACAAGTACATCGCAACATTGGTAATGACAAGTGAAATCGTAGAAGATTCCGCTATCAACCTTTTCAACGATGCTGCTAACGAAATTGCACGCGCACGAGCTAAGTTATTTGACCAACTAGTATTCACAGACGCAACCTACGGTCTATTAAGTGCATCATCTGGTGATACTTACAAAACTGTTAGTGTTGGTTCTGCTATTACTGACTTTAGCGCTGATGACGCAATGAATGGCCGATACAAGGTTGTTTCAAGCGCTCGCCGCAATGGTCGTTACTTCATGCACCCAACAGTATGGAACGCCCTACGCCAGACAAAATCTGGTGACGGAACTAACTCAGCAGCCAACTACCTATTCGGTGGTCCTGGACAAGCTATTACACCAAACATTGACGGCGTGCCTGTCGAATTAGTAGACGTACTACCAGAAGTTGGTGACATCACAGCAAACGAATCATTTGCAGTATTTGGCGACCTTGCGCGTATTCAGTTACACGTTAAGCGATTGCTAGAAACTAAAATCTTTGATAGCGGTGTTGTTAAAGACTCAGGCGGAACTGACATCAACTTAATTACACAAGATTCATTTGCAATCCGTGCTACATTGCGCGTTGTTCCTCAAACTCGTTTTGAAGGTGCATTCGTTATATTTGGTACAGGCACAGTTTCTTAGTAACAGTAATAAAGTTCTTGGAGGACTAAAATGGCAAACTTAAATAACCTATATGTAGCTGGCGGAAGCCTTGTTACCTTCGGTGGTGTTGACCTAGGTCACACAGTAGATGGTACTGAGGTTCAAGTTGAGCGTTCGTTAACAATGGTCAAGACCGATTTATACGGTGAGACCCCTGTTGACTACGTTGTAACTGGTCAAACCGCTACAGTAACGTTAAAGTTGGCCGAAATTACTCCCGATGTACTATCATACGTTTTACCTGAGTCAGATTATGACAACGGTTCATCAGATGATCACTTGCACTTCGGGACTAAAGCTGGATACAGTTTACGTGCCGACGCATTAGAGCTTGTTATTACCCCTCAGGGTCGTAACAGCGATAATGGTCGTACCGTAACACTGTTCAAAGCTATCTCAACCGGTAACGTATCATTTGCGTATAAGATTGATGAGCAAAGCGTTTATGAAGTGACCTTTACGGCACTTGTAGACGAATCACGATCTGCTACTGATGGACGCTTACTAGGTCGTGTCGGCCCGGTAGCTATTAGCTAGACTAATGAGTGACCAAGTTAAGAGAGCCAATAAACTGGCTCTCTTTTCTGTTTTTGTGGTACAATATACTTATGTTAAAGAACTACTACAATAGCGCGATATTAACAGTAAGGGAGCATATAAATGGCATTGATAAGTCAGAGCGAATTGGAATCGAGACTCGGGAGGACTTTAACGAGCGCCGAGACTACCGCCTTCGCGCTAATAAACGGCGCAAATCAAGCATACGTCGAGAAAATGATCGGATCGAGCGTAGAAGTCGCAACCGAGGCAACTAGATATTACGACGGCGGATTGCAAAACTTACCTATAGACCCTTGTACTGATATTACAGCTTTGAAGTTCGTAGATGAAGATCAAGTTGTTATCGAAACCATAGACGCTTCCGACTACATCAAGGAACCAGTGAACCGCACCCTAAAGACAATGATACGTGCAAGATACGGCAAGCTTTATAACGGCTACGCAAATATTGGTGTTACTGCCAAGTTTTCAGTCTTTGGAGACACAGACACGCTTAACATTATTAAAAATGCAATGCTAGAAGCGCTTGTTGGTGAAATAGACAGTTCATCGAACCTCACTAAAGAATCTATTGAGGGCTACTCAGTGGAATACGCAAAGACACAAACACGGGACCTGCTTGATACAATCAAGTTTATTATACCTGGGATAATCTAATGAAACCTCCGATGCGAGAAACTGCAATAAAGATTACTAGGTCACTCAATGGCTACGGTGACTTTACTGAGATTTCACGCGTCAACCTACCTTGCCACTTTAGAAATGTTACATCACAGGTTGCTGGCGGTGGTGATGAAACCGTTGAATCAGATGCTTTAGCATGGTTTGAATCGGGATCAGGCGTTGTGCGTAACGATATACTTATTATTGACGGTGAAGGTTGGAGAGTTGAAAGGCTTACAAAAGCACGCAGATTACGCGACAACTCTGTGCAATTTATTAAGACCGAGCTATTGCGGTATGGAGTTATCTCATGAGTAGGCCAGTAGTAATAAACAACATGCCAGCGTTTACTTCTCAGTCACGCAACGTTCTGGGCGATGCCCTAAAAGATGCTGCAAGAGACGGACTTATAAATGCTGTTAAGTCTGCACCGTTCAAAAAGGGTCAGCTTCGTTCTGATTCTGGCATTACAAAAGTCAATCAGCTTAAATACCGTATATCTTTTTGGAAAGAATATGCACGCTTTCAAGAGTTTGGCGGAGACTCAAAGCGCACTGTTCGTAACTACAGCACAGCAAGCACCGGCGCTCACTTTTTGCGTAATGCCGGAGATGAACAAGCACAGCGAATATCGTATAAGTTTAAGAAACACTCAGGGAGAATCTAACAATGTCAGAATTAACACGCAACTTTGCGGCGTACTTAGAAGCGGCTGGCTTTGGCACGTTTGGCACAGATATATTTGTTGGTCAAATACCGTCAGATACTAACGGGATATATATTGTTGATGCTGGCGGAAGTCTAAACAACTATGTTCCAATAGTTGAAACCGTTCTTGACATTTATGTAAAAGACATAAAGGCTGAAACTGGTATAGCAAAATTAAATAACATCAAAAACTTTATACACAGAATGCACAATACTACTATTGACGATTCGTACATATATACATTTCTTGTAATTGGTGATATAGAGGACATACAAAGAGACGTAGAATATGCTAAGATATATAAGATAACGCTTCAGGTTGTCCACAGAGACACAACGCTAATAAGTTAAGGGAGAATCACATGGCACTAACAATAGATGATCTAAAACCAAAAAACTTTACAATAACAATAAAGGACGTTGAAATTGAGTGTATACCACTTAAAGTATCTCACGTTATGCTTCTGCAAAAGGTTGGCTTAATTTTTTCAGACGTTAAAAACGCAACAACTCAACAGATTAAAGACGCAGAAACAGATTTATATTCAATCATTGAAGAAGTTTCACCTACGCTAAAAGACGCACAGCTTGACTTTAACAGCGTTTTTGAATACATCGAGCAACTTATGGCCGGTGTTGAAACAAGCGAAACCAAAGAAATTAAAAGTAGCGGGGTCACGTTTACGAAAGACCCAAAAGCGGAGAAACCAGTGGAGACGGTGGTTGGCTAATGTCCATTCCTTCTTTCATTTCATATTACGGCTATACTAATAGTCAAGTTCTTGATGAGTTTGCAAGGGTATACTTTGCGCTTACTGCTGAAATGAAAAAGGGTCGTGCTGCCGCAAGACTTGAAAGAATCCAGGATAACGCCATACCAAACGGCGGAGGTGAAGAAGCAAAAAGTATTGTTAATGACCTCATAAAAGATGCCGAGGGCAATGACCAGATTATCCAACAGGCTAAAAACCTGAGGAGTATTAGAAATGGCTAGTACCAATGTTGGCTCAATCCATTATGAACTTGGCTTAAACACAGGTAAGTTTGACGCAGCCTCTAATAGTCTTGGCAAAAAGCTAGACGGCATTGGCAAAAAGATGCAAGACACTGGCAAAAAAATGACCATGTTTGTAACCGTTCCAGTCGTTTTGGGCTTTGTCGGAATGGTAAAAGCCGCATCTGACCTTGATGAAACTATGAACAAAATGGAAGTTTCATTTAAGGATCAATCAGAAGTTGTAAAGAAATGGTCAAAAACATCAATTGACAGTATGGGACTTGCACAACAAAGCGCCCTTGATGCTGCCGCACTGTTTGGTGATATGTCCACAGCAATGGGGCTATCAACCGTTGAGGCTGCAGACATGTCTACTAGCCTTGTAAGCCTAGGAGCTGATATGGCTTCGTTTAAGAACGTTTCCTTTGAAAGAGCGCAAACAGCGCTTGCTGGTGTGTTTACGGGCGAGACAGAGGCTCTAAAAGGCCTTGGTGTTATTATGACAGAAACAAACCTGCTTGCATTTGCTCAAGCTCAGGGCATTGAAAAGACCGTCAAAGAAATGAGTCAAGCCGAAAAGGTACAGCTTAGGTATGAATACTTGATGTCTGTTACAACAAACGCTCAAGGTGACTTTATGCGAACAGCCGATGGAACAGCCAACCGTACAAGAAAGATGATGGAACAATTCAAAGAACTTTCGGCAGAGCTTGGAA
>Ga0136600_1000881_pt1 | contig 15030 bp, 9 predicted proteins | sample AntRauMFilla2698_FD_104634 | JGI IMG/M metagenome (GOLD analysis project Ga0136600, IMG submission 104634) | Saline lake microbial communities from Rauer Islands, Antarctica - Metagenome Filla 2 #698 | ecosystem: Environmental > Aquatic > Non-marine Saline and Alkaline > Saline | place...
CAGCTTTAAAAGCCCTGACAGGAGAATTGACCCCTCCAGGTATATATTGTTTAGCGTGATTAAATAATCGCTTACTATTTTCGTTAATCATCATATTCTTCTTTATTCACGATATCTAACTTCGAATTTTTGAATTGTACTATCGGCACAATCTGATTATCGTTGGACGCGCCGTACTTCATCGCTTCTAAGATTCTCCCGTCTATTAACTGGCCGCTTCTCAAGCCAATTTGGAAATATTCACCATGCTCTCGCATAAGCATCCCAAGCTGAACGATAAGTTCGTAACCTACAAAATGGAAAATGGTTGGGTAGCCTGAATATCTATCATAGATCGCTTTTTTTACGTAGGTGAAATCTGGTTTTGTTACATCTAAATACTGGCTGTAAGCGAGTTGAACAGCAATTCTTTCTAATTGTTCGTAAGAAACCATCGTAAAATCAATCCATTCACCAAGGCCGTATAACTGTGTACTATCGCCACGAGTTTCAATCACACTTATTAGATTATTCGCCAAGTGATTTTTCCTTGTGGAACCCAAGACAAACCCTATCGAATCCTTTTCCATATAAAATGCCTTATCGTAATAAAAAATAGGCTTACCCTCTTTATCATAACTTACCAAATTAAGAAACCTTGCCACCTCTTTTGGGCTCATTTCTTTATTTCTGGGCAATGCTTTTTTCGCTTTTAGCGCATATAAAATTCTTAACTCATGGTTATTTAACCTTCTATCTCTGAGTAAGTTGCCCGCTGATCTTAGTGAATCCGCTTCACTTCGCGTCCAGTAGACATCATATTGAGCGATGAGGGTGTCTAGCCAAGACCTTGCATTTTCTTTATTCAATCCTTCAAAAACGACAATTTGGAAAGCGGTGTCTTTTTCCAACTCCGCTCTAAATACATTGGCAAAAATTGAATCTCTTTCATTTTGCTCATAAAAGATCATCCCAGTTTTATTAACCAATGATTTTTTTGCTTGATTAGCCAGCGATATGGCCATGGTCTCATAGCTCGGCATAAAAAGAAAGGCAAAGGGATTATCCCCTAAAACTTTGGAGTTACCTGAAATAGGATTGATTTTATTAATGTTATTGGCTTGAGAAAAGTTATTAACAACATCATTGGGTTCAGGATAGAGGGGGCCTACGATTAAGTCAAATTGATTTATATCATTTTTATTCAATAGCTTTTTTGTAACATCGGCATTGCGCTTCGTATCAAATGGAAATAAGTTAAGTCTTATTCCAAGTGAATCTGCCAATTCCGCACCAAGCAACATTCCTTGATAAAGATCTGTTACCAAACTATTATTTAGCACGGTCCCAGGATTATGAAGTGAATCATACATAAATGGAAGCATCACCGCTACATTATAGGCCTCTTGAATGTTTTTCGGGAGTGCCTCAAAATTTAGTCCTTCATCTCCTACCAACTTTATCAGATTATTGATAAATTTTAAATCGCGTTCACCATGAGGCAGATCAATAAGTTTTTTTACCAGGATTTTAGCTAAAAAAATATTTTGCTTCTTTTTAAAGAGTGCTTTTAGCGATTCCGTATCTAATTCACTTAAGTAGCTATAGATAAATTCTTTTTCCAAATCTTTCGAAGAAACCTCTTTCGAATAATTTTCAACATAGTCTATGGCCTTCACGAAGTTTTCTCCTTCAAAATGTGCCATTGATAGCCAATAGTATAATTCTCGTTTTTGGCTCCAATTCGGGAATTGAAGAAGAAGCTGCTTCCACATATCCGTAGCTGTTTTAGAGTCACCTTGCTTATACGAACTGAGGGCAAAATAGAATTTCGAATATTGGCCGAAAGATTTGCTGCTTTTAAGAGAGGCAAAAGCTGCCTTGGATGAACCATATTGACCTTCGGCAAAGAGTCGCTTCGCTTCCAAATACTCATTTTGATCCGACTGACCTAAAGCCAAACTAAAGGAAAACAAAGCGAAAATAATTACTGAATATTTCACAAGCTTGATCATTGACATAACACAAAAATTATTCCCATTCTATGGTCGCTGGAGGTTTGGAACTGATATCGTAAACAACTCTATTTACACCTTTGACCCTATTAATAATGTGGTTTGAGATTTTTCCTAAAAAATCATATGGTAAGTGACACCAATCAGCTGTCATGCCATCGAGACTTGAAACTGCTCTTAGTGCTACCACGTTTTCGTAAGTACGCTCATCGCCCATAACACCTACAGACTGTACAGGCAATAACATCGCTCCGGCTTGCCAAACATCGTCGTATAGTCCATCGTCCTTTAACCCTTGAATAAAAATATGGTCAACGTCTTGAAGAATCCTCACTTTTTCGGGAGTTACATCGCTCAAAATTCTAATTCCAAGACCTGGACCTGGAAACGGATGTCGGTTTAAGATACGTGTGGGTATTTCCAATGCCTTCCCTACATTTCTTACCCCATCTTTGAAAAGAGTATTTAGCGGTTCTACCACCTTTAAATTCATTTTTTCGGGAAGACCGCCAACATTATGGTGTGATTTTATTGTAGCACTAGGCCCATTAACAGAAACAGATTCTATAACATCAGGATATATCGTTCCTTGCCCCAACCATTTTACATCTTTAATTTTATGACTTTCTTCGTCAAATACTTCAATAAAAACTCTACCTATTGCTTTTCTCTTTTCCTCAGGATCGGACAAACCTTCAAGAGCAGTATAAAACTTATCCTTAGCATCCACGCCCTTGACATTTAAACCTAAGCCTTCGTAATCTTTAAGCACCTGCTCAAACTCATTTTTCCTAAGAAGTCCATTATCCACGAAAATACAATACAAGTTTTCACCTATAGCGTGATGTATAAGTGTAGCTGCGACTGAGGAATCAACACCTCCTGAAAGTCCCATGACAACCTTATCTTCTCCTAATTGATTTTTCAAATCTCGGATCGAATTTTCCACAAAAATATCTGCCGTCCAGTCTTGCTTCGCATGACAAATATGAACAACAAAATTCCGAAGTAACGCCTTACCGTCAGTAGAGTGAGTGACTTCTGGGTGAAATTGTATGCCATAAATATCCTTATTTTCTACGCGAAAGGCAGCCACGGGAATATTGGCAGTATTGGCTATGATTTGAAAGTTTTCGGGTAGCGAAGTAATTGTATCTCCATGAGACATCCACACCTGACTGCCTATTTCAATTTCTTTCAAGAGGTCATGGTGCGTATTAATATGTGCCAAATTAGCTCTACCATATTCACGATGTTCTGATTTTGATACACTTCCTCCTCCCTTTTTTGCGATAAGCTGTGCGCCATAACAAACACCCAAAATAGGTAAGCCTCCAAAAGCATCTAAATCAATATCTGGTGCACCTTCTTCCAAAACTGAACAAGGGCTACCACTTAGAATAATTCCTTTCGTTTCAGAATCTAGCTTGGGATAATGGTTAAATGGGTGAATTTCGCAATAAACATCTAATTCGCGCACTCTACGTGCGATTAGCTGTGTATACTGGGAACCAAAATCAAGGATTAGAATCTTGTCAGTCATTCCGCAAAATTAGCAGAATAGCGGAAACCGAGGGCGCTTAATTGATAAGCATTTGAATTTACCTTAATTTTATGTTTTTTAGCCCCAGAATAAATAATATGACAAAAGAAGAATGCAGACTCAAAGAGTCAAGAGAGGGCAAAGAATGGAAAATGTGGGGTCCATATCTATCAGAAAGGCAATGGGCAACTGTTAGAGAAGATTACACTGAAGGAGGAAATGCATGGGAAGCACTGACTCACGATCAGTCAAGAAGTAAATCTTACCGTTGGGGAGAAGATGGATTGGGTGGAATTTGTAACGAAGACCAAAGAATATGTTTTTCTTGGGCTTTTTGGAATGGGAAAGATCCAATTTTAAAAGAAAGGCTTTTTGGTTTGACTTCTTATGAAGGAAATCATGGAGAAGACGTAAAAGAGTTATATTATTATTTAGACAGCACGCCGACTCATTCCTACATGCGGATGCTTTACAAATACCCTATCAGCGAATTTCCGTATGCAAAACTGGTAGATGAAAATAGAGGTCGATCAAAACTCGAAAGTGAATATGAAATTTTAGATACCGGCATTTTTGATAAAGATGAGTATTTCGACATATTCATGGATTATGCGAAAAACACGGAACAAGATCTATTATTGAAAGCTGAAATACATAATAGAAGTGATGAGGAAGCCAAAATTACGGTACTACCTACGCTTTGGTTTCGAAATACTTGGTCCTCAGGACGCGACAAAGTCAAACCTCAAATCATTCGTGTAAGCGATAGAGAAGCAAGAATTGAACACCATAATCTTGGCACATATCATTTATATTTTGATCAAAATGTAACTGAAGTAGTTTTTTGTAACAATGCTACCAACAGTAAAAAGCTTTATGGCATCAACAACCAGTCTAAATATACCAAAGATGGTATCAATGACTACATTGTGAATGGTGCAGCTACCATAAATCCAAGAAAAAGAGGCACAAAAGGAAGTGGTGTTTTCAGGATCAGTGTTGAGGGAAAAGCAAGCGAAACGGTGAGAGTCAGGCTCTCAAAAGAACCAATTGAAAATCCCTTTGAAGATTTTAACGAAATTTTTGCGTCCAGAAAGTCAGAGGCCGATGAGTTTTACACAAAAATTGCTGGGAAGGTTGAGGATATTGATCTAATCAACATTCAACGTCAAGCCTTTGCAGGAATGATGTGGAGCAAGCAGTTCTATTATTATAATGTTAGGAATTGGCTTTTTGGAGATCCTGGAAGGCACAGACCATCCAAAACAAGAACAAAAGGAAGAAACCATGATTGGCAACACTTGTTCAATTATGATGTGTTGTCCATGCCGGATAAGTGGGAATATCCTTGGTACGCAGCATGGGATTTAGCTTTTCATTGCATTCCTATTGCCAGAATCGATCCTGATTTTGCAAAAGATCAACTTTTAACCTTGTTGCGAGAAAACTACATGCACCCTAACGGACAAATTCCTGCTTATGAGTGGAATTTCTCTGACGTGAACCCGCCAGTTCATGCTTGGGCTGTATTAAGGGTTTTTCAAATTGACAGAAAAATATCAGGTCAACCTGACTATGATTTTTTACAGAAAGCATTCCATAAGTTACTTATCAATTTCACTTGGTGGGTAAACAGAAAAGATGAAAACGGTAACAATATCTTCGAAGGTGGATTTTTGGGCTTAGACAACATTGGTGTTTTTGATAGAAATCATCCCGTAGTGGAGGATGCTCACCTTGAGCAGGCCGATAGCACCAGCTGGATGGCGATGTTTTCGCTAAATATGCTCCGCATTTCGCTTGATCTGGCTCGGAAAAATCCAGTATATCAGGATATGTCCATGAAGTTTTTTGAGCATTTCTTATACATCGGGGGAGCCATGAACAGTATCGGCGACAGCAACGTAGATTTATGGGATGACGAAGACAACTTCTACTACGATGTGATGCATACGCCTGACAATAGAAATCAGCGGATGAAAGTACGCTCGATGGTTGGTTTGATTCCTTTATTTGCTGTTGAGATTCTTCGCGCAGAAGTTTACGACGAATTGCCAGAATTCAGAAAGAAGCTTGAGTTTTTCCTTAAAGAAAGGCCAAGACTGGCTTCTTTAGTTTCTAGATGGGAAGTTCAAGGGAAAGGGGAACAACGAATGCTTAGTATCCTTCGAGGTTTTAGAATGAAAAAAATCCTTGAAAGAATGCTTGACGAAGATGAGTTTTTATCTGATTTCGGCATTAGAGCATTGTCCAAATGGCATGAAAAAAATCCATATCGTTTGCATATTGATGGCAAAATATTGGAAGTCTCCTACTTACCTGGTGAGTCAGATTCCAGCTTTTTTGGTGGAAATTCAAACTGGAGAGGACCCGTATGGTTCCCGGTTAATTATCTGATTCTTGAATCTCTACTTAAGTTTTCAAGATATTATAGCGATGAATATAAAGTAGAATTCCCGACCGGAAGCGGAAACCATATTACTTTATTAGAAGCAACAAAAAAACTTTGCGAACGAATGATTAATCTGTTTGCAAAAGATGCCATCGGAAAAAGACCACTTTACGGAGGAGAATTAAAGTTTCAAAATGATCCGCATTTTAAAGATTACATTTTATTCTATGAATATTTCAATGGCGATACTGGCCAAGGTTTGGGTGCTGCACATCAAACAGGGTGGACAGGTCTCATCGCCGAAATGATTTACAGATATCATAACAGTTAGTTCAAAGTGAGTTGACTTGAATTATTCTAATTGATTTTATCCTCGCCGAAATATTGACGGCAGGCCATAATGACCACAGCAAATGAAATACACCTTTCTAGTACTTAGTTTAATATCCATTCAACTAAACGCCCAACCAAAATTGGTGGTGGGCATTGTTGTTGATCAAATGAAACAGGAATATTTGATTCGATTTGCCGATAAATACGGCAATGATGGTTTCAAAAGAATGATGAATGAAGGATTTCAAGCGCGAAACGTACATTATAACTATGTGCCCACCTATACAGCTCCGGGACATGCGTCGATCTACACTGGAACGACTCCAAGTTTTCACGGCATTATTTCTAACGATTGGTATAATAGAGATAAAAAAGGCGATATGTATTGTGTCGAAGATGAATCAGTGGCTGCATTGGGCACATCAGGCAATGCCGGTAAGATGTCGCCAAAGAATTTATTCGCGAATACCATTACAGATGAACTCAAACTGACGACCAATTTTCGATCCAAGGTAGTTGGTGTTTCTATTAAGGATAGAGGTGCAATATTGCCCGCCGGGCACAATCCTGACGCGGCTCTTTGGTACGATAGCAAATCAGGCAACTTCATTTCCAGCTCATGGTATTATAGTCAACTCCCTGAATGGGTGGTAAAATTTAACGATAAAAAACTTGTAGATAGTTACTCTAATCAGACGTGGAATACCTTTTTACCCATTGAAAAGTATGTAGAAAGTACCGCTGATGATTCTCCCTATGAGCAAGGATTCAAAGGTAAAGACACTCCTACTTTCCCCTACAATCTTAAAAAACTCAGAAAAGACAATGGTGAGTTTGGCCTGATTAGGTATACGCCATTTGGCAACCAGTTGGTGCTCGAACTTGCTAAAGACGCGCTTGTTGGTGAAAATATGGGAGAAGATGAGATTACTGATTTTTTAGCTATTAGCCTTTCATCGACCGATTACATTGGGCACAATTTTGGCCCTAATTCTATTGAAATTCAAGATACCTATATAAGACTTGATCGTCAGCTTGCAGATTTATTTCAAACCTTGGATACTAAAGTTGGGAAAGACAATTACCTCGTTTTTTTAACAGCTGATCACGGAGTGGTGGCGAACCCGATATTCCTTACCGATAACAAATTGCCTGGAGGGTATATCAATGCCAAAGAGATTAACAAAACTTTTTCAGAAGCCGTTGAAATGAAATTTAGCACTTTTGATATTGTAGAAAATATCTCCAACGATCAAGTATTTCTTAATAATGAAAAGATTGAAGAACTCAATTTGGACAAGGAAATGGTAGAGCGAGAATTATTGAAAATGATTATTCTGAGTGACCCAATACTAGAAGGGCTTACCGGCACCGATCTCAGTCGATTTGACTATCATACAGCACTCAGAACGACATTACAGAATGGTTTTAATAAAGAAAGATCGGGCGATATTCTTTACTTAAGGAAACCCGGCTATCTCTATCAAGGCTATGGAACCAAAGGCGCTTCTCATGGATCAAGCTACACCTACGACACGCATGTACCTCTCCTATTTTATGGAGCCAATATCAAAAAAGGATCAACAGTGAAAAAATATTATATCACTGATATTGCACCTACACTATCCTTTTTGATGAATATCACTTTACCCAATGCCACGGTGGCTGGGGTTCCCATTCTTGAACTTTTCGAAGATTAAATTACAGCAATTAAAAAAAATAAAAAATTGAAGCATATAGGTTTAATATTTGATATGGATGGTGTGATCATCGATAATCACAAATATCACTTTTTAGCATGGCAAGAACTTGCCAAAAAACATGAGATTACCATTTCTGATGAGTTTTATCGCGAAAAAATGAATGGTAGAACATTGAAAGAATTGGTAGAAGTTGTTTTCAATGGAGAAATGTCTAAAGAAGAAGCAAGAAATATAGGCCTTCAAAAAGAAGAGATTTACCGAAACCTTTATCGCTCTGAGCTAGCTCCTACTGCTGGTTTAATTGACTTTTTGGAACTGGCGAAAGAAAATCAGATACCTATGGCCGTAGGCACTTCTGCACCTGAGGAAAACGTGATTTTCACTTTAGATGGTCTCGGAATCAGACATTATTTTGAGGCGATTTTTGATGAGCGAGCAGTAACTAAAGGGAAGCCAAATCCCGAAATTTATCAAAAGTGTGCGGCTGGTATTCACAGAGAAAATAAAAACTGTATTGTGTTTGAAGATGCCATATCAGGAATAAAAGCGGGAGAGAATGCCGGGTCAAAAGTCATTGCCTTAGCTACGTCGCATAAAAGAGAAGAGCTTAATGCTGACTTGATCATTGATGATTTTACAAATTTGGATTTACAACAAATTATCCGCCTAATAGGTAATAATTAATATGAAAATAAAACAATCGCTTCTTCTAGTTATTTTTTCTTGCAACATCCTCTTTGCTCAAGACATTCAACTTGCAAAAATAAAATATGATGGAGGCGGTGATTGGTATTCCAATAAATCTGCTTTGCCTAACCTGATAGAATTTTGTAATCAGCAATTAGGTACCGCAATTGACCGCAATGAAGATATTGTTGAAGTAGGAAGTCCGGAAATTTTCAGCTATCCGTATGTATATCTCACAGGACATGGAAATGTAGTTTTCAGCAACGCTCAAGCGGAAAATTTAAGAGAGTACCTAACTTCTGGCGGATTTTTGCACATCGATGATAATTATGGTTTAGATAAATTCATCAGACTAGAAATGAAAAAAGTATTTCCTGAGCTAGATTTTGTGGAACTACCCTTTGACCACCCAATCTATCACCAAAAATTTGATTTTAAATCCGGCCCGCCAAAAGTCCATGAACATGATGGGAAACCGGCACAAGGATTTGGAATTATTTACGAAGGTAGGTTGGTTTGTTACTATACTTATGAGTCCGATTTAGGAAATGGATGGGAAGATCGATCGGTCTACAACGATCCTGAAAGACTGAGGCAGCAAGCCCTACAAATGGGCAGTAATATTCTGTCTTATGTTTTCACTAGTTTTTAATTTTTTGAATCTTCCGCTAACTTGGAGTAATCGCGTTTAAAGGTTATAAAAGCATTTTCAAAAGCTCATACATTTCCTCATGATATTCTTTTTTAGTTCCAGATCGGAATAAGACCTTTGAAGTCGTAAACAAATTGTAAAACCTACTTTTTTCATCACCTCCCTGTCTAGCATCAAATAAGTTTTTATTGAGTGCCTATGGCGATCAATATTTTCTAAAATCATGGTCAACAAAAGGTAGACATGGCGTAAAAACGGCTGTGATCTTTGTAAATTGTATATAATCCACACATGCTACATATAGAAGTATGCAGAACAAACGAAGATCAATGAACTTCCTTTTACTATTCGATTCTAAAAAGTCAAAACTTACTAAGTTTAGCACCAATCTGTTGCCAAGAACACTCTTAATGCTGGTTTTAGTAGCGATATATTCTTCCGATATCAAAGGCCAAGGATGCAGTGATGCAGGTTTCTGCACAATGGGTGCGATGAAACCTGACCAACAATACGCCAAAAGAATTAGGATCAAACTACGATCAATCGAACTTTCTCACTACTACGGAAGATCAAAGTTTGGGGACAAAGCTTACAACTATACCATTGATGCAAATATTGGCATCAATGAGAAAACAACTTTTCAAGTAAAAATACCTTATGTAAGGTTGGAAGGTCCGCTTACTGAGAACGAGGGAATTGGTGATTTATCATTAAGCTTAAGTAGGCTCATTGGCAATTTTGGTCCGGGTCAACTTGGTGTTACTGTCGGAAGTAAAATACCTACAGGAGAAGACGATAGAGTAACTGCCACTGGCAGAACATTGCCGATGTATAACCAAACAGGATTGGGTACTTATGATTTGGTCATTGGTGCTTCATATATCACCTCCAAATGGCTATTCGCTACAGGCTGGCAGCATTCTTTTGGGCGAAATAATAACTCTTTTACCTGGAATAGCTGGTTAGGCACACCCAAGGAAGAGGAAACCCTAAAGTACCCTCAATCCCGTGAATTGCGCCGAGGTGAAGACATTATGCTTCGTGTTGAAAGAAATTTCCGATTTCTCAACTGGAATGTCAACATGGGATTGCTTCCAATATATCGTTTAAACAATGACAAGATAAGATTACCAGTGGTTGACGATAGTAATAATTTTCAAGGAATCGTTGAAAAAGAGGTTGACGGAACGAAAGGGTTAGCGCTTACTTTACTTCTCGGGGGAGGATATCAGTTTTCCACCCAACATGGAATTAAGCTAATCAATGGGTTTCGATTGGTTAAAAGAAATAAAAATCCAGATGGCTTATCCAGAGAATTCGTGTCAAATGTAGGATATGTATTCAAATTTTAATATAAGAAATACGCTTACACTGTTAATCTTTTTCCCATTGGCGCTCTGGAGTCAAACCTTCGATGAAACTCCTTTTAGAGAAAAAATAGAGGAAGGTCAATTTGAGCCTGCACTTCATTTATTGCTTAAGGTTGATACCTCCATAATTTCCAAGGAAAGTAAGAACCAATACATGCTTCTTCTTGGAGATATATACCTGCAGCTTGGCCAAAACGACTCAGCCTTAAAAACATTGAAAGCGATAGAGGCAAGCTTAAAGGATAAAAACTCCCTTTTCGCAGCAAATTGCTTTGAAGATTTGGGGATCACCTTTTGGAACAACGGTAATAAAACCTTGGCGCTCTCCTATCATGAGCGGGCTTTGAACATTAGACAATCTCTGCTAGACAATAATGCACTTGAAATTGCAGACTCGTACAATAATATTGGCCTAATATTCCTCGAAAGCGAGTTTCTTCAAGCAATCATTAATTTCAATCGTGCCTTGAATATTTACAAAGCCAAAGAAGGTTCCAAGTCCGCCAAAGTTGCTTTAGTTTATAGTAACCTCGCATTTGCCAATAGCGCTCAAGGAAATTATCAAGACGCCATCAGGTATCTTGATGAGGTCAATGAAATATGGAATGACTTATACAAAAGCGAACATCCTAATAAGGCCTTTACCCTATCGAATAAAGGGCTGATTTATTTTGCTCAGCAAGATTACAAGTCAGCTGAAGAATTGCAAAATAAGGCACTTCGAATGTATGAAAAACTTTATGGCAAAAAGCATCCAGAGATTGCCAATACTTACTTTTTACTGGGTGATGTAGCGATGAAAGAAGCAGACTTCAAAAAGGCCGTGGGCTATTATCAAATGTCGATTTTCGCTAATTTGCCAGACCAAGATTTTCAAAGTGTTTATGATCACCCAACACTTATAGATTTTCTCAATGCCGACGTATTATTGAGTTCGCTTCAAGCAAAGGCCAAAGCATTAGAAGCGTTGCATTTTGAAAAATCGCTAAAACCAAGAGATCTAATCGTAGCGCTGGAAAGCTACAATATTGCTGACCTTTTAGTTTCTAAAATTCGCCAACTCCGACAAAATGAGTCTGACAAGCTGCACTTGAGCGAAGTGGCTACTCAGCTTTATGAAAATGCCATTTCATTATCCTTGATATTAGCCGAAAACACTATCAATTCACAGACATATTTTAAGGAAGCTTTTCGCTATTGCGAAAGAAGCAAATCGGCTATATTATTAGAGGCGATTGCCGAAACAGATGCGAAACAATTTGCTGGTATTCCCGACGAAGTGATAGTTTTAGAAGACAGTTTCAAAACAAAAATCAACTACAACGAATTGAAACTTGCCGAAGGAAAAGGCGATCTGAGCAAATTTAAGAATGAATTATTTATTTACGAACGAGAATATCAGAACTTGATTGAGCGTATCGAGGGTGAATATCCTAAATATTTTGACCTCAAATTCAATACTTCACTCGTTTCTGAAAAAGACCTAAAAGCCCAATTGAAAAGTAATGAAGCATTGGTCTCCTACTTTGTAGGCGAAAATAAACTCTTCACTTTCGTCATCGCCAACAATAGATTATCAGTGATCACCAAAACCAAACCAGATGATTTTCATTCAATAGTTATCAGTTATCGCAACGCTATTAAATACAGAATAAAGAAAGTCTACGATCAGCAAGCAGTAGCACTCTATGAGCTTTTAATTCCCGATAATCTCAAAAAAATCAAAAGGCTACAAATAATTCCTGCCGGCATTTTAAGCACCATTCCATTTGAGGCGTTGAAAAGAAGTAGAGACAGTGAACCATTAATCATGTCAAAAAGTATCGCCTATGACTATTCATCCACGCTCTGGTACAACAGGCAAAATAATGAAGAAGTAACTGAAGGAGGTATTCTGCTCAATGCGCCAATTACTTTTGATAACAATGATACGCGTATGGTAGACCTACGAGGTACTGAAAAAGAAATTAGAGAAATTAGATATCTTTTTATAGGAACAACCACCCCTCCTACTGCCTTATTGGAGAAAAAAGCATCTGAAAACGCGTTAAAAAACACCAACCTCAGCGACTATAAATATCTTCATTTTGCTACACATGGATTCGTCAATGAGTCTAAACCAGAACTCTCTAAAATATTCCTATCCCCTGATAATCAAGAAGATGGCAGCCTCTTTTCTGGTGAAATTTACAATTTGAATATGGACGTTTCCCTAGTCACACTATCCGCTTGTGAGACTGGACTTGGCAAATTAGAAAAAGGGGAAGGTGTAATGGGCTTATCGCGTGCGCTCATGTATGCAGGCGCTCAAAACCTTATCGTATCACTTTGGAAGGTTTCGGATATATCTACAGCAGATTTGATGATTAGTTTTTATAGTGATCTCGTATATAAAACTGATCACCTCACCTTTGCTAACTCTTTGCGAAAGGCCAAAATCGGTTTAATAAATTCTGAAAAATACAACGAGCCCTATTTTTGGGCACCCTTCATCTTGGTCGGGCAGTAATTTTGCTGATTCGAGTGAGATCAATTCCTTTAATTTTTTTCTAAAAGCCCAAGACTTAGCACCATATTTCCATTGTAACATTTTGATGAGTGAGCGGAGTATTTGCTAAAAAATTAGCCTCCTTGTAGCTTTCAATGTAATTTTGCAAGTTCTATGAAAAAAGTCGCTTTTTATACGCTCGGATGTAAATTGAATTTTTCTGAGACATCAACCATCTCCAGAATGTTTGAGGATCGTGGATTCCAAAAGGTTAATTTCACGGAAAAACCAGACATTTTCGTCATTAATACCTGCTCGGTAACAGAAAATGCGGATAAAAAATGTCGGAAAATAGTAAAAGAAGCCAAAAAAATCTCTCCTGAAAGCTATGTGACCATAATTGGTTGCTACGCACAATTGAAGCCGAAAGAAATAAGTGAAATACCCGGTGTGGATGCTGTACTCGGCGCAGCTGAAAAATTCAGATTGCTCGACTACCTGGATGAGTTTGTATCTACCAATGAGCCCAAAATATTCGCATCGGAAATTCAAGAAGCCAATACCTTCAACGCTTCCCACTCTTATGGAGACCGCACCCGCACTTTTTTAAAAGTACAAGATGGCTGCAATTATGGCTGTGCTTTCTGCACTATACCTCTTGCGCGTGGCAAAAGTCGAAGTGATACCATTGAAAACATTGTGGCGCAAGCAAGAGCAATTGCAAAAACTGAAGTCAAAGAAATCGTACTCACGGGTGTGAACATAGGCGACTTTGGTATTCAAAATGGAAAACGAAAAGAGAAATTTATTGACCTTATAAAAGCCTTGGATGATGTGGAAGGTATAGAACGATTCAGGATTTCTTCTATTGAACCCAATTTGCTTTCTAATGAAATCATCACATTCGTTTCTAAAGCCAAACGATTTGCCCATCATTTCCATATTCCATTGCAGTCAGGAAGCGATGAAGTATTAAAATTGATGAATCGACGTTATTTGTCCGACTTGTACCGAGAAAGAGTAACAACAATCAAAAAACTCATGCCTGATTGCTGTATTGGCGTGGATGTTATTACGGGTTTTCCTGGAGAAAGTGAAGATGAATTTAAGCGGTCCTATGAGTTTCTTACAGCCCTAGAGATAAGTTATTTACACGTATTTACCTATTCCGAAAGAGCCAATACAAAAGCTGTAGATATGGTAAACGAAGTGCCATTACCCATACGCAACAAGCGTTCTAAAATGTTGAGAACCTTGTCAGAGAAGAAAAAACGTTTTTTCTACGAAAGTCAAGTAGGCAAAGAAGGCAAAGTGCTTTTTGAAGATGATGTCAATGAAGGGATTATGGAGGGTTTTACCAGCAATTACATAAGAATAAAGGCAAAATACGACCCAGTGTTGATCAACGAACTAAAAGAAATTGTAATGGTCTCCGTAGATGAGCATACACTTATGGAAATCACCGAAAAAGAAGAAATTTTAGCGCATCATTAAGAGCGAACTATGAAGATAATTTGTATTGGTAGAAACTACGTAGATCATATAAAAGAGCTAGGAAATGAAAGGCCAGAGCAGCCTGTTATATTCATGAAGCCTGACACAGCGCTTTTGAAAGACAATGACCCTTTCTACCATCCAGCCTTTTCGAAAGATATTCATTACGAAGTTGAATTGTTGGTTAAAATCAAAAAAGAAGGAAAGTCTATAGCTCAAGAATATGCCCATAAATACTACGATGAAATCGGTCTTGGAATTGACTTTACCGCCCGAGACACGCAGGGTTATTTGAAGGCAAAGGGTTTGCCATGGGAGCTAGCCAAAGCTTTTAACCATTCTGCGGTTGTTTCACCTTTTATTTCAAAAGAGAA
>Ga0136600_1000884_pt1 | contig 14976 bp, 14 predicted proteins | sample AntRauMFilla2698_FD_104634 | JGI IMG/M metagenome (GOLD analysis project Ga0136600, IMG submission 104634) | Saline lake microbial communities from Rauer Islands, Antarctica - Metagenome Filla 2 #698 | ecosystem: Environmental > Aquatic > Non-marine Saline and Alkaline > Saline | place...
CCCAAAGTGGCCTCGCTGAAGGGCCCAATGATGTGCTTGAACTCTGCGCGGTTCGGCATTGCATGGGGCGTATTGGGCGCGGCGGAAGATTGCTGGCACCGCGCGCGTGAATACACGCTGGAGCGCAAATTATTCGGCAGACCTTTGGCCGGAACGCAGTTGATCCAGAAAAAACTGGCCGATATGCAAACCGAGATTACATTAGGCTTGGCGGCTGTGCATCGTTTAGGGCGCCTGAAGGACGAAGACCGCGCCGCGCCGGAAGCGATTTCGCTGCTCAAACGCAATAATTGTGGCAAAGCGCTGGCGATTGCCCGCGAAGCCCGCGATATGTTGGGCGGCAATGGTATCGCCGATGAATATCACGTGATGCGCCATATGTGTAATTTGGAAAGCGTTAATACCTATGAAGGCACGCATGATATTCATGCGCTTATCCTTGGTCGCGCCCAGACGGGCCTGAGCGCGTTTTAGAGCCGCGCCGCTTTTGCGATCCTAAAACCCGCCGCTGAAATTCGTCTGTGAGGCCCAGAAGCGCTCCAGCGTTTCCAGTGTTTTGTTCAAATGACCCAGATCTTCGGCGGTTAGCGCCGAGCCCGCGATTTTCTCTTCATGGCGGGCGAACATGGCGGAGATCATGTCTTTCAGCTCCAGCCCTTTTACGGATAATTTCACACGGATAGAGCGCTTATCGTGTACCGAGCGCTCTTGCTCCAGATAGCCATTCTCGACCATTTTCTTTACATTGTAAGATACGTTCGAGCCAAGATAATAGCCGCGAATGGTTAATTCGCCGACCGTCATCTCGTCATCGCCAATATTGTATAAAATCATCGATTGGACGTTATTAATATCTTGGATGTTTTTCTTATCAAGTTCGACCTTCAGCACGTCAAGGAAATGACGGTGCAAGCGTTCGATCAGTTGAATGGCTTCGTAATATGGTGTTGGTGTCACGGCGTTATGCTCCTTAGTCTTATTATTTATTCTATCACGAATTTAGCTATTAAAAATTTTAATCTCGCCCAAAGTTTCCCAATCGGCGGTGAAATATTTTTCGGGTAATCCCTCTTCGATATCCGCCAAAGAGGATGGCTCCCAAACGGGAACCCTGTCTTTATCTATTAATGTCGCGCGAATGCCTTCGTAAATATCAGGATATTGCATGAAATTCTGGCATAGCGTGAAATCTTTCTCGATCACCCGATCAAAATCCTGATCGCGGCTGCGGGCGTAATGGCGCGCCGTTACTTCCAAAGAAATCGGCGAGCATCTGGCAAGAGCATTATAGATATCCTGCGCCCAGCTATTATTGGCTTTGCCAAGCTCGTCCATTATGTCGTGAACATTATCGGGCTTGAACATGACATCAATATCATCATGGTTTTTTTGTAATTCGCACGGCACCGGCGATACGGAAATTTTATCCAAAGCTTGGCCGATATCGCCGTTTTTCTCAATCGCACTTGTCATTAAATCAACGATTTCCTGCGCATTTTGATCAACCACATAATGACTGGCGAGGCCCGCATAGGCCATGTCCGCCCCGCTTAGATGGTCGCCGGTGAGTGCAATATATTTGCCCAGCTCCCCCGCGCAGCGCGTTAAATGATACATCGCCCCCACATCGGGGAAAAAACCAATGCCGGTTTCAGGCATGGCAAAAACCGTCTTGGGGCACGCAACTTGATATTTGCAATGACCGGCAATGCCGTATCCGCCGCCCATTGTGATGCCGTTCATAAAGGAGACGATTGGTTTCGGGTAATAGAAAATCTGGCGGTTAAGCTGATATTCCTCGCCAAAAAACAGCGCAGGAATAGGCATTGAAACAGCGCCGCGCCGGTAATCCATCCCCGCGAAATAAAAGCTTTTCAAATCACCGCCCGAGCAAAAGGCGCGATCGCCCTCACCCGTAATAAAAACGGCCTTGATGTCGTCATCTTTTTCCCACTTGTTAAGTAAGGAGGCGATTTGGCGCACCATATCGAGCGATAACGCATTGAGCGCTTCGGGGCGAGAAAGCATGATATAGCCAACATGCCCGCCGCGCTGGGCGCTAATATTTTTGGATAGTTTTAGCTCTTGTGAGGACACGTTTTTCCTGACGCTGTGAATGTTTGCCTGTTCTTTTATGCGCGATTCTAAGAAAGAGTTCAAAGCCTCGCTTTATTCTTATTTCTTTTCACGTTATAAAACCCTCATGAATGAAACAAGCCCCAATCATATTTTTCCCAACACGCGCCTGCGCCGTACCCGCAGTGCGGGGTGGATACGCAATATGGTGCGTGAAACCAATCTTGCCCCCAATGATCTGATATCTCCGCTTTTTGTGCTGGAGGGCGCGGGCCGCGAGGAAGAGGTGGAATCTCTGCCCGGTGTGGCACGGCGCAGCATCGATCTGACGATAGAGCATTGTAAGGAAATACGTGATCTGGGCATTCCTGCGGTGGCGCTGTTCCCTGTGGTGGAGGCCGATAAAAAGGACAAAACAGGCAGCGAGAGCCGCAATCAGGATAATCTTATGTGCCGCGCCATCAGCGCGATTAAAGCGGCCCTGCCCGATTTGGGAATTATAACCGATGTGGCGCTGGACCCCTACACAACGCACGGCCATGACGGCGTGATGCGCGATGATTACATCGTGAATGACGAGACGGTGGCGCTGCTTGTGAAACAAGCCATGGTACAAGCGCAAGCGGGCGCGGATATCATTGCCCCCTCCGATATGATGGATGGCCGCGTGGCCGCCATTCGCAAGGCTTTGGAGGAGAATAAATTTTATAACACCATGATTTTATCTTATGCGGCCAAATACGCATCGGGTTTTTACGGCCCGTTCCGCGACGCCGTTGGTTCCGCCGATACCCTGCAAGGAAACAAAAAATCCTACCAAATGGATCCAGCCAATACCGACGAGGCCATGCGCGAAATTGCGCTGGATATTGCCGAGGGCGCGGATATGGTCATGGTCAAGCCCGGCGGGCCGTATATGGATATCATCGCGCGCGCCAAGACGAGTTTTAATGTTCCGCTTTTTGCCTATCACGTTAGCGGTGAATATGCGGGGCTTAAGGCGGCGGCGGCCAATGAATGGCTGGATTATGATATTTGTCTGGCCGAGACATTGCTGGGCTTTAAACGTGCGGGCTGCGCGGGCATATTGACTTACGGCGCAATGGACATGGCGCGCCTTTTGCAAGGGCAATAAAAACACCGCATAAAAGCTTAAGGACCTCTTAAAAAATTACATCTTCCTTAACGATTATTGTGCTATTCTTGAAAATATTAAGCGTCTTTGGCGCTATTCCTGCGTACAAATAACTTCATCATAAACTGCTTAAGCAGCTTAAAACAAAAGGATTTTGTTCGGTCATGAAAGTTCTCTTTCTTCTTATGGTTCTTGTAACCACCTTTGGCGGTATGATGGTCGCCGGGGGCGTAGAGAAATCCCTCAAAATCATAACAGGTGTGATTATTCCGGCCCTGCCCGGCGAAACAATTATCATTATGGGAACGGCAATCTGTGCCTTTTTGGTTGCCAACTCGCCCGATGCGGTAAAGCACACCATGAAATATTTCGGCTCATTGCTGAAACCATCCGCTTATAAAAAAGAAGACTATGTCGAACTGCTCAGCGTGATGTTTACGACATTCAAATTGGCCAAAACAAAGGGCTGGCTGGCGCTGGAAAGCCATATTGAGAACCCTCATGAAAGTGAGCATTTCGGCCAGTTTCCCAAATTTCAACATAACCATCATGCTTGCGTATTCTTTTGTGATTATTTGCGGATCATCTCGCTGGGTAATGACAAGCCATTTGAAATAGAAGCGCTGATGGATCAGGAAATTGAAACGATTGAACACCATGAGGGCCACCCGGGCCATGCCATTCAAACCATGGCTGATGGTGTTCCCGCGCTGGGGATTGTTGCGGCGGTTTTGGGGGTGATTAAAACCATGGGCTCTATCTCCGAGCCGCCCGAAGTTCTGGGTAAAATGATTGGTAGCGCGCTGGTGGGAACATTCCTCGGCGTATGGCTGGCCTATGGCTTTATTGGCCCGATTGCCGCGGCCATGACCTCCCGCGCCGAAACCGAAGTGATGTTTTATAAATGTATTAAGGTCGGCACGATTGCATATCTTAATGGCGCGGCGCCGCAAGTGGCCGTTGAATTTGCCCGTAAATTTCTGGCGCATGACATCCAGCCAACCTTCCTTGAGCTCGAAGAGCATCTTAATGAACTCCCGGCGCCGGGCTAGGGTTTAGATTATGGCCGAAGACAATAAAAAAGGCGGCAGCGAACCACTCCAGCCGATCATCATCAAGAAAATTGTCAAGGGCGGCGGGCATCACGGCGGCGCATGGAAAGTGGCCTATGCCGATTTCGTGACCGCAATGATGGCGTTTTTCCTGCTGATGTGGCTTTTGAACGCGACCTCGGAAGAGCAAAAGAAAGGCATTTCCGAATATTTCAACCCGACCCCGATGGTGGTCTCTAGCGCGACCGCCGGCGCGGGCGGTGTTATGGGCGGACTGTCCATGTCCCCTGTCGGCGCGCAAGCCACGGATCTGCAACCTTTAGTGTCGATTGAAACTCCGCCCCAAACCAATGATACAACCAAACGCAAGGGCAGCGATGTCTCCAGCGCCAAAGATGAGGAGCTTAAGGAAGAAATGCGCCGCCGCGAGGAAAAGCGTTTCGAGAGAACCGAGCAAGCTATCAAGCAAGCCATTGAGGAAGACCCCGACCTTAAGGAAATGGCGAAGAATTTGATTGTCGATATGACGCCCGAAGGACTACGTATTCAAATTGTCGATCAGGAGGGCGACCCGATGTTCCCCTCCGGCTCGGCGCAGATGTTTGAGAAAACCAAAAAGCTAATTGGTAAAATCACAAATATTATCACCGGCATGCCCAACGAGATTTCCGTGCGCGGCCATACAGACAGCACGCCTTATGGCGCGGGCGCGAATTACACGAACTGGGAGCTATCCTCCGATCGGGCAAATTCCAGCCGCCGCGCGATGATCGAGGCGGGATATCCGGCAGATCGGCTGAATAATACGATGGGTAAGGCCGATACCGAGCATCTGTTTGCCGATAACCCCACCGATCCGCGTAACCGGCGCATTTCGATTATCCTGCTCAAGCAAGAGCTGACCAATCCTGATATTTATGATGATGCGGGTAATCGCGATGCGGGCAGTGGCAGCGGCGGCGGATACACGCCCGAGCCAGTTCCCGCCTTTCAGGTCTCCCCGGGGAATGTTGAATTTCCTTAAGCTTTCAGCAATTTATGTTCGGCGCGCCCGACAGCAAGGCTTTCTTTGGTGCCACTCTTTCGTACCATCATAAACTTGCCGGACCAGCCATTCGGGCCCGTCAAAACCCACGAGCCTTCTATTTCGTTTGAATCCTCAATGAGATGACCGCTATAAGAAACTTTTGTAAAATCTACGTGCCCCGGCTCATATATTTTTTCAAAATGGACGTGGCTATTATTAACCGAACCGTTTAATGCCGAAAATAATGGCGTCTCTCGCTCAAAGCCATAAGTTACGTTTTCACAGATATCGCCAGATAACAATCCGGCATCATCTTCTATATATGCGTTAAAATACACGGCCTCCTGAACATTATTAGGATAGCTATAAACCCCAATCCAAAATCCAGTTAGAGATCGGCTACGCATTTAATCAAACTTATTATTCTTCGGGAAACCATTGGGAGGCAGGCGTCCGGCGGAGGCGCGTTTGCCGATCCATGGCACGATATCCTCGACATGCGTTGTACCGGAGCCATATTTATATTCAAGGCCGCCGGCCAGATTAAAGCTCTTCGCATCGCTCAGGCCGCCATCTTTATATTTCTGCAAAATCACGCCTTTGCCGCGCCCCATTTCGGGAAGCTCGTCCAGCGGAAAAACCAGCATTTTACGATTCTTGCCAATCACCGCGATATGATCATCATCGGCATCCACATAACGGCACAAAGCCGCCTCGGCATTGCCCGGCACATTCAAAACCTGCTTGCCGTTTTTGGTTTGCGCCAGCACATCATCCCCCTTCACGACAAAGCCGTAGCCTTGTGTGGAAGCCACAAGAATGCCCCGCCCCGCCTCGTGCAGCATCAAATGCACAATGTCGGTATCATTGGGCAGATCAATCATAAGGCGCAGCGGCTCGCCAAAGCCGCGCCCCGGCGGCAGCTTGTCGCAACCAATCGTGTAGAAACGCCCATTCGTGGCGAAAACCAGTAATTTATCGGTGGTTTGCGCCTCGAGCACGAATTTCTCGCGGTCGCCCTCTTTATACTTCACATCCGAGGTTTTTTGCCCGTGGCCTTTCATCGCTTTGATCCAGCCCTGCGCGGAGCAAATGATTGTAATCGGCTCCTTCTCTATCATCGCCTCGTCCAGATCAATCGTAATAGGCGCGGGCGCGCCGGCAATATCGGTGCGGCGCTTGCCCAGCGCGGTATCGGGGCCGAACATCTTACGCAGATTTTGCACCTGTTTCTTGATGCGGGTCCATTGGCGCGCCTCGGAATTAATCAGTTTCTCCAGCTCATCACGCTCGGCAGACAAATTGTCATGCTCGGTTTGAATTTCCATCTCTTCGAGCTTATGCAAGCGGCGCAGACGCAAATTGAGCACGGCCTCGACCTGCACCTCGGTCAGCTTAAATGTATTCATAAGTTCGGCCTTGGGGTCGTCCTCGAAACGGATAATGCGGATGACTTCGTCGATATTGAGGTACACAATCAGATATCCGGCAAGCACCTCAAGGCGGTGCAGCACTTTCTCCAAACGGTGCTGCGAACGGCGCACAAGCACCTCTTGCTGATGATCCAGCCACGCTTGCAGACATTCGCGGATATTCATCACGCGCGGCACCAGCCCGCCTTCCAGCACGTTAAGGTTCATAGAGAAACGCGTCTCCAGATCGGAGTTGCGGAATAATGCCTCCATCAGCAATTCAGGCTCGACATTGCGGTTTTTTGGCACCAGCACAAGGCGGATATCCTCGGCGCTTTCATCGCGCACATCGTCCAGCATCGGCAATTTGCGGGCATTAATCAGATCGGCGATTTTCTCGATCAGCTTGGATTTTTGCACCTGATAGGGAATTTCGGTAACGATAATCTGGTACTGCCCCTGCTTGAGCTCTTCCTTCTCCCAGCGCGCACGCACGCGGAACGAGCCTTTACCAGAGGCATAGGCGGTTGCCACATCGGCGGGCTCCTCGACCAAAATGCCGCCCGTGGGGAAATCGGGCCCTTTGACAATTTTCGCCACGGCCGCATCATCTGCGCCGTCTGCAAGCATCAGCTCCATCGCTTCGCACAATTCGGCAACATTATGCGGCGGAATATTGGTGGCCATGCCCACCGCGATCCCGCTCGATCCATTGGCCAGCAAATTGGGGAATGCACCGGGCAGCACCACAGGCTCACTCTCCGAGCCGTCATATGTAGCCCTGAAATCAACCGCGTTCTCGCCAATCCCCTCCAACAGCAACAGCGCTACGGCCGTCATACGCGATTCCGTGTACCGCATCGCCGCGGCATTATCGCCATCAATATTTCCGAAATTCCCCTGCCCGTCGACCAGCGGATAACGCACCGAGAAATCCTGCGCCAGCCGCACCATCGCGTCATAAACGGCCGTGTCGCCGTGCGGGTGGTATTTACCAATGACATCACCAACCACGCGGGCCGATTTTTTCGGCGGTGTATCGGGGTTCAATTTGAGCTGGAACATCGCATATAAAAGGCGGCGATGCACAGGTTTCAGACCATCGCGCACATCAGGCAGCGAGCGACTCATAATCGTGGAGAGCGCATAAGACAAATACTTATCGGCGAGAATTTCACCAAATGGCTGGTCTATAACTTCATGGGCGGGGGCATCCGTACTCATAATTCTTTTCTTTCCAACTCCTGACCATCTCTTTTGGCAAAAGCTTTCTCAAAACGCAAGGCCAGAGTGAGCCGCGCCTCGGGTGTTCCACGGGAATGATGGGCAAACACCCAATGATCGAGAAAATATCCGGTCATTTTGAGGCCATCCAGAATATCCGCGCCGCTCATATCGCCGCTACGCTCGGGGCGTAAAAAACCCGGCAATATCAGCAGCTTGTCTTTATATATTGCCCCTTCACTTTGACTAACGGCGCGGCCGGTCTTCGGGCTGACATAGATAAGGTCAGTGGTTTCGCCATTGCCCGCGCATTTCGTGAGGTCAAGGCTGAAGCCAAGCTCTTTCAAAAGCGCTATTTCCCAAAGAATATATGCAATTTCCCACACTTCACTATCCAGATTATCAAAGAAAGCCTCTAACCCGTTGAAAAGACCGGGATGTCCCTCGCGCTCGGGTAGCGCCGCGTCACATAAGGCGCAGGCGGATTGCATTGCGCCTAATTTGAGCGCGTCATCCATATAATTTGCCGCATAACCCTTTGATAACTCTAAGGTAAACGAGCCTAGCCCGTCCTCGTTACGCGCCTGCCATATGACATCAACCTTGTTGCCCGGCTCTAACGTGCCGCGCATCTTGGAGCCGTGAATGCCGCGCACATAACCCACATAGCGCCCATAGGATTCGGTTATCACGGACACCACCGCGCCGCTTTCCCCGTGCGGGCGCACGCTCAGAATAATGCCCTGATCTTCCCATTTTTCCATGATGCCCTATGAATGAGTGGTTGATTTCACCAATATGAATCCTAAACTTATCATCTGACAGTTTAGCAGGAGTGTCAAAAGCAATGATCAAAGTAGGCGTAGCAGGCGTGGGGGCAATCGGCTCCGTGATATGCGAGGCGATATGCGCGGGGCGCGCGCCTGGCATGCGCTTGGCGGCTGTTGCCGATATTGTGCCTACCCCTTATGATTCTGTGCGGCGGCCTTTGGCAGAATTCGGTGAAATTTGCGATATTATCGTTGAGGCGCTGCCCCCCGAACATGTGAGCGCACTTGCGGTTTCTGCTCTAAGCCACGGAAAAACAATAATTTTATCGTCTACGGGCACACTTTCAACCTACCCTGAAATTTTGCAGACTCTGGAAAATTCAAAGGGACGCATTATAGGGCCATATGGCGCGCTAACGAATATGCCGGGCATTAGTAAGTTGAAAAATAATGATTTTTCCACGGTTCAAATTACATCCACCAAGCCCCCTGCCGGATTCGGGCTGGAAAACTTGGCCGCGCCGCGCGTGATGTTTGAAGGCCATGCGAAAGATGCGGTCATCAAATACGGTAAGAACGCCAATGTCAGCGCGTCTTTGGCCTTTGCCACAGGGCTTCTCGCCACGCAGATAAAAGTAAAAATCATTGCCGACCCCACCACAAAACATAACAGCCACCATGTCCAAGCCCGCGGTGCAGACGGCAGCGAAGCCATGCTTGATGCGCGTGTGAGCAATATGCCCGACCCGAATAACCCGAAAACCTCGCTAGGCACAGCCGACAGCGTTCTAGCGGCGCTTTTAAGCCCTGATGACGCGTTTTTTGTTATCAATGGAGGTAAGCGCGCATGATCCCCGCCAAGCCCTTTTATATGATACGCCACGGGGAAACGCAGGCGAATAAAGACCGCGTCATGGCCGGCTCCATAGATTCGCCCCTCACGCAGCGCGGGCGCGATCAGGCCTACGCAATCCATGACATATTGGCGCATTTGCCCGTGCCCCCTGTCGCCATTGCTCACAGCCACCTTTCACGGGCACGCGATACGGCAGAGATTATTAACCAGCAGCTTGATTTGCCGATGATTGAGGATGCCGATCTGGCCGAGCTGCATACGGGCGATTGGGAGGGCGCAAGCTATGATGAATGCCGCAGCATCCTGCATAGTTGGGATACACCGCCCAATGGCGAGAGCTTCGAGGAATTTATCACCCGCCTGAGCCGCGCGAAAAACAAGCTGCTGGACGCGCATGACGGGCCGGTGCTGATTGTGTGCCATGGCGGCGTATTCCGCGCCTTTGGCAAGATGTATGGCCTGAATTCGCGGGGCGTTGAAAACTGCCATATGCATGAGTTTGAGCCGCATCAGGACCGCCCGTGGTTCCCGTGGAAGGTCTGGCAATATGATTTATCCCAGTGCCGCGCCAAGGCCGCGCGCGAAAAGGCCGAAACCTACGAATCCGCTTTGGCGGCAATGGCCTCGTAAACGGCAAAAGCCTGCGCGGTTTCTTTCACATCATGAACCCTGAAAATTTGAACACCTTGCGACAGCCCCCAAAGGGCCGAAGCGAGTGACCCGCCGAGCCGATCTTGCGCCGGTTCATCTTTTCCGCCTTGCGAAAGCGCGGCAATAAATGATTTACGGGACGTACCAAGCAAAATCGGCACCCCCAAACCATGAAATTCCTTTATATTTCCGAGCAGTAGCAGATTATGCTCCAGCGTTTTTCCAAATCCGATGCCCGGATCGATAACCAAGCGTGATTTATCAATTCCATACTCCGCACATTTCGATACGATACGCGTTAAATCGCTGACAATCTCCTTGGTGACATTATCGTAAGCCGGATTATCCTGCATGGTTTGCGGCGTTCCTTGGCTATGCATGAGGTAAAGCGCCCCATCAAAGCTTTTGGCTACTTCGATGCTTTGGGAATCATATGTTAGGCCGCTGATATCATTGATAGAAGTTGCCCCGCAGCGCAGCGCAGCGCGCATGGTTTCGGCGTTTCTGGTATCAATCGAGATATGTTTGGCAAATTTTTGAACCTCCTCGATCACTGAACACACACGATCAATTTCCTGTTGAATATCAACAACTTCTGCGCCGGGGCGCGTGGATTCCCCGCCAATATCGATGATATGAGCACCCTGCTGCATCATTTGATGCGCGCGCTCTACGGCTTTGTTTTTATTTATAAATTCACCGCCATCAGAGAAGCTGTCAGGGGTCACATTGACCACCCCCATGATGAGGGGCTTAGTTCCCAGAATATGGTTCTTATATGATTTACGAATCATACGTGGATTCCTTCATAAAGGTAAAATGGTGGCGGCTTGGCCGTATCTTTTGCGTGTCATCCAAAGCGCTTATAAGGGCCGCAATATGCATTTTAGCCTCATTATCGTGCCAATTAGGATTTATATCACGCAAGGGGCACAAAACAAACGCGCGCTCCTTCATGCGCGGATGCGGGATAATCATACCGCCGCGCTCACTCACCTCGTCATTATAAAACAGTAAATCCAGATCCAGCGTGCGCGGCGCGTTTAATGTGCGGCGCGTGCGGCCAAATGATTCCTCCACCGTGTGAAGCTCCGACAGCAAAGCCGCAGGTGATAATTCGGTCTGTATGGCCGCCACAGCATTATAAAACCATGGCTGACGGGCATCACAAGGCACAGGCGCGCTTTCCCAAATGCGTGACACCGCCATAAAAGATACGCCGCGCTGCGCTAATGCGCGGCACGCTAAATCCAGTGTTTTATAAGGAGGAGAGCCATCCGGCCCATCAAGGTTCGCGCCAAGGGCTATAGTAATCATGGCGCAATCATGCGGCTGTCACGCGCTACCAGCTACGCACATCGCCCGTATCAATATGAATGAAGTTGCTCTTTGAATAATAACCTACGCCGCCAGAACGCAAAGATTGCGCGTGATTACGCAGCTTGCGCGTTGAATAGCCCGGCATACGAACATCCAGCGCCTGTCCGTACATATGGTAGGAATTGCGGGCAACGCCCGAACTGCTGTTACGCAGCATATTATTGGTCTTGGGGCTGCGGTAGCCGGAGAGAATTTCAAAAGGCTGGGATGTGCCTATTTTTTGCTGAAGCCGTGAAATAATATCCAAAACGCGTGGATCCATCGGGAAAACCTCGCCCGTGCGGAAATCGCGGAGCACATAATTCATGCGCTCAAAGGCCTCGGGCAAATAACGATCGCCCACGCGGTACACGCCGGAGAAGCTCTCGCCCGTGTGATAAAAACGCAGATTAACGCGCCATGAGGCAAAGTTTGTAATCGCATTGGCATCGGCCGCGCCGATCAATGGCACACTCGCCGCCAGCATAGCGGCCAAGCCGCCCTTCATGAAATCGCGACGATCCAGCATCTTGTCGTGCAGAAGGCCCGTCTTTTCAAGGTTCTCGATATGTGCGTTGGATGTATTCAATTGCATAACAGTCTTATTTCTCAATTAGATGGTTTTTGTATCAGAAATCAGGTTTGTGTAAAGGGGCTAATCACAGGAAAGCGTAATTTAATTGCGCGGGGTGACACTTAAAGCGTATCGGCAACATTATTATCGGGAATATAATGCCCCGAAACCGCGATGCCGTCAACCGCCTGTATGGCCGCCATCACCGCCGCGTCCCATCCGTAAATGTCATTACCATAGGTAATATCGCCGTTTTTATCCAGCCACGCCGTGTAATAAAGAAGATAGACGGGAATTGGCTCGGGCAGGTAAATATTCGTAAGTTTGAGCGTTTCAAGAATTTCCGTGCGCTTTTGCGCGTTCCATTCTTTATCTTCGGCCAAAATAAAATCCGTCATGGCAACGGGGTCATACATGCGGACGCAGCCCGATGATAAATCCCGGGACAGCGCGCTAAATTTATCGGGCCGGTTCGTATCATGCAGATAAATATTATAATCATTGGGCATCAAGACGCGGAAACGCCCCAGCGGATTGTGATTGCCGGGTGATTGCACCATGCGGTAATTGCGTAATTCTTGCCAATTCATCTCGCCCCATTTGATTTTCATCGGGTCAACGGTTGGCGCGTCGCGGCCATAACCATCGTAAATCTCGATACCCTTGCCGATAATCACGGACGGATCCTCGATAAGCTGCGGCCAGATATCCTCGCGCTTGATTGTGGTGGGGATTGTCCATGTCGGGTTCACGCGCACACCGCGTATTTCGGCAGTAAAAGACAGCGTTGGCCGCGCGGCCATCCCCACAATCACCGGCATTTGCAAGGCAACGCGCCCCTTATCCAGCGCCCATAGCGTTGCGGAGGGAATATTCACCAGCACATAGCGATCAGCCTGCGGTTTATCCATCCAGCGCAGGCGCTCGAGATTAACGATAAGCTGGCGGCGCTGCGCTTCGGGCGAGCGATTCAGCGCTTGCAGTGTTTGCGGACCAATCACGCCATCGGGCTTAAGATATTCATTGCGCTGAAACGCCATTACCGACGCGGCCAGCACATCATCATAGAGATAGGCATTGCCTTGCGGCGCGGCCAGACCAAAGCGCCGGCGTAAATCCGGCACGTTGTTGTGCGCGTAGCCGGGGCGCAGCAGCCCGTCAAATATTAAATATTGAAAGCTTTGCCCCATAATGGCGCGGTTTTTCTCAAGCGCAATAAGCGCGGCGCGCAGCTTTTTGTAGGTCGTGCTTTCGGGTAATAAAGACGCGATAATATCTGTCAGCTTTATTTGCGCCTGCAGCCTTTCCAGCAAATATTCATAGCTTTTGGGTTTGCGCCAATTTCCCGGCCCGACCTTAACCAATGCCGGCTCAAACCGCATACCGGAGAGATCGCGGCTATATTTCAAATACGCCTTGGTCAGCCACAGCTCAAGCTCAGCGCGTTGCAAACGGCTCTGGCTGTCGCGTAGATTTTCAATCTTATCCAAATGATATGAAGCGGGGTTGAGGCCGTGCGTCCATGAATTTCGCAATTCATCAATCAGCATCTCGCCACGGCGATACATGCCGACCTCGTTCATCCAGTACGGCAAATGCGAGCGGGCAGCATAAAAATCAAGCACAGCCTTGGCACGCAGGCCCTCGTCATCCGCACGTGTGAACGCACCGGGCAGCGCGGATTCAAGATAGGTTGATGTCTGCCCCCCAAGGCGCGATTGATACGGCATAGGCAGTATTGGGCGCTCTTGGAATTGCGCGCGCGAGGGGCTGGATACCGAGATATACGCGCCAGCAAGCACTAAGCCACCCAGCAAGATAAGCTTGGTAGCGTGTTCGCGCAGGAATTTCATCATTAATTTTGGCATCGGCAAATCAGGAAAGATTGATGTAATAACACTTTCCTTATTATACCATAAAAGCCGCCGAAATGTGCGTTATAAATCCACGAATGTATGTGTTTCTGCCGCCGCGCCGCCATGGGTCACCGCGCCATCACGCGCCGAGCCGACAAGCTTTGCAAATTTATAAATAGCGCCGGAATTATAGTCGGTCTTGCGGGGCTTCCATGCCTTGCGGCGTTCTTGCAATTCGGCCTCGGTGAGCTTCACATCGAGCGTGCCTGTCTCGGCATCAATGCGGATTATATCGCCATCCTCAACCAAGCCAATCGGCCCGCCCACGGCGGCCTCGGGGCTGACATGGCCGATACAAAAACCCCGCGTCCCGCCGGAGAAGCGCCCATCCGTGATGAGGGCAACCTTCTCGCCCGCGCCCTGCCCGTACATGGCCGCGGTGGTAGAGAGCATTTCGCGCATACCCGGCCCGCCTTTGGGCCCTTCATAGCGCAGAATAATTACATCGCCATCTTTATAATCACGCTTCTGGACAGCGGCAAAGCAGGCTTCCTCGCCATCAAAAACGCGCGCAGGGCCTTCAAAGACTTGATCTTTCAGCCCCGCCACTTTGACGATAGCCCCATCGGGCGCCAAATTCCCCTGCAAGCCAATCACACCGCCCGTGGGCAAAATCGGATTGCTTACCGGGAACACAACATCCTGATTTTGCGGGAAAGTTACATCTTTGAGGTTTTCGGCCAACGTCTTGCCGGTCACAGTTATACAATCGCCGTGCATATAGCCATTATCAAGCAGCTCCTTCATAACCACGGCCACGCCGCCCACATCATGCAGATGCTTGGCTACATATTTCCCGCCGGGCCGCAAATTGGCAATATAAGGCGTTTTCTTGAAAATCTCCGCGACCGCGAAAAGATCAAACTCCACGCCAGCCTCATGTGCGATTGCGGGCAAATGCAGCGCCGCATTGGTTGACCCGCC
>Ga0136600_1000888_pt1 | contig 14893 bp, 12 predicted proteins | sample AntRauMFilla2698_FD_104634 | JGI IMG/M metagenome (GOLD analysis project Ga0136600, IMG submission 104634) | Saline lake microbial communities from Rauer Islands, Antarctica - Metagenome Filla 2 #698 | ecosystem: Environmental > Aquatic > Non-marine Saline and Alkaline > Saline | place...
CCTTGTCCTTTTTGTGTGACGTGCCGCGCTTGACGAACCGCAGCAATGCAACAATGGCCGCCGGTGTCACGCCGGGAATACGCGAGGCCGCGCCTAATGTTTCGGGCCGCGCCGCCTCTAGCTTGGAGCGCACTTCGTTGGACAAGCTGCCAACCGCGCTATAATCCAGATCGGCGGGTAACGCCAAAGCCTCATCCTTACGGAAGGCAGCAATATCCGCATCATGGCGCTGCATATAGCCGCTATAAAGCGCATCAATTTCAATTTGTTCGCGAATTTCGGGTTCGATAGAGCGCAGCTCTTCCCACATATCTTGTAATTGCTCCCACCCTATATCGGGGTAGGCAAGCAGGTCAGAAACGGTGCGCCGCACGCCATCTTTATTAACGCCAATGCCATAGCCCTCCAGCTCATTAGGCGTGGCCTTGAGCCCCGCCACCAGAGCGCGGGCCGAGACAAGACGAGCATGCTTTAATTCCCAATGGTCCTGACGTTCGCGGCCAATACAGCCAATATCAAGGCCGCGCGGTGTCAGGCGCTGGTCGGCGTTATCGGCGCGCAAACGTAAACGATATTCGGCGCGAGAAGTAAACATACGGTAGGGCTCCGGCGCGCCGCGCGTCGTGAGGTCGTCAATCAGCACGCCTATATAGGCTTCGGCGCGGTCGAGCGTAAATATTGGCGCTGTTTCACGTGAAACATCATTGCCCTTTATGCTATGAGATTGCAGCGCCGCATTCACACCCGCCATCAAGCCTTGCGCAGCGGCTTCTTCATAGCCCGTGGTGCCGTTAATTTGCCCGGCAAGGAAAAGCCCGGGGATTTTCTTGGTTTCCAGCGTGTTTTTCAAGCTGCGCGGATCAACATAATCATACTCAATCGCATAGCCATATTCCAAAATTTCCACGGCCTCCAGCCCCGCAATAGAGCGGATATAGGAATCTTGCACATCCGCAGGCAGAGATGTCGAAATGCCGTTGGGATAAACTGTGTGATCATCCAGTCCTTCAGGCTCCAGAAAAATTTGATGGCGCGGCTTATCAGCAAAGCGGCTGATTTTATCCTCGATAGAAGGGCAATAACGCGGCCCCGTGCCGGAAATATTCCCTGAATACATGGCTGATAAATGAATATTATCGGCAATAATTTTATGTGTTTCTTCATTGGTAAAGGTAATGTGACAAGGGATTTGCGGTACATTGACCTCGCCCGTCAAGTAAGAAAACGGCGTAGGCACAGCGTCACCGGGCTGCTCCTCGGTTTTGCTCCAATCAATCGTGCGGGCATCAAGCCGCGCGGGTGTGCCGGTTTTTAAGCGCCCCAGCGGAAATTCAAAACGCTCGAGCGTTTCCGCCAGCCCGACCGAGGGCGCTTCGACGCCGCCACTTTCTTTCACACGACCCGCCGGAATTTGCTCCATGCCGCGATGGATAATCCCGCGCAGAAATGTACCCGTTGTAATCACAACGCATTGCGCCATGATCGTCTCGCCTTTATCGGTAATCAGGCCCGTGATCGCGCCATCTTTATCCAGCGCAATATCTTCCGCGCCTGCCTCGATCAAGGTTAAATTATTGTAATCATTTAATATTTCTTGCATAGTCTCGCGGTATAATTTGCGATCTGCCTGCGCCCGGGGGCCGCGCACCGCCGGACCTTTGGAAGCATTAAGCATACGAAATTGAATGCCCGATTTATCAATGACGCGCCCCATAAGCCCGTCAAGCGCGTCAATTTCGCGCACCAAATGCCCCTTGCCAAGACCGCCAATCGCCGGATTACACGACATTACACCGATAGTCGCCAGCTTATGCGTAACCAGCACCGTGCGCGCGCCCATACGCGCCGCCGCCGCCGCCGCTTCGCAGCCCGCATGTCCGCCACCAACAATAATAACGTCGAATTCTTTGCTCATAAGCGAAATATATACATTTTTTATACTTAAAAATACAGGTTTAATTTTTTCTGGAAATTAGGTTTGACGCGCTGCAAAAAAAATGTTTTTAAGATAACAAGGAACGCCTTAGAGAAATAATAATAAACATGACAACATTGCCATCTTTTAAAGACCGTTTGCTTAACCTAAGAAATGAATTTGAAAATACATATCCAAATCATAATTTTGATCAATTATATATGGATAAGATAAACTCACACAAATCAGTGATAGAAAATGGCGATGTTAAAAATGGCGATAGCCTTTTTTAATCTTAGCGCCCATCCTTACTTAATGGCGCTCATGCTCATAATCGCCTTGGAAAAGAAAAAACACTCGCCGCTGAACTAAAAGAAGCCTTCGAGACCGAAGCTCGTAAGCCGCGAAGCGGTGATAACAAAGAATTCTCGCCGGACTTTGATCAAATTTACAAAAATATGAATGATGCCTTACACGGCGCCGACTTGCCTACAGAAGAACCTATGGTAAATGTGGCGTAGCTACTTCCCGATACAAAAATCATTAAAGATCACATCAAGTAAATCCTCGACATCGACGCGGCCGGTAATGCGGCCCAGTGCGCGGATGGCAAGGCGCATATCTTCAGCCATAAGCTCGGGCAGGGTTGCGGTCTCGGCGCGGTGAAGCGCGGCCAGGGACTCTTGCAGCGCGTTGCGGTGGCGCTTGCGCGTAAGGCTTGGTTGTTCACGCCCCCCGATCATTGTGCGGATTTTCGCCTCCATAACCGCCAGAAATTCATCAATATTGCTTTCATTGTGAACGGAAATTGCCGTCACCTGCGCGCCGTTAATTTGCTTTGGAATATTGGTCGCCATATCACTTTTATTGAATAAAACCATGTCGCCCGCCCCGCACAAAGACAGGGTATGGTGATCCGGCTCCGGCTCGCTTGCATCAAATAACAAAATCCGTAGATCGGCCTGCTGCGCGGTTTTGAGCGCGCGGCGAATACCTTCTTGTTCGATAGCGTCCTGACCTTCGCCGGAAATCTGATCGGGGCGCAAGCCTGCCGTATCGGCCAAAATCACGGGGAAACCGCCTAAATCCAGATGAACCTCTATCACATCGCGCGTTGTGCCTGCCTGTTCGGAGACAATCGCAACATCACGCCGCGCCAACAAATTTACAAGGCTGGACTTTCCGGCATTAGGCGCGCCAATGACAGCGATTTTCAGCCCATCACGCAACCGCTCGCCACGGTGATTATCATCCAAATGTAAGGCAATATCGCGATGCAGCGCCTGAATTTTAGGCTGCATGTCTGTTAAAATCGTATCGGGCAAATCCTCATCGGGGAACTCGATCTCGGCCTCAAGATGGGCCAGATGATTTTTTAATATCTCGGTCCAGTTGCGGTATAAATCACCAAGCGCGCCGCCTAGCTGTTCTAATGCCTGCGCCCTTTGCGCCTGCGTCTCGGCATCAATCAAATCGGCCACGGCCTCGGCTTCGGTTAAATCCATCTTGCCGTTTTCAAAAGCGCGGCGGGTAAATTCACCGGGCGCGGCCAAGCCATGCCCCGCAAGCCCGCCAAGCGCATCCAGCAGCGCATCAACCACCGCAAGCCCGCCATGGATATGATATTCAACCAGATCTTCGCCGCTATAGCTGGCTGGGGCATGAAAGACATTTACCAATGCCTGATCAATTGTTTCACGTGAAACAGGGTGGCGCAGTGTTGCCAATGTCGCGCAGCGCACTGGAAAGTTTTTATGGTTGCTTAGCGCGCGCAAACCCGCCAGCGCCTGAGGGCCTGATGCCCGCACGACAGCCAATGCGCCGCGTCCAGGCGGCGTTGCCAAAGCGAAAATTGTTTCATTCATGCGGGCACAATTCCGCAAATACCCAACTAGCGCAAGTTTTTATTGCACAATACAGCATAGCTTTTATGCTGGAGCGAAATTAGCGAACAGGAGAGACGAATGAGCATGATTGATATTGAAACCGGTGAGGGCGTTATGCGCGCTTATATTGCACGCCCCGAAAAATCAGGCAAAGCGCCGGTCATTATAATGATTCAGGAAATTTTCGGCGTGAATGCGGAGATGCGCGAAAAATGCGATGCATGGGCGGCAAAGGGCTATATCGCCATATGTCCCGATTTATTCTGGCGCATAGAACCGGGCATTGATTTAATCGATAGCGTGCCGGAGCAGCTTGAGCGCGCCTTTGAATTATTCGGGATATTTGATACAGGCAAAGGCATGAATGACCTTCAAGCCACGCTCGATCATGCGCGCGGTATGGATAAATGCGGCGGCAAAGTTGGCTGCGCCGGATATTGTCTGGGCGGAAAGCTGGCCTATATGATGGCCACCCATACCGATATTGATGCGACCGCGGGATATTACGGCGTTGCGATTGGCAGTATGCTGGATGATGCCGGAAAAATCACCAAGCCTTTATTGCTGCATATCGCGGGAGAAGACGAATTTGTTCCCAAAGAGGAGCAGGGTGCAATTATTTCTGCCTTTGCCGATCATCCGCAAGTCACAACTCATCTTTATGAGGGGATGGATCACGCTTTTGCGCGCGGCAATGGTATGCATTATAACGCCGAAGCCGCGAAACTCGCTAATGCCCGCACCGAAAGCTTCTTTTCTGAACATCTAGTCTAATATGTAAAAAACCAACGTCAAAACATTTTTTCTCTGCACGAGGCACAAGGCGCGCCGCGTAGAGACCTACGCCAGCGCCGCAGCAACGATGTGCAGGGGAAAATTATGAAGACGGAAAAAAACCGTCCACACATCAAGGGGTGATGCGGGACGGCCAGTGGCGTTGGGGACAATATTGACAAATTTGGCGTCTTTGAGGGGACGTAACGCACAGATTTGCCGTCGCCGGTTAATTTACTGCCAACCGGCCCTTTCAGGCATTCGCATGTTTTTAAAAAGGGGGTGCATAAAAACATACGCAGCGCAGCGCTCTTCGTCTAATAAGAACAGCGCGCCGCCTGAAAACCAAAAATCTCTTTTAAAATGGGATGTTAACCAACACAAAAATGTGCCTTTGCATTTATAATGCATCATATTTACCCGATACCCGTTTTGCCGCCAAATTGCGCGGTTTATTATTCTACCTACCCTTTTATCTCACCACATAAATGTAATTATGACAAACATTATCGTTTCGGATTTTATCTAGTTTTTATCGGTTATTATTCCGGCCATGGTTACGCGCGATCTTGTGTTTTTCTTTACAAAATCATGCAATCATAAATTATGCTACACTCACGAGACAACTATCTGTCAGGAGGACATGATTATGCGCATTGCCGAATTGCCGGAATTTCAAAATAGAAGCCAGGTACTGACTTGCGGCCCCAATCAAACCGCGCTGGAGGCGGTTGTGAATATGGCCCATAAGCATTATGGCGCGATTGCCGTCACCGAAAAAGACAAACTACTGGGGATATTTACAGAGCGCGATTTACTCACGCGCGTTGTGGGTCAGGGGCGTGATGTTGAAACCACAAAAATTCGTGATGTCATGTCAACCAAGGTGGAAACCGCAACACCCTCGGACTCGGTCAATTTATGTATGGGCCGCATGAATCACGGGCGCTTTCGCCACATGCCTGTGGTGGATGAAAATCATAAATTAATCGGAATGCTCAGCCAGCGCGACTTTATCGCCCATATCATGCGCGAAATGTCACAAAAGAAGACGGCTTAAAAGGTTTTACTGATTCATAGACTGGAAGAATTCATCGTTATTCTTCGATTCTTTCATCTTGCCGAGCAGGAACTCAACGGCATCAACCGTACCCATCGGGTTAAGAATGCGGCGCAGAACCCACATTTTCTGGAGCGTGTCTTTATCGACCAGTAATTCTTCTTTCCGTGTGCCGGATTTTTGAATATCAATCGCCGGGAAGACGCGTTTATCGGCCAGCTTACGATCAAGAACAATTTCCGAATTCCCTGTTCCTTTAAATTCTTCGAAGATTACCTCGTCCATGCGCGATCCTGTATCAATCAGCGCGGTGGCGATAATTGTCAGTGATCCGCCTTGCTCGATATTACGTGCCGCACCAAAGAAACGTTTGGGGCGCTGCAATGCGTTGGCATCAACACCACCGGTCAGAACCTTACCCGAGGATGGCACAACAGTATTATAGGCACGCGCCAAGCGGGTAATCGAATCCAGCAAAATCACAACATCGCGCTTATGCTCGACAAGGCGCTTGGCCTTTTCCATCACCATTTCGGCGACTTGAACATGGCGTGATGCCGGTTCGTCAAATGTGGAGGAAATCACTTCCCCGCGCACCGAGCGCGCCATATCGGTCACCTCTTCGGGGCGCTCATCGATAAGCAGCACGATCAAATAAGCTTCGGGGTGGTTTTCAGCAATCGATGTCGCAATATTTTGCAGCATCACAGTCTTACCGGTACGTGGCGGCGCCACGATCAGCGCACGCTGGCCGAAACCAATCGGCGAGGTCAGCTCCATCACACGCTGCACATGATCCTTTTTCGTCGGATCATCAAGTTCCATCTTCACCTTACGCTCGGGATAGAGCGGCGTTAAATTATCAAAATTAATGCGGTGACGAATTTTGTCAGGCGTTTCATTATTAATTGTGTTCACGCGCAGCAGCGCAAAATAACGCTCGGAATCTTTCGGGGCGCGGATTTCGCCCTCGCATACATCGCCCGTACGCAGACCAAAACGGCGCACTTGTGATGGCGATACATAAATATCGTCGGGGCCAGGCAGGTAATTTTCCTCGGGGCTACGCAGGAAACCAAAGCCATCCTGCAGCACTTCCAAAACGCCGGTGCCGGAGATCGGCACATCTTGCTCCGCCAGTTGTTTCAGGATTGCGAACATCATGTCTTGCTTGCGCATAGAGCTACAATTTTCGATTTCCAGCTCTTCTGCAAACGCCAGCAACTCTGCGGGTGTACGCGTTTTTAATTCCTGTAAATTCATTTTGGGGGGTGCTCTTTGGGGGCTTGAAAGGTTTATCTGTAATATATGTATTCAAATTGGAAAAAATATCTCTACGAAATTCGCGTTTCAGGCAAAGAGCAAAATTCAAATTATGCTAAAATTGCTGTTTCTCGAAACACGCCGCTTACTTGGCGGCCAAAACAAAATTCCTAAAATGTATGGGTTCGTTTAAGACAAAACCTTTATAGGCAGGTGAGAAAAAAGAGTCAAGCCTTTCTTATCGCGGGAAATTTTCATTTTCGAATCGCCGGGCAAACAGCATTTTTGTTCGGCTAGAAAAATGAGGCGATGCGTATTGAAAAATACGCGAGACGAAATTAGACGACGTCCGAGCGGAAACGATGGAAGCCCCTAAAAAGGTTGCACCACCGCCATGATAACAATGACGATCATAAATAATGTCGGCACCTCGTTCATAATGCGGTAAAAACGCGCATCCTTGGTGTTCGCATCATTGGCGAATTTCTTTGTCCACGCCATCAGCGCATGATGAAAGCCGGTCAGCAACACCACAAAAAGGAGCTTGGCATGCAGCCACCCCGCGCCACTCAGCATACCCGGATTGGCCCACAGCATCAGCAAGCCGAACAGCCAGCTCGCCACCAGCGCCGGATGCATGATGAATGTCAGCAGCCGGTACTCCATGATTTTCAGCATATCCGATTGCGCGGAGCCTGCTTTCACGTCGGCGTGATAGACAAATAAACGCGGCAAATAAAGCAGCCCCGCCATCCACGCGATAATCGCGATGATATGCAACGCCCGCAGCCATTCATAATTTAGTGAGAGAAATTCTTGCATTACTACTTTTTTTGAATCCCCATGTCTGGAAATCGTCGTTGCACATGTTTTAATGCAACTTCATCAGCTTTTTCAATATCTTCTGGGCTAAAACTATTTCTAAATTTCTCAGAATTAATAATTTTTTCAAGTAAAAACTGTGTCTTCCTAAGTTCATAATGAAGCTCTACAATTTCCTTAGATGGGTCTATGCCTCCTATTAATATGCTCATTTGTAACACCCCCCTTTTTCTATAACCGCTTTATTGAGCAAACAATCCTTTAAAACTATTTCTTGCACATACAACTCGTTTTTATTTTCTAAGTCCTTTAATCTTTGCTTATAAATTTCGGACGATATCTCTGTTTTACCAACCGCCTCGTATATTCTTCCATTTAAATCCCAAACCGTTGCAGCAATGGCGCCTGAAAATGTGAAAAATACTGCAACAAAAACATACTTAAGTATTTTGTTAACATACTCTGTTGCTTTATTATTTACTGCTTCCATTGCCGCTTTTTCAAATTCAAGATTCGAATCGCTCGCAATACTAAGATTATTTTGATTATCCTCAGTCATGTCTTAAACTGCCTCCAATTTATCAATCACTCGCATACAGCATTTGCCGAATTTATCGGGGCACACGCATTTGCCGCCCTCGGCCTTGATTTTTTTGGTGCCTTTGTGGGTTTTCACAAGCTTGGCCAGCCCGTCAATATAGGCCGGATGCGTACCGACAGTTTTCGCGCGATAATAACCATGCAGGCCCATCTCCTCGGCTTCTTCTTTATATTCAATATCCAGCTCAACCAATGTCTCGACATGCTCCTGCGTGAAGGCATGCGGGTAGATCACCACCGATTTTTTATCATGCGCGGCTTTCTCGAGCGCCACATCCAAAGACGGCCCGATCCATTTGAGCGGCCCGACGCGGCTTTGGTAACAAATCTGCCAATCCAGTGATTTAAGGCGCAATTTTTTCTGCACGGCTTCGGCAATGACCGCAGCCGTTTTCTCGCATTGCCATTGATACGGATCGCCGCTTTTGATGATTTTCTCGGGCAAGCCATGGGCGGAAAATAAAATACGCAAATCCTCATCGCCCGCTTTTTTCGCCGCTTTGATCTCGGTGATAATATTCTCGGCGCTGGCTTTGATAAAGCCCGCATTGGTGGGGTAGCAACAAATGGTGCTGGTGGGAGTTTGCAGATCGGCGATATGCGCCGCCTTGTGCCAAATCTGCATGGAAGACCAGGTGGTGGTGGTCGAGAATTGCGGATAAAGCGGCAGCAGCACAATTTCATCGGCCCCCCAATCACGCACGTCACGCACCACTTGCGGTGCCATTGGGTGCCAATAGCGCATGCAAATAAATGTTTTATATTGCACGTCTTTATTGGCTTTATCGGCCTTAAGCGTTTTCTCCAAGGCTGCGGCTTGCGCTTTGGAATTGGTGAGAAGCGGGGAGATATTTCCCAGCTCGGCATAGCTCTCCCCCGCCTCGCGTTTAGAGCGTTTATTGGCAATCAGCGCGGCCAGCATACAGCGAAACGGAATGGGCAAACCCGTGATATTTTTATCCATGAAGAAATTAAATAAGAACGGCTTGATCGCATTTTTAGAATCCGGCCCGCCGAGGTTAAATAATATAACGGCTATCTTTTTCTTTTTATTTGTCATCTTCTGCTTTTCCCGCGAAAGCGGGAATCTTCCTTTTTCAAAGTTCCCCGTTTTCACGGGGAATACATAAAGTTATTTCTCAAAATCCTTAATCATACGAACTAATTCTTCAACATAGGCGATCGGCGTATCTTTGTTAATGCCGTGACCCAGATTGAATATAAATGGACCACTGCCCAAAGATTGCAAGATATTTTCCGTGGCGCTTTTCAGAGCGTCGCCGCCCGCGAATAAACAAAACGGATCGAGATTACCCTGCACGGGCAATTTATTTTGCAGATTTTGCGCCGCCCACACCGGATCAATTTGCGAGTCCAGTGCCACCGCCGTTACACCTGTTTTCTCGACATAGTCCAAAATATTCATGCCGCTCAAGCGCGGAAAGCCGATGATCGGAATATCAGGGTATTCGGCGCGAATAAGATCCACGATGCGCCGCGTCGGATCAATCACCCAGCGCGCAAACTGCTCCGCATCCAATGCGCCCGACCAGCTATCGAATAGCTGCAGTGTCTGCGCGCCCGCTTTGGCTTGATTGATCAAATAACGCGCAGTACTCTCCACCAGCATATCAATCAGCCGCCCGAAAAATTCCGGATCGCCATAGGCCGCAATTTTGGGATGCATGAAATCCTTACTGCCCTGCCCCTCAACCATGTAGCACGCCACCGTCCAAGGGCTTCCGGCGAAACCGATCATAGCGGTATCGGCAAAGCCTTCCTCTTTCAGCGCGCTGCGAACGTTCGAGACCGTGTCATAAATCGGATTTAAAATATCCTCGTTAGGGATCAGCGCAGCCAGATCGGATTGATTACGCACCGGATTTAATTTCGGCCCCTCGCCCGCCACAAATTCCAAATGCTGTCCCAAGGCTTGCGGGATGACCAGAATATCGGAGAATAAAATTGCCGCATCCATGCCAAAACGCCGTATGGGTTGCATGGTAATCTCGCAAGCGGCCTGCGGGTTATAAACCATATTCAGGAACCCGCCTTGCTTGGCGCGCAATTCCCGGTACTCCGGCAGATAACGCCCCGCTTGGCGCATAAACCAAAATGGTACATGCTTTGTTTTCTTGCCCTGCAATACATCCAAAAAGCTGCTCATAAAATCTCCGTCCGTTAAGCCTGCTATAATAAATATAATTATATATTTAAAAAGAGGTTTTAGAATTAGTAGGTCCTGTGATTAACGAGGATAGAAGTTACGCCCAGATTCGCCCCCAATATATTTGGTAACGTACATAGCGGATTCATTTGGATTCGCATATTTTCATTCGAACTATCATGAGTATCGTTTTTCGGCTTGTGCACATGAGGATGAAATTGAAAATAATTCACACGAAATGAGGATGGATTCTATCCCTGATTTTATACCGTCCGGCCATGATGATTCATGCACATATCTATCAACAGAATCGATTTTGTGCTAATCACGGGTGAGAGCCAATTTTGAAAGGAACGGCGAATCGTCATGCATGAAGAAACATTTCGCAAATTAGAGGTTAAAGACGCCACGGAAATTCTGGAACTGGTCAATCCGGCGCTTGAGGGTGTTCAGTTCGATCCGGCGCTGGTGACGGTTTTGGCGCAGGACTTATCATTTTATCCGGGCCACATATTATATGATATCGCTGATTATTCTACCTCTCCAGCTTTGCGGCGTTTCGCCGTTGTGAATGATAAAAATGTTATAATTCTAGATTGGACGAACGGCCCCATATATGCGCTGAACGGCTCTGCGCCGCTATCTTTGAACGATGATAATATTGATGATTATGTGCGGTTTTTCTTTTCTTATTCGCGCGGTAACAAAGGCGCATTTATGCTGGCGGAAAATATTGATGATGTGCGCTGGCGTGATGATCCGCCGCCCGCAGCGCGCAAAGCCATTGGTAATTTGCTGATGCCCCTCGCCGTTATTGATCAGGAAAAAAACGGGGCTTACCGTTTGCAAACCAGCATGGTTTTCAAGAATACCCTGTTCCAAAGCGATATCGAAGTTGGCAAAGACGGGCAGGTTTCCCTGTCCAATGAAGAATTATTGCTCGAGGATTTGCCTGTTCTGGATGATATTTTCGGGCAATAGAGCCGATAAATAACTATTTCGCAAAAAATTTCAAAAAAAGTGAAAAAAGTTTCCTTTGGGGTTTTAAAAAATAATCGCAGTAATGTCAGTGCTTTATTATTTTATTATGTTAAACAATAAAGATATCAGGCTAAATATCTCAAAAAACTAGCGAATTTCCGTATTTCAGTAGTAAAGCGTTAATATCTCCCCTTCATAATAATAAATGTAGCGTGAGTCGTCTAAATTTCACGCCGCAGCATATTATTAGGGAACAATTAAAAGAACGAAAACGGTTAGGGTTATGAGCGATATTATAGAGCAAATTGCAGGGGTAGGACAAACAATGGGGCGCACATGCCGCGTGGCCTATACATTGAATAACACGCAACCGGTGGCATGCACCATTATCGGTGATCAGCCCTTATTTTATATGGATTACGCTGCCGAAGATGATGAAGAGATGTTTGACTTTGCGGAGCTGGGCATTCTGGAAGACGAGATCAACACGCTGCGCCAGAGCATTGAAAGCTTTGACAAGCATTATGCCGACATTATTGACAATGAGGCGATGGAAAGTGTTGATGCGTTTTTAGAAAATGCCCAATCTTTTACAAAGCCTTTTAAAGGCGGCACGCAAAATAGTCTTGCCAGTATCATATCATTGTTGGAAAAAAGCCGCCTCGCCAGCGCCTATATGGATTTTGCGAGCGCACACAAAATTGAAATTACGCTAAGCGCGCAGGTCGAGACCTCCTCTTACGAGCGTCAATCCGGCCTTATTCAAATTAACCCCAACCAAAGCCGTGAAGATATGGCCTTGGCGCTGGTTTGTGAATTACGCCGCCACTGGCAGCACCGCGCCGGAGCGCTCATTCATCCGCTGCTTTTCGATCCTGATAATGCGATTTTGATTAATCGCGCACAAATTGCCGACCTATCAATCGCGATGATCCGCGTGGCATGGGAATGTCAGTTAAATGACGAGAAATCTTTGTGGGATCGTTTGGAAAAATCACCAATGAGCGACATGGCCCGTGCCTTTGCGCGCGAAGCCTTCCTTGATTTCCGCACATTAAATAGCGGGATAGCTGCGGCAGCCGTGTTTGAAACATGGTTCCTCTCCGAGCGATGCCGCGCGCAAGATAAAACATTAATCCAGCAAATGCTGGCTGATTACCAAGGCTATATGTTTGATGCCGAGAATAATGCGAAGTCTTTAACGGCCGATATTATCGCCGCATTAGGCTCCATGCCCTACGGCAAAAATTACCTGGCGCAACATGCCATGACCATCATGGAAGACCCCATCTTTACCGATGTAAGGGATCGCTCCAACGCGAATTTCCTGTGGTTTATCAAGTTCGAGCGCTCTTTCCACGAAACGGAACAAGAGTTGCAAACCTCATTTGAACCTGCCGGCCCTTCTGTTCATGAAGGCCATAACGATAAAACAAAGGTTCAAGATCATGGGTCAGAAAAAATCATCACCTTACCCGGAGTCGCGCAAAGAAACGCGCAGCGGGACGGTGCAAAATCAAAGCAAGGCAAACGCCTTACATCACAAACAGATCGCCAATCCGGCGATAACATTATCGACTTGCAAAGCTGGTCCCAAAAGGGAGCTTAACGGACAAGCTGCAGCGCGTCGCAATTCTAAACTGCGTTATGGGAGTAACTACTGCGTGCGTAACGATCACACCTCATCAACTATCCGCAAAATCCGTAATAGGGACGTTACCGATTGTTCAATGAACAAATTCGGGCGTGGCGGCTTTGTGGCCAATGGCGCAAAAGCCATGACCGTCGGGGCGGCGCAATTCTGGCCGCTGGATCATTTGCTGGGCATGGATTTGGAATTGCTCCAAAATGTTGAAACACCCAATTACGAATTAATAATGGCTGCGTGCTGCATGATTATCGGCGAAAGCCCGTCTGCGCGCGCAATGATGGAAGAGGCTGCCGATGAAGGCTGGTCGCTGGGTTGCGATACGCTGGAAAATGGTGATTTCACACTGGATCTGGTTAACAGGATTATCATTGTCGATCATAATGGAATGCGCCCTGCCGCGCTGGCCCATAGCGAATATTTTCAAAATGCCCTGATGGTTTGTCTTGTGCGCGCGCTACGTGATGTGTGGCAGGAAAAACGCCACGGCGCCTTTGATGAACAATATGGTCCGCAAGATGTTTTAATGCTCGAGCGCGTGCGCGCCGCCGACCGCGAAGCGATGGCGATTTTATCCGCGTGGGAGCTGCGCAGTGAAAATCACGGGGAGATCTGGCGTCATATTATTGGTTCGCCCGAGGGCGATATGGCCATGGCATTCTCCGGCCATCTAGAGCGCGATCCTTCAAGTTTATTTAACGGCAAGGCGCTGGTGAGTGCGTTTCGTCAATGGTTTGCCGATCAAGGCCGCAGCAATGCGGTGGATCATGAAACGCTGGAATATCTCGATGATATTTTGGACAGCGCGCCTGAAGCCAACCCGTTTGGAGACATGCGCCTGACAAAAGGCGGCGTGGAAATCTTGTCATGCCTGCCGGACCGCACGGCATATTTGCATCATTTGGGCGGAGAGATATTGAGCGATCCGGCCTATGCGGGTTTGCATGATCCGATCAATCAAAGCCATCTGTTTCAGATTATCCATGACATGAAGGTGGTTGTGGTGGCCGATGTGCCGTTCCAGGATATTGGCCTGGCGCGCAAGATTTTCCCGGAATTCCACAGCAGCGATTCTTTGCATTAATCATTACGCATCAAAGACTTTCATGTGCGCGGCCTTTCTAATAAGATGGGGCCGCGAATAATGGAGCGCTATATATGAGTTTAGAAGATGCGGCGGCCGAAAAGCCCAAATGTAAATTTCACCTACATCTTGTATCCGATGCGACCGGCACAACTTTGCTCGGGCTTGCGCGGGCTTGTCTTGCGCAGTTTGAAGGCATTGAACCGATCCAGAAATTCTGGCCGCTTATCCGCACAAAACGCCAGCTTGAGCGCGTCATTAAACGCATCGAAGAAGCACCCGGCCCCGTTATTTTTACCCTTGTTGATAAGGAAATGCGCGAGCGTTTGCAGGAGCGCTGCGATGAAATGGGTGTGCCGTGCATTCCGGTCTTAGACCCGATTATGCGCGGTCTTTCATCATATTTGGGGCAAGGCACAATCGGCGTTCCAGGCTTGCAGCACGCGATGGATGATGCTTATTTCCGCCGCGTATCGGCGATTGATTTCGCGCTGCGTTTTGATGACGGGAAAACATTATCCGGCTTAAAAGAGGCCGATGTGGTGTTGGTCGGTGTCTCGCGTACATCGAAAACGCCAACAAGCATTTATCTGGCGCGGCGCGGCATTAAGGTGGCCAATATTCCCATTGTGCCGGGCGTGGAAATTCCAAAGAAGAAATTGACGCTGGAGAAACCTTTATATGTGGGCCTAA
>Ga0136600_1000889_pt1 | contig 14891 bp, 12 predicted proteins | sample AntRauMFilla2698_FD_104634 | JGI IMG/M metagenome (GOLD analysis project Ga0136600, IMG submission 104634) | Saline lake microbial communities from Rauer Islands, Antarctica - Metagenome Filla 2 #698 | ecosystem: Environmental > Aquatic > Non-marine Saline and Alkaline > Saline | place...
GCCCATGCTTTCAACATTACCGTCGAAGGCAAGGCCAACTACTTCAAGATCTTTATTCACAACGGGAGAACCTGAATTTCCACCAATAATATCGTTGGTTGAAACAAAATTCACCGGTGTTGAAAGATCGATTTCATTAACTGCGTTTTTCCACTTCTCAGGCAGATCCCACTGACCGGCTTCATCATTCTTATGAGCAAAGTGACGGTCGAACATTCCAAAAAATGTTGTATAAGCAGGAGCTTTGGTTCCGTTGTACTCGTAGCTTGCAACTACTCCATCAGAAATACGAAGTGAGAAAGTGGCGTCCGGAGGCACGCTTGTTCCATAAACGGCAAACCAAGCTCTTCCCAAACGGTTTTGCAATTCGTCCTCTTCTTGTGTTAATGGCTGATACTGAGCTCTTGCAGCATTCATTTTATCAATAAACACATTTACAACATCCAGAATAGGATCAGAAGTGTCTGTTGAGTCATTCAAAAAGCTTTCAAGATCTTCCTGTGTCGTAAAATCAGAAGCCATCATAATTTCTTTGGCGAGATCTTCAGATGATTTACCCTCCATTACCTCAAGCACAATTGGATGGTTTTCACCAAGTCCGTCTTGTAAGAAGTTGAAGTAAGCGATCAACAGTTGCTCTTCAAGAAAAGTATCTTTGTCGCTAATGCTCATTAACTGCTCCTTAACACGAGCTTTCATCGCCTCAGGGAGATTCGGGTTATTCAGAGTATTGTAAGTAAACGCACGCTGTAAGGTTGCCGCTGAAGCAAAAGAGTTGGGACTCACGCCAAATCCTAAAAAGACCATATCGGCCACTTTAGCTTTCTCTTCCTGAATTTCAGCAATGCGCTCAACGATAGGAATGTAAGTGTTGGCAAGAGATGAATCTTCTTTTAAAGCGTCAACAAATTTAGCTTCATTATCAACACGTCGTCCCATCAAAAATGGATCACGATGCGCCCGGAGTTGACCGTAAAACAGTTTTTCACCGTTTTTCAAACCAAATATGCGATTTCTGAGTCCTGTGGTATCAGCAACTACAGGGTATTCAGCAGAATAAGCATCAAGAGCTTCAATCAAACGGGAATAGAAACTTGTTTGAAATGGCAGACGATAATATCCTGAAAAAGTAAGCTGTGCCACAGTGCTTAAACGCGTGGTGCTCCCGGGATTTCCAATCATAAATACAGCATCTCCCTCTTCGACACCTTCTTCAGAAAACGGGAAAAAATGCTCGGTCTGAAGTGGTTTATCTTCATCATATACTCGATAAAAAGACATATCCAGATTGTACCTTGGATAGGTAAAATTGTCATCATCACCACCAAAATATCCGATCTGAAGTGCGGGAGCCATCACGAGACGGATATCAGAATAACGTTTGAAGAAATACGCGGAATAACGTCCGCCGTTGTAAAGTGAAACCACCTGAACAACTATATCATCACTCTCCGTAGAATCCTGCAGTTCGGTCTGAACTTGCTCAATCATCTGACGACGCACATTTTGACGTTCCTCTAAGGGTGCAGAATCCACTTCATTCAAAATCTGATCGGTGACATCCTCAATTTTCACGAGCTGATCAACATAATAATCCTCGATCATGCGCTCATCTTCAAGCGTTTCGGCATAAAAACCATTGTCCAGCAGCGACTCACCTTCACGACTCACTTTTGAAACCTGACCACGCGCGCAGTGATGATTTGTCATTACCAATCCATTGGGAGAGATAAAAGACCCGGAACAGTTTGGAAGCCGGACAGCACCAAGACGGGCATTTTCGAACCACTCATCAGTAGCTTCAAAATTGTATGTTTCCTCAAAATATTCTCTTGGAGCATACTCAAAGGTCCACATTCTACCATTGTCGTAAATCCCGGAAGGAACAGCTTCAAAGTCGGGCAGAAGTGCATCCACCTCCGCATCCATATTTTGTTCAGTTGATTCAACAACCTTTTCTTGCTGCGGCTGTTCATCCTGCATTACTGTTTGTTCACTGGCACACGCGCTAAATGTGAACACAACGGCAAAAACCAGCAGCCACTTTTGCATACCTAATTTTATCATAATTTTAAGCTTTGTTTTCAGTTCTGATTCAGTCGGGTGATTCTTACATTAAATGTGAAAAATCCTCTTAAGTAATATAATTCACCCAATCATTTATTAATCATTCTAACAATTTAAGACATAACAGGATTAATATCGCTGACGATTTTTCAAGCCGTAAATTAAAAACCACCGGTTTTACAAATTTCTCTCTCATTATTCATTTCAAATTTCACCTTTATTTATGCATTACGATATCATTGGCGACATTCACGGACACACCAAACAGCTCACACGTTTGTTATTAAAAATGGGGTATATCAATTCAGATCGTGGATTTTATCATCCTGAAAACCGAAAAGTAATTTTTGTGGGTGATTATATCGACCGGGGCCCCGCTATTCCTGAAACCGTTGAGATTGTCCGAACAATGGTTGACCACAATAACGCCATAGCCCTGATGGGAAATCATGAGTTGAATGCCATTCTTTTCAATATGAAAGATGAAAATGGAAAATTTCTTCGACCTCACACACAAAAAAATATTGACCAACACGCTAAAACTCAGTATCAGTTTGAAAATAACTCTGCGTCTTATGATGAGATGATCTCATGGTTTAAAACTCTTCCTCTTTATTTTGAGGATAAGTACCTCCGTGCAATCCATGCTTTCTGGAAAACAGCAATGGTTGATGATCTCACCGAAAATCATCTCAATTCAGATCTTTCATTGAACAATTCGTTCTGGGCAGATGCTGGCAATAAAGAAACAAATCTTTTCCATCTCACTGATAATCTTCTGAAAGGCAAAGAAGTACCTTTGCCAGATGGATTCTCTTTCAAAGATAAAGGCGGAAATAAGCGAACTGATACCAGGATTAAATGGTGGGATTCACCAATTGGAAAAACCTTCAGAGAATGGGGAATTGCGGGCATGGGAATTGAACTACCTGATGAATCCATTCCTGATAAATATCACAATTTTGAAAAATACTCAGAAAATCAAAAACCTGTATTTATTGGACATTACTGGCTGACCGGAAAACCAATCCTTCAGAATAAAAATGTCTGCTGTCTCGATTTCAGTGTGGCTGAAAAACGGTTATCTCACCGGATATCAATTTAACGGGGAGAGAATATTAATACGGGAAAATTTAGTTTGGGTCAGGTAAAATGCCTGGTTTCTCCAACCATTTTAACATCCCTGTTCATGGTTTCTTATTTTGCCTTTATCTCAGAATAATGACTTAATGAACCGCTTTTCATGAAAAGTAATTCAGACAGTAAAAGCTTTTTTATGTCGGCACTGCAACATTTTTAATAGTATATTTGTTGTTTTAAGGGGTATTATATGACTAAAAAAAACAGAGGAAACCATGTTTAGAACAAAAATTATAATCACAGCAATATTACTCAGCATCATCGGGGTAATTTCTGCTCAGGCGCAAAACGGTGATGATGTCACAACGGTAAGATATCTGCCACCACAGGAGAATCTTGGATTTGAAAATCTTTATTATGAAAAGCTTTTAAGATTAGCTCTTGAAAAGACAATAGATACCCACGGTCCATACGAATTGGTTCCGGGTGATGAGGCTATGAGTCAGCGTGACGCCCTCAAGGCCATGATTAAAGGTGAAGGAGTTGATATCGTACATACCATGACCGACAAAACGCGCGAACGAGTATTACTTCCGGTACGCATTCCACTTGTAAAAGGATTAATTGGTGTTCGACTGGTCATGATCAATAAAGGTGATCAAGGTATGTTTCGCAATGTAAGAGATGTAGAAGACCTCAAAAAATATACATTTGGACAAGGCTACGACTGGCCGGATACCGAGGCTTTAAAATATAATGATATCAAAGTAACCTCTGCGCAACAATATAGTGATCTGTTTGCGATGCTTGAAAATGGTGTGATTGATGGATTTCCGCGTGCCGTATTTGAAATATATGATGAAATAATGGAGCACAAGGATAACGAGTTCGCAGTTGCAGACGGTTTCTATATCTATTATCCCGCCGCTATGTATTTCTTTGTTCAAAAAAACACGAAAGGCGCAAAATTGCATAAACGATTAGAAGCTGGTTTAAAAGAAGCAATTGAAGACGGTTCTTTCGACAAATTATTTTTAGCGCTAAATGGCGATCATTTAAAAAGAGCAAAATTAAATCAGCGAACTGTTATCAAACTCAAAAACCCGTTGTTGACTGATGAAACTCCACTGGATGTGGAAGAATACTGGTATATTGATTATTAAGGATTAAGAATCAAGATTCAATCGCTTTAAGTAATATATAGCACGCAGTTTTGTTCAACTGCGTGCTTTTTTTACACCATAAAATCATAGCTATTACTATAGTTAATTTGAATAATACGTGAGTGATACTTTTGCGTATCAACAATAGTGATGCATCCGCAAAAAGTGTTAAATGTTGCAGGCTCGTACATCTCTGACCCTTGATCAGCAATCGAAATCTTGAAAAAGAGAAAAGTAAACCTTGCTTATGGAATCAATTTCAAGAAAAACCTTACAGAAAGTGTTTAATTGCCGGGTTTAAATTTGAGCTTGGTGATGAACCAAATCCCAAGACTTACTACAATAGTAATTATAAAAATAGATTAGCCAGAATTATTTAAATATTACTGGCCGACCGGAAAACCAAGGCTGAAGAAAAGCAATACCGGCTGTCACATCATCAGTGTAACAGGAAAATATATTTGTCACTGGATAATTATTTTGGTCAGACAAAACATAGTCTACTAACGAGTCGGGTGCGCTATTGTGGCAACCGCCTTTACACCGGGCATATCTGTGGTTGGTAGTGCTTTCGTTTCAAACGATGTTGAAGGAGTAAACTCAGTGGGATCAAAGAATATGACAGAATAAGCTTCGCCAATACGGGAAATAGATTCAAAATATCCATCTTTATAAACAGGCTGGTAAAAACTCACGTCTAATGGTTGTAGCCACCATTTATCAGTTTGAGCATAAACAACAGCATTTAAATCGGTGGTGCTTAAATAATCATCCTGAAAATTTAACGCGGCACCTATCAACATTTCCCCTTCAAACTCACGCAACTGAACAGCAGCTGTATTTGGCTCTACAGGTTTTTCAATCGGTACAAATGTTCTGTTTGCTACGCTAAAATATGCATCATCAGTTACTTCTCCCCACGTGGCATAATTATTCTGGTACGTAATTTTTACAGTGTAATCACCATCCTCAAGGTATCTGAGACGAAGATCCGTATTATTCACCTGCTTAACATCCGTATAAGCATGGGTGCTGTCGGTATTAGTTGTCATCACAGTATAACTTTCAGCACGTTCGCCAACCGACCAGTTTGCCATAATTCCCTTAGCTAAAAAACCAAGAGGTAATTCAGAATTAGTAACCGGATTTGAGATTCTTACTGGAGAGCCAATTTTATAATCACTTGTGTACGCACGGTCCAGGAAAAGTGAGAAACCAGATCCTGCAGCGGCCGTTTGTGTCTTGCCAAAAGCTGTAAGACGGACAGACTCAGACAACACAAAAACACGCACTTTATTGGGCTCAGTAGTAACCACATATTCTGCGGTTTCCTGATTGGGAGAACTTCCCGGTTCAACACGAATATCTGACGAAATAACACGAATGTTCTTTGACTTTACCCAGATCGTACCTGATTCTAACGTGAAGGTATAATCATCTTTTTTAATGTCAGACTGATTTCCGGTGTACACAAATGTTGATGGATTCGGATTATACTGAACCCAGCTTTCACCAATCGTCTCCAAACTTGAAAAGTCAATAACTGAATCTGTTATCGATGTTCTGACAGGAAATTCCATCTTCTTACCGTCAATAATCACCGTACCCTTCACGCCGCTAATCAATGGATAAGGAAGAATCTGTCTTTCAATTTGTCCGATAAGATTTGGGTTTTCAACCGTCTCAGGCTGTATTTTTTCAGGACTCCATTGAATTCCCAGATAAATAACAAAAATTGCCAGAAAGCCTAAAAGAATTAAAGTAACCTTATCCAGTCTGTACATATATCAAATATCGTGTTTTTTTAAATTACGAACGGATGTTACTAAAAAGTAACGAGGATTATGAATGAAAAAAACCGGTTTGTTCGCGTCACCAGTTTATAAAACGTCAATTAATAAAGTAATAGATTTTCGTCGATGGATGAAATTATTGAGGCATGAAAATGACAAAAAAAGAGTTTCACAAAAAGCTAATCAAGCTGTATATTTACGCCCCTGCTAAAGCAGTATTGCCGCTGTGGCGGAATTGGTAGACGCGCACGACTCAAAATCGTGTTCCTTAGGGAGTGTCGGTTCGACTCCGACCAGCGGTACTTTTTGGCGTTTAAGAGCCGTATGAAGTGATTTTGTCATTTTTCATGCGGCTTTTTTTATGCTTTGTTAGTCATGTACATCTTCTCTTTCCGGATTTTATCTGCTCCGCATTACTTGTTTCTACAACCTTATTTCAGGTACTTACCAATCCACTTTCTCTTTTTGATCATTTTTCAGTGGGATAGTTACAGAAAATGTTGTCCCCTTTCCTTCTTCTGAGGAAACATCAATGGAACCTTCGTGAAGCTCGATAAGCGATTTGATAATTGTCATTCCGAGTCCGGTTCCTTTCTCTCCATCCGTTCCACTTCGCTGTTTATGTGTTTTCCTTGCAAACAGATTTTTTTGAGATTCTTTGGGAATGCCAATACCGGTGTCAGATACTATTAACTCAAAAGTATCTCCTTTTTTGCAGATCTTCAGCTTAACCTTTCCTTCACGAGGTGTAAATTTTATAGCGTTTGAAATCAGATTATTCACAATCTGTTTCAATTTACTTTTATCAATCTCGGCATTTAACGGTTTTCCGGGGCAATCGAATAACAACTCAACTTTTTTTGCAAATGACGCAGGACGGTTTAATTCGATGCATTTCATTACTAACGAACAAACATCCACTGATTGAAAACGGGCATCCACATTTCCTGCCTCAATACCTGCCACATCTATCAAATCATTGACAAGAGAGAGTAAACCCTCTCCACTCTTTTCCACAAGGTGAAGAAGTTCATATGTTTCAGAATCCTCATTAAAATCTTCTTTTAAAAGCCCTGAGATTCCCATTATCCCGTTCAGGGGATTACGCATATCATGGCTGACTACACGTAAAATATTGTCCTTTTCTTTATTGAGTTCTTCTAACTCCTTCTCTCGTTGCTGTAATTTATCAATGTAAGTGATCCGTTCCATCTCAAGCTTTCTTAGCCTCAGATGAAATTCAACCCGCAAACTGACCTCTTCTCTCTGAAAAGGTTTGGTGATGTAATCCACTCCCCCAAGGTCAAACGATTTCATTTTGGCTTCGGCGTCAGATATAGCGGAGATAAAAATGATGGGAATATCTGTCAACTGCGGATCGCTTTTAAACATAATGGCGAGATCAAACCCATCCACATCAGGCATCATTACATCGAGCAGAAAGAGGTCGGGTTTTACTTTTAACGCCATTTCCAATGCATCGTGGGCATTATTACTGGCAAGAACTCTGTGCCCGTCAGAGTGAAGAATATCTTTAAGAATCATGATATTCTGTTTATGATCATCAACGATGTGGATTGTTGACTTTCTATCAATATTCATTTCGATACATTTTAACCCTTTTTAATTCGACCAAAGGTAGTCAAAAACCACTTTAATTCGAACATTGAAAAGGGTTTACCAGATTCTTTTGTAATCAATAAATGCACAATCAGGATGTCCTTCCCGCCGGTTTTCTTCCCAGATTTTTCCAATATCCTGACGATAATCGGGGAAAAACGTGTCACCATCGTACTTACCCGGTATAAGCGTCATTCTCAGGTAACTGGCGCTTTTTATAGTCTGACGATAGAGTGATTCTCCTCCAATAATAAATACATGGTCTTTATCACCAGCAAATTCATGGATTTCGGCAATCGATCGAATTATTGTTACTTCGTCCACTGCTTCTGAAAGAGAGCTGCTAAGCACGATATTTTTACGACCCGGCAACGGTTTATTTCCGATCGACTCAAAAGTTTTTCTACCCATCACAATAGTATGTCCCAGCGTTACCTTTTTAAAATGCTTCAGGTCACGGGATACGTGCCACGGCATTCCCCCATCTTTTCCTATTACCATCTGCTCATCGTGAGCAGCAATAAGGCTTAAAATCATACAGCCACTTCAAATTTGATATGCGGGTGATGTTCGTAGTTTTTTAGTGTAAAATCATCGTAATCAAGCTCGTCAATCGGTTTTTTTGCAATCTCGAGTTGTGGTAAAGGCAATGGATCTCTGGTAAGTTGTTCCTTTAATCCATCCACATGATTTTCATAGATATGAGCATCCACAATTGTGTGCGCGAATGTTCCCGGTTCCAATCCTGTTTCCTGAGCGATAACCATTGTCAATGCCGCGTAACAAGCCAGATTAAAAGGTATTCCCAACGCGATATCTCCTGAACGCTGTGTAAGATGACAATGCAGTTTTCCTCCACTCACGTTAAAAATAATCATGATATGACACGGGGGAAGCGCCATCTTATTTAGTAAACCACCGTTCCACGTACTCACAACCATGCGGCGGGAATTGGGATTGGTTTTAATCTGATCAATCACATACTGAATCTGATCAAATTCTCCTTTGGTTACATTTCCGTTTTTGTCTTCTTGCGGATATGGAAAACGTCTCCAAAGTACGGGATAAATCGGCCCTACATGGCCATCGTCATCTGCCCAGGCATCCCAGATATGCACATTTTTCTCATCGCGCAGCCAGCGAATATGATCTTCTCCCCTCAAATACCATAAAAGCTCAAGGATCACCGAACGAAAAAAAACTTTTTTGGTGGTGATAAGTGGAAATCCCTCTGACAGATCAACTTTATAAAACTCTGAAAATGAGGAGATAGTTGGAATTCCGGTACGATTCTCTTTTCTGATTCCGTTCTTGAGAACATTTTTGACCAGATCGTGATACTGTTTCATAAAACTACGCCTTCTAAAAGTGTAATTGCGATTGTAAAGTAGATTAAAATTCCGGTGACGTCACTCAATGTTGATACAAACGGTGCTGACGTAACGGCGGGGTCGAATCCAAATTTTGAAAGTATGAAGGGTAACATAGAGCCCAGGATATTGCCAAAAACAACCACCGATAATAAACTCAATGCTATAACCAAAGCGCTGAGCCAGAGTGTTGCATTCACGCTTTGCCCGCCGGCAAGATTCCAGACCACGATTATTACAAATCCCATCATGGCCAAAATTGTGCCCAACAATAATCCCGATAGCATTTCGCGTCTGAAAACCATTTTCCAGTCTGTAGAGTGTATATCGTCTGTTGATAAAGCGCGAATGATGAGCGTAGCAGCCTGAGACCCGCTATTTCCACCGCTTGAAATAATCATGGGAATAAACAGGGAGAGAAACACGGCCTGAGCGATAATCTCCTCATACATTCCCATGGCAGTGGCGGTCAGGAGCTGTCCCACAAATAATATCATCAGCCAGCCAACACGTTTTTTTACCATATGCGGGATGGTTGTGCGCGAATAATCATTATCGAGTGCTTCCATACCTGCCATCAGCTGCATATCCTCGGTGGTCTCTTCTTCAGCCACATCAAAGACATCATCAGCAGTTACAATTCCTACCAGAATACCGTCGCTGTCAACTACCGGGAGAGCTACGCGATCATATTTTGCGAGGGCTTTTACGGCTTCCTCCTGATCGTCGAACACGCTGAGCGCCACAAATTTATCATCCATCAAAACGGAAATATCCTGATCGGGAGAAGCCAGAATAAGTCGATTCAGAGTGATATCATCAATGAGATGTTCATCTTCATCCACCACGTAAATCACGTTTACGGTCTCAGCGGTTTTACCGTATCGGCGCACATGCTCCATCGCCCGGTCAATGCTCCAGTTTCGCTTCACGCGCACATATTTGGGCGTCATAATACGTCCCACGCTATCCTCAGGGTAGCCCAGCAACATTCTGATCTCATTCAGAGCTCCGGGATCGAGGTTGTTCATAATCAGCTGAGTGATATTCCCCGGCAATTCTTCCAGAAAATCAACCCTGTCATCGGGTGGCATTCCGCCAATAACTTCCTTTACCTGATCGGAGGTAAAGCGGTTAAGCAGGCTTACTCCAATCTCCTGATCAAGATGGGAAAACACTTCAGAAGCGCGCTTCTTATTGAGAAGTCGGAAAACGATAAGCGCAGTATCATAATCCAGTTCATCAATCAGTTCAGCCAGATCAACCGGTGGAACATCATTGATAATCTCTTTTAGTTCTCTCCAGTTTCTATTCTGAATTAACTCTTCTATTTCGGGCCTGATTAGCTGGGCGAACATCCTTAAAACAAATGGTTAGGTATGGATTGTGCGGGACAAAGATACACGGATAGAAGAAAATAGAAAAACAACTCGCAGAAATAACTTTGGATTGGAAATCAATGCAAAAAGACATTGAAAAAAGCAGTTATGGGATCGGGATTAAAGCCAGGGATAGATTTTATCCTCATCATATTAGCACTATGGCATGTTTTGAATGTGTCGATCCATTTAGAACAACTTTTATTTAGCTGAGGAACGTCAGGTAGTCCGGAACATCCTCTAACTAACAGGGTACGTTTTCAACGTAGTCTTTTGATAAAATTAATGGAAAGAAGATGTTTATACGTTGACATAACTTCGTTTTCACCCAGTTAATTATTATCAAGTATCAACTACTTTTCAGATAGAAATTATACACTAATAATACTTCGACAGTAGCAGATTATTGACGTCACGATAGGCAGACAATAAAGCTATTTTTAAAACAACATATAGCATATATCGGACCGTTAAACTGCAAAAAAGAAAGATAAATATGAGAGCTTTAAAATTATTCCCCCTTCTGTTAGCTGTGATAATGCTCACTGAGTGTACTAAATTTTCAAGTCAAAACGATTGGGTGACATTTCGAGGGAATAATGAACACACGGGCTATTACAGTGGAAATGCCCCCCAACAGTTAACAGAAATACTATGGAAATTTAAGACCGAAGGTCCCGTTGAATCAAGTCCGTCTTTCTCAGATGGAATAGTCTACTTTGGCAGCCAGGATAATTATTTACACGCTGTGGATACAAAGACAGGTCAGGAAATATGGAATTTCAAAACCGATGATAACGTATTCTCAAGCCCTGCTGTCTCAGATGGAATGGTCTTCATTGGTAGCGACGATAATTATTTATATGCCGTGGACGCAAAGACCGGTCAGGAAAAATGGAAATTCAAAACCGATGATAATGTATCCTCATGTCCGGCTGTCTCTGATGGTATTGTTTACTTCGGAAGTCAGGATAAATATTTGTACGCCTTGGATGCTAACAATGGTCAGGAAATATGGAGATTCAAAACAGAATGGTTCGTATTTACAAGTCCTGCAATCTCAGATGGAATAGTATACTTTGGCAGCGATGATAAGTATTTATATGCAGTGGATGCTAAAACCGGACAAGAGAAATGGAAATTTAAAACCGATGATTTTATACGCTCAAGTCCAGCAGTATCTGATGAGACAGTCTTTTTTGGAAGCTATGACAAGTATTTGCACGCCATTAATGCAAAAAGCGGACAAGAGATATGGAAATTTCAAACTCAGGATGCCATCTTTTCAAGTCCTGCTGTCTCTGATGGAATGGTCTACTTCGGAAGCCAGGATAATTATTTATACGCACTGGATATAAAAAACGGAGAAGAAAAATGGAAATTCAAAACCAGAGGTCCCGTTTTATCAAGCCCTTCTATCTCAGATGGAATAGTCTTCTTTGGCAGCGATGATAATTATTTGTACGCCCTGAATGCTAAAACCGGGCATGAAAAATGGAAATTAAAATCCGAAGGTTCCGTTTTATCCAGTCCGGCTGTCTCCGACGAAATGGTCTTTTTTGGTAGCAATGATAATTATTTATACACCGTTAATTAATCCACGCGGCGCAACATTTTACAATCCTATTCTTGTTTGCAGGACTATAAATCCTGCGATTATACTTCTGCTAAACTTTTTGTTTTATTTATCGTTAAGCAAACACATCTACACGAGTTAAAAACTAAGATTATTTAGAATTGAGTTTTAAAGATTGCTTATAAATGATAACTCAACTGTTGCGAATAAGTGATATCTACACCAAACCCTTTTATTAATCTCAATAATGAAAAGAACGAAACTGATGGAAGTTAAAACTGGTATGGGCAGTATCTCGGATATAGCTGGAAGATGTAAAGTTGTTATGACAATAAGCCTCATTATCTGTTGTTCACAATTTGCAAAAGCTCAGACAACTCAAAATCAACAGTTCCTGCAACATGTTGGAACACCGGATAGTCTGTATTCTGAAACACTCAATGAATACAGAGAAATTTATATTCAACTCCCGGAAAGCTTTAATCCTGATGAAAATCAAAAATACCCTGTGGTTTTCATTTTAGACGGCGAACAATTTCTCCCTACCGTGAACGATGTACAAAGTTATTATAGCGGTGGGTTTACTCCTGAAATGGTTTTAGTCGGAATCTCTAATAATAAGCACCGCATGCGAGATTTGACCACCTCAAAAGTCACGGAGATGTATGGAATGCCCTTTGATGGCGAAAATGGCGAGGCCGACAATTTCAGTCAGTTTATTGAAACGGAACTCATCCCCTACATTGAAAAAAACTATCACGTTACCGGTTTCAGGACATTAATTGGTCATTCTTATGGTGGTTTGTTTACCCTTTACACTCTTATTCACTCCCCTGAATTATTTACTAATTATTTAGCCATAGACCCAAGCCTGGACTGGGACGGTCAAAAGCTTTTAAAAGAAGCTAAGGAATTATCGGCTACTCAGAAATATGAACAAAAATCATTATTTATGTCCTTAGGTGGTCAGCTGCACATGCAAAATTCACAGATCACGATCGACAATGTGATGCAGGACACCACCGGATTTACACTTTTCCCCCGTTCAAATATTAGTTTTGCAAACCATCTGAGAAAAAATGCAAACAGCGGACTGACGTTTGAATGGAAGTTTTATCCCGATGACTTACATGGCACCATTCCTTTCCCATCAATCATGGATGGATTGATTTCACTTTTTGAGTGGTATCAAATGGAAAATACCTATAAGATAAACTCATTTGATACTCCAAAAGAAGAACTATTGAGTATTATAAAATACAGAGAGAAGAAGCTGAAAGAACATTTTGGATATTCGGAAGCTCCATATCCGGAAGAACTTTTAAGCATGTCGGGTTTTATGAATATGGATATGCAACAGCTTGAAAAGGCGAAAATGTACTTTGAACTTGCCATGGAATATTATCCTGAGAGTGCAAGTGCATTTAATTCAATGGCCGATTATTATGAGGCAATAGGTGACTTAACCAAAGCTGTAAAATTTGTAACCAAAGCTTTTGAATTAAGTGGCAGCGATTACCATAAGAAGAGAGTTGAAAGTCTTAAAGCGAAAATAAATGATTAATTTTTGCGCTTTGATGAACTTTTCGCTCAATAGTGATTGAGTGAATAAATCCCGTTAATAGCTTTTTAAGGTAACTCCAAAAGTCAAAAACCTGTCTTCCTGTTTTTGGTTTTTTATCACTACACTTTCAAAAGTTTGCTGGTAGTTGACTTTAAAGTTTAGAAATTCCCAAATGGGTAGTTCTAAACTAACATTTGCTTGCCAACGATAGTTATTGCTTCGTTCAAGAGATGGCTGATAATAACTTTGATGACTTAGTATTACTCTATCATTGAGTAAATGATAATTCCCGCTTATCCATACGGTTGCGCGAAAAGTATCGATAGAAAAATTTCCATCATAACCGGATCGGTTAAAGTTCGCTTTTGCAAAGTTTGTCTGTTCATACTCACTCGAAATCGAACATTTAAGCCAGTTCTTCTCACCCTCCACAATCTGAAAACTGGCCCCTAAACCCAACAGATAACGTAAGTCGATCTCTCTTCTGTAGTTGGTACTTACAAAACCTAAAAGCAGCGGGTAAACTTTTCGCTCAGGATGCAAATACAAAAAGTTAAGGCTCAGAATATCTTCATCTGCCTTTTGCTTCCCAAACTCCTGATAAACATAGGAATTTTGAGTTTTGAACACCCAGTTCTCCAATGGCTTAAAACTTACATCAGAATTTGCCCGAAAAATCAAAGTCTCCACATTTCCGGCTTGCCAAAACCCTGTTAAAGACAGATTTGCTTTCAAACCAAGAGTATCGCTTTCGTTGATTTGCGCTGAAAGTAAAGCGGGAAAAAGGAGTAAGATGAAATAACACAATACCTTCTTCATTCTACACCCATGTGATTTTCTTGTTTTTCTACCATCCTGAATTTCTGATTCTGAATACTCAGGTGAAAATAATTGAACCATTTTTCTCCGGCAAAACATCAGAAATAATGAGATCCCCGAATACTCAAATTCAAACTGAAAAGCTATTTCAATGAAAAAAGAGCTGAAGAGTAGCACTTAAAGTTTTGTTGTAAAAAGGTCTTGAACACCCCGAAATCGAATTCTTATGTGCTTAACCTTAGTACTATCTGTCCGCCAAATCCATTAAATCACATGACACCAGTCATGCTCATCGTCATTTTCGCCGTGATGAATGCCGGTTAATGTTGTGTAAAGGTCTTCTGAGATCGGTCCCATCTTATCTCTGTCCACCACAATTTCTTCACCCTGATGATGAATAGAGCCTACAGGTGAAAGCACAGCAGCTGTTCCAGTAGCGAAAATTTCTTTCAACGATCCA
>Ga0136600_1000891_pt1 | contig 14879 bp, 16 predicted proteins | sample AntRauMFilla2698_FD_104634 | JGI IMG/M metagenome (GOLD analysis project Ga0136600, IMG submission 104634) | Saline lake microbial communities from Rauer Islands, Antarctica - Metagenome Filla 2 #698 | ecosystem: Environmental > Aquatic > Non-marine Saline and Alkaline > Saline | place...
AAACAGCCAAGAAAAAGCGAAAGGAGGCAACAGCATTGACGCCATCATAATGCATAGAACATAACAACTGCGTGGGTCAGATCTTGATGAAAATGCCGGGTCAGTTCTCAGTGACAATCAACAGGTTAGGCGGGATCTCCGGTCAGCGAACTGCCCCCGTGCCCTCTCGTAGAACCAGCGGCTCTGGGTGAAGGCACCGTCCTTTGCAGGGGCGTAGATCCGTCGAGATATCTCCTCCATTCGCACATGGAACGGGTGATTCGAGAAGAAATCAGCCGCAGCAATCTTGTTCTGGCTGTTGGCGTAGCGGGATATGTCCGGCACGATCTTCTCGGAGCGCTCAGCATCGACAATCGAAAGCTTCATCTGAACGAAGGTCTTCGAAAGGTCGGTCTTGTTTCGAAGCGCCGCGTGAATTGACGCGCTGGTCTGACCTCCATTGACGATCTGGAGATTCGTCAGCCGGGTCATGACCTGAACGCCCTCTCTCTCCTCGATCTCGACTGCTTCCGCGGTAGCGGTAATGCCGTTGTTGTATGCAAAGAACATCGAGGGATCTTCCTCGATCGTTTTCTTGATGCCCTTGTTCACGTTGCCCCTCGCTTGCAGGAACACTCTTACGTTCTGCTCCAGCAAACGTGCTTGCCACCTGTCATAGATTGAGGCGAGCGTCGGACCTGGCAATGCCGCCAGATAGGCTTCGAAGGGTGAGTCCGGCATGTGAGCAGAGAGTACCGGTACTGCACCGCCATGCTCGTCAAGGTCCACGACGATATCCTCGCGCCCCAAGGCGGAGCTCTCGATCCGCTCAAGACGCGTGATGTCCCAAACACTGTAGCTGACCGGCTTACCGCGGAATTCGGTCATTTCCCTGCCGTCGATACGACTACTGAGCTTTCTGTCGGTAATGAGTAGAAGGCGGATCTGCCCGACACTTGCCCAGTAGAGGTCGATCAGCTGCGCGAGCTCGTGGCCGGGCGATGTCTCCTCAAGGGCATCACGCCACGCTTCGTCAAGCGCTGCTTTGAGAAACCGTAGCGGACGTTTGAATGCCAAGTTGAGCTCGGAGCCCGTCAGTGTCAGCGCTTCAGTGTCATCAGCGTGATCGATTACGAACAGGGTCAGCTGCTTGGTCCTCCGGGGGTCGCCAGCCCACCCGTCTATCCTGATCCCCGATTGCGCCGTGCCACGATGGTGAAAATACTCAAGCTCATCGACTTCGCCAGATCCGGTTATCGTGTCGCTGACCCTTTGAAAGAAGGCCTCCTCCATAGAGAGACCGTTGGCTTCCGAAAGTAGCCGCACATCCTCCCTCATCATCACGGGGAATTCGTTTCCTTCACTCATATCTTTGCTCCGAGTACCGTATCAGCGCCATGAGCTCGTCCTCGCCTATCTGGAAGGGTTCGATCTGCGCCAGAGGAAGGTCGTAGGACACCTCGACAGGGCCATCTAAGTAGTTACTTGGAACGATCCTGGGAAAGCCCTCTTCAACCAAAAAAAATTGCGTCGAGCGGTGGGAAACGTTGACGTCGTAGACATGCTCATCGTCGAAACCGGCTTCCTCGAGCTTCTCCTCGAGTTGCTGCACCCGGTCGGGACGGTCCAAGGCGAGTACTGATCTTAAAGTATAAACCGCACTGTGGAGGTTCTGCGATCCGGGTTCATCATTCTCCGAATTCGCGAACGTATGCACCAAGAGCACGAGCCGATGGCCTGTGACGTCTGCAAGTTGGTGTTCGGAAGTGACCCTGACCTTTGCTCTGGAGGATGCTCCACGCGTCTTGCATTCGATGCATAGGCCGGACATCTCGAAATCCTTGGGCGCACCTTCCGAACCGCGCCATGCCTCAAGCGCGGCGCCGATGCCTTTCACCGAGGCAATGTTCTTCGACAGCGTGTGCAGCTCACCGATCAGGCCGAGCTGATCCTCGCGACTGAGCGTCTTTTTCCGAGCACCCTTCAGCAATGCATGCCACTTCCAAGTCCTGCCGATGAATGCCTGAACCGCGGAAACCTCGTCAGGCGCTTTCGAGACTGTCATCACGATGTCGTCACAGAACTGAGCAAAGATGTCGGCGTCTTCTTGATTTTCAAGGCGCACGCTCAGCATCGCCTTCCCGTCATCCTTCCGGATATCCGCCTCAACTTGGAGACCTGCCATTTTCGGCAGGCTGATTGGAGACATCGTCTCCGGGTCGTGAACGAGAAAGAGCAGGCGCCTTCCAAAAGCGTCCCTGGCACGAAAAACTTCGTGCGGTCGACTTTCAAGAACGAGATGCCCCAAGATGCTCGCGCCGCCAGGCGACTGGGCGATATCCTTCCAAGGGTCCTCACTCCTCACGATCGAGCGCCTCTGCTACTTCCTCGTCGATGTCGGCGCTGTTCTGCTGCCACCAGATCGTATTCACCCGGTAACTGACAGTCTGTTCCGCACGATTGGAATGGGGAAAACCGATTGTCCAAGCGGTTACGGGTGGAGCATCGATTACAGCGCCGGGTTTTCCTTCGAGAAGCTTCAAAAAGTGAATGGCAAGCAAGGGGCGTTTCCGCTCCGCAAGGTACGCACTGTCTGCAATGTTTCTCGTTCCCTCGGCCTGCGCGGCGACCTTGACCCGTTCGATATCTTCATCTTCCATCCCGAAACGGACGACTCCACGCGATGAAAACCGCCGACTTGTTGCCACAACCTTGCCATCCTCTCTCATTGCCGGGGTTCGTTCCTGCAACAAGAGGTTAATCGGCAGAAAGTCAGACGGCTGGCCATCATTGCTGCCGACGAACACGACATCCCAACTATCCAGATTTTCGTCCTCGCGTTCCTCGATATACCTGATGACCGGTGCCGTTTGGGTGCGTTCCGCCTCCGGGTGATTTGCAAATTCACCGAGATAGTCTTTAACAAGCTTCGAAGGGACCGAAGGCCAGACCATCGATGCACCATCCGGCTTAAGCGGCCTGTCGGACAGCCTTTCGTATAGACGGAGGGCCGCCTCCCGGTTGCGTCGGGCTTCCAGTCCCGGGCCATTGTCATGGATAACCGTCGTCTCGATCCGCGACCGCGCCAAACCGACTTCGACCAGTACTTCCTGTCCGCTGCCCGCCTTGTTTCGTGCGGTGATTTCCAAAGCTGACTCGTGACTGCGAACCCGAAGACCGAAATCGCGCGGGCTCGCTCCCGACGCGGCCATGTATCGAAGGTCTTGTCGAAGTTCCTCGGATGCCGCGGCAATGTGCGAGTACCACTTTCGGGCATCGTCCTTGATCCATATGCGGCAAAGGTCCTCGTAGCCAGGCCGATACCCGAACCAACGCGCCATCTGTAGCAAAGTGTCGTAGGCCTTGGAGTTGCGAAGGAAGTAGCTGATTGTTAGCCCTTCGAGGGTCAGGCCGCGTGAGAGTGAGTATCCACCTACCGCGATGGCCGTTACCTGATCATTCTCGGCGTCTTTGACATCGGGGTAAAGGAGCTTTTCACCTGACTTGCTGTTGACTTCGTAGACGGTAGCGCGCTCCGCGATCCGGTACAACAATGGCAGGACATCCACCCAATCCTCTCCGCCGTCGGCATATTCAGTTTCGAAAACGTCTCGACATGCGACGATCTCGGCATTCCGCTCCGCCTTGTCCGGGGGGAGTGCACAGTGCATCTTAAGTGCGGGCTTGACGACATCGTTCAGGTGATGCCGGATCAGGTTTGCGACCTGTGTTTGGACCGCTGTCAGGTGTGAGACATTGATAAGCATCGAGTGGTGTTTGTCCCGCTGACCGCGCAGGTCACGAACTGCACCGCTCACGACGAAGGCCCTTATCGCAGTCGTGAGAGACCCCGGAAGGTCGAGGACTTGATGACCCTTCGGCATCTTCAGCGGCAGATGAGGTTCATTGTCCTCGATGTCCCGGGTCGGTCGGTCGTCTTCCAGCTCGGGATCATTGAGGAACACCTTTTCAGCGCCGTAGTAATTGCCTGGCCGGTCGAGCGAGATCAGGAAGTGCTCAGGGAAGAGATCCTTGCCGGCCTCTTCGTGGTCGACATCCGGGTCGATGAAGATGTTCGCGAACGGCGTCGCAGTAAAGGCGACGTATGAACTCTTCTCGAACAGGTTCAGAAGATCCCTGATCTGCCCGTTTATCTTCGACACGGCACCTGCGCCCTTGGCGACGTTGATAGATGCGTTGTCTGCTTCGTCATCGATCAGGATCATCGGCAGGTCGATCAGGTCGGACCCCTTGTGGAGATTGAGGGACTTTAACCATCCCAGAATGTGTTTCAGGATGCTCGCGTTCTTCTTGATCACGAATACGAACGGTTCTTCCTTGTCGCTGTCCAACCGCCATCCGATACTGGCTTGGCCCTTGCGAAAATCTGCCTTCCGACCGGTAAGCGCCCGCGGCAGCCGGGAGAAATCCGACCAACCGACACCGACACGGCCACCATCGGCCACCACCTCGGTCGGGGAGATGTCGCTGTTGCGACCGATCAATCCCTCATCGATACGCTTTTGTGTCTGGCTACGCAGGTTTTCATGGATACCGGCAATGATGATGATTACGCGATATCCGACGTCTGCTGCTTTGCTGACCAATGCGGTGTAGTTTCCCGTCTTTCCGGCCTGCACATCGCCCATGACCATTCCACGGCGATCAAATGGCGCATCCCCTTTCGGATCGCCGCAGAGCTTTATCACCATGTTAGTTTTCTCGTTCATGGCCTCCAGTACGGGCCCCGGGAAACCAGAATCGGCGAGGTAGTCGCGGTACCGTTCCCAATAGAACCAATCGGTAGATCGGCGACGCGCAGCATCGAACCAATCCTCGAAATCAGGAGCGATCAGTGCAGCGCCAAGTTCCATCCGGACACCATGCCGGTTCCGCATCTCGTCAAACAACGAGGCAATTCCTTCGTCGCTTACGTCCGCATTGATCATCTGAACGTACTGGTTGATTGCGTCGCGCAGTTCCTGCTCGGTCTTCACACCACCCGAAGCAAATGACTGGACCAGTAGTTTCAATTCGGGCATCCCGGCGCGAACGTTCATATCACTTTCCCTCATCAATCAGTGCCTTGACGGTAGTCTTTGCTCCCGAATAAGGCGGTATTGAGCCCAACAACTTGATAATCTCGCGATCGTCATGACCCATCTCCCGAAGTCGATCGATCAGCACTCTCCCGCTGGATCTAATTTCGGACTCATCAAGTGCTTCCTGCTGTATCGCTTCGAAGTTATCTGCCATATCATGGTGCAGCGCCTCCAGAGGCAATCCCGCGGAAACAAGTCGGAGAAGCTCTTGGAAGTCGCGTGATTGGACATCTGTCAGGTTTTGTTCGAACTTTGAAAAGAATGGGTGGTCTGGATTGAGTGAATATTTCACCGTAGAGTCGACCTTGGTGCGCTGCCAGAGTGGGATCGGGTTCTCCTCGGTCAGCTTAGCTCCTCGCTTTCGGTAGACCTGCTTTGACCTGCCGCCGAGTCCTTCGATCATCTGGCGAAGGTGGTTTCGCAGCGCTGGCGGTGGTGAAGCAGACGCCTTCAGGACATCGATCTTCCAAGCGGAGTCACTTTCGTTTCCTATGTCGATCTTAACCCTCGCGAGCTGCGTCAATCTGTGCTGAGGAGCCATTCTGAACCAGGTCGCATGACGTATCAGCCTTCTGTTGCGGTAAAGATAGAAACCTTGGGATCGCATATGCCCCTCGGAAAGGCCCATCTTCTTCCATTCATTCTCCGATTTCACCTTATTGCGGTGCGGAAGTATGAAAGACTGAATTACAACCGTGCCTCCGGCGACCTGTCGACGGTCCACGGGTTGCCGGATCGTCGCATCATGCCATTCAGCAAACGGATCACTGGGTTCGAGCTTGTGTCCGTTGACGTCGAAGGAAACAGCTCGGTGACCCTGCTCGGACTTCATAAATCGATGAAAAACGAGCTCCAGATGATTCGAAGTCTCATCCAGCATCCTGAGCAATGTCTGGTCTCCAAGCTCAAGTCCGGCCCGGTCGAGTTTTTCCCACAACACGAGCGTACCGTTGTCTCCGAGGATATCAGCGTAGCGGATTCCTGTATCGGTATTCCGCCGCTCGACAACCCAGGCGTTCCTCTTCACAACCAGATCCAGATCCCAGATCGCAATCGACCGAACGCCGTTCTTGCTGGTCACGACAGTAAGTCGGCGACACTGCGAAAACGACGCGGTCTTTAGCCCGAGTCCGAAGCGGCCGAGGTCATTCTCCGATCTTTTCTCGGTCGGATTGCGGCTTCCGGGTCTCATCGCCTCGAACAGTTCGCCCGAAGACATTCCACGCCCGTCGTCGATTATCGCGACCGCAGCATCGTCAGGATCGGCATTTACGCGGATTGACACCTTGGAAGCATCTGCCGTGAGCGAATTGTCGACGATGTCGGCAATGGCCGTGGACGGCGTGTAGCCGATATCGCGAAGACTTTCGATTAGCGCGGCCGCGTTAGGTTCTATCGTTTCATATGAAGCTTCATCTGTAGTCTCCTTCTTGGTCATGTCAGGGCAACGGTCCTTGTCTCGTCTGCGATCGCAGCCTTTGGCCGCACGAGTAAGGATTGCAACATCGGCAGCATGGCACGTGCTATTTTCCAAGCCAAAAAGGGCGGTACCGCGTTTCCAACTTGAATGTACTGTTCTGTCCTGTTCCCCTTGAAGAAGTAGTTGTCTGGGAAAGTCTGGAGTCGCGCCGCTTCCCGGACCGTCATGCTCCGGCATTGACCGGGGTCAGGATGGATGAAGTAGTGGCCATCCTTCGACAGATGGCACGTCACAGTCGACGATGGTCGGTCCCAAGGCTGCACCCTGAAACGATCGTTGAATTTGCCGGTCGTCCAATTCTTGTGGGCGGGTGCCAGTGTTTTGGGAAAGTCCGCGGCCTTAGGCGAGACTCCAGTCGCAATCGACCAAGCCGCGGCGAACAGGTAGCGTCCGAGATCCTCGGGCATATGGCCGCGTGTCTCATGTTGGACGAGCCGCCTCAATCGGGGATCGAACAGCCAAGTTGCAAGTTCATCCGGGCAATCGCGCGGCAAGGCTGTGCCGCCGATCGCGCCCTTCCGCTGCGCAGGGGCTATCTTGCGGGGGGAACTCACCGATTTGACTGCCATCTTGAATTCTCGTCCGGAACGCCCCGTCAATGGCAAGCCTTCACCGGAGATAAGCGCCGACGCCGCCGATATTGTTTTCTTCCACTCGTTCGTATCGTCGCGATTGCCGCCACGCGCACTGATGCCGCTCCGAAGGATCGGCATGTTTTCAAGTACATTGCGAACTGTGGCACGTCGGGTTTCGACCGGCAGATGGGGAGGAGCTACGCCGCCTCTAACATCCGACAGGTCACGCCTAATACCGACGATGATGACACGATGACGCGCTTGCGGCACACCATGATCCTCGGCCTGCACGATAAACGAGCGCGGCAATACCTCGCCGTCGAACGAAGGTTCGTCGGAAAGTGGAAACAAAATGTACTCTGCCGCGCCACCGCCACCGGCCAGATCTTTCGTCACGAGATCGAAGACCTTCATCTTCTCGATCGAAGAGGAAAGCATCCCCTTGACGTTCTCCATTACGAAGGCCGCAGGGCGAAGTTGGCGGAGGACATCGATGTACTCCTCATAAAGGCGATGCCTGTTCTCTGCATGTGCTACGTATCCCAGATCGCTTGGCTTGCGACCGCGGCCGGCGAGGGAATATGCTTGGCAAGGAGGCCCACCGATAAGGATTACACGATCACCGCGCTTCCGCCTTACCTCTGCAATTCGCTCCGATACGATCTCGGATGTTCCGTCTGCACCAAGGGTGAGATTCAGGGTCTCATGCACTGCCGCTTGCCATTGCTCGGGATAAAGAGCCTCCCAATCCGGCTCATCAGCGCCACCACTATTGAGGAAATCGATGTACTCTTCGGGAAACGCCGTATCGAATTTCCTCAGGAAGGAGCGCAAAGTCAAAGTCCGGTGTGCAACAGGGTCCTTTTCAATAGAGAGATCGATCTCGAACGTGCGGCGGCCATCTGCCTGTTGCACCCTGCTAAATCCCTCTCCGAGGCCTCCGGGCCCTGAAAAAAGGTCGACTATACCGATGGCATCTTCCATTTCCCGCTTCACGCCCCATTTTTCTTTTAGAGTTATAGGATTGCAAACCGAGTGTCGACTTGATGGATAACGTTTCAAAGGAAATTCGATCCCGCATGATGGCGGCCAACCGCCGTAGGGACACGAAACCGGAAATGATCGTCCGGCGAAGCCTCCATGCTGATGGGTTCCGGTATCGGCTGGACGTTCGCGGGCTTCCAGGCCGCCCCGACATCGTCCTGCGCCGGTACGGTGCTGCCATCTTTGTCCACGGCTGTTTTTGGCATCGGCATCGCGGATGCGCCCAAGCGTCGGTTCCGAAATCAAATAGAGAGTTCTGGGGAGAAAAGTTCAAGAAGAATATCGAGAGAGATCAACGCGCAGTACGAGACCTGAGTGCACTTGAATGGCGCGTCGGGATCATCTGGGAGTGCGCCCTTTCGAAGGAGAGGTCGGCAGGAACCATGAAGAAAGTGACTTCATGGCTGCGCTCCGAAGCTCAAGACAACAAGATCCTTGCGTTCGATCAATGAGGGCGACAGCTTGGAGCGGAGGAAACTGCGGCCTGCCTCCCTCTCTCCTAACTAACGTCCAGATGTTGCTGAAAAAGCATCTACTACTTGGTGAGTCCGACGCACGCCAGAACCTCCGATCGACGCCAGCGGCTCGAACCACCGACTTTGATTTGCTGAGGAAATCTTTCGGCTGCGATATCCCGGTATATGCTCGCCTTCGAACGGCACAGGATCTCGCAAACTGCCTTAAGGTCAAGAAGGACGTCATGTTGATATTCGTTAGGTGTCATATTCAGTCTCCATGGTAGTGACTGAAATAAATTGGGGTTGATTGTCGTGGTACGGAAATCGGAAAGATGAAATACCTTTAGCCCGTTCAAAAATCGACCATACTGCTGCATCAATGGGCTCGTAGTCCCGGTGTAGTCCCACTGCTACAGCGAGAAGGAAGAGAAATGATTATGCAGCAAAAAAATAATATATATCATAGAGTTAATTGGTGCCCAGGGGCGGAATCGAACCACCGACACGAGGATTTTCAATCCACTGCTCTACCCCTGAGCTACCCGGGCTTGTGTCAGCTACGCATGGCCGACATTCTTGACCAATAATTCCCGCCTGTACTAGGCTTACGGTAACTTACCTATTTAGGAAGATACCAAACCAAACAAAGCATTTATCAGTCTGTGGCTGGTGTTTCTTACATTCCAAACCTGTTGTCAATGCTGGAACTCCAAAATTTATTACTTCAATATATCAGTGCTTTACTAGCAGATAGATCCCCCGACCGATTGGTTTGATTAAGATGAACAGGCAAAGTCGTCCTCTGATCTGTCAGGTCGCAGCTCACTGGCACAGTCAGGCGGCATCCCAGTGCGCTCTGCGGTCAAGATCCTGCCCCTTTTCAATCATGCTTTGCACCAGCCGTTGAAGGAAAAAGGCAGAGCACCGCAAGGCGATTTCCCAGGAGACTTGAACTTGCCACAATATCGGCCGTGGTGGCTCCCATCATCGGCTTGGCACGTTTATCCTGAAACTGAAAAATGAGGTGCGCTCTCAAACGTAAATCTAGGATCGTACAGCGAAAACAGTCAGCTAACGGGGGAAGTGAATGAATATGGGCAAACAACCCGCCAGTAATTCCGCCTTTGAAACACCTAGATACGAAGATTTCCACAAATCCACGTCCAGCCGGTCTAGGTACCGACAAGCTGAGGGCCGGACCGTTGCAAACTATCGAATTGCGGCTTTCAGCTGAGTAATTGACCAGTACAATGTCAACAGATGCATATGTTCGCGGCAATTTCGTCGTACGGCGCACGAAGGTTATATGTTCGCTCAGTGCGGCTTTTGCTCGGGTGACTGCTCCAGTGCGTCAATCGCTTTTTCGATGTCTTCGGGGTCTTGCGAGGGTGTCGCATAGGCGCCCGAAAACCATTTCGCCAGATCAATGTCAGCGCAGCGGCGCGAACAAAAGGGCCGATACTTCTTATCAACCTCGCCGGAGCAGATCGGACAGCTCACGCCAAGACCTCGGACAACGGCGCGCGCGCGCGTTTGCGTTGCAACTCGTAGTGGCCCAACGTGGTCCAGCCCACCAATGTCGTCTCGACCTCGTCGCTGCGGAAGGCCGCGCGCAGGGCAGTCTCGAAGGGGCGGCGGTCTTTCTTGGGCATAGGAGCAAGGTCGAGCACGATCTGCCCCCCCAAGCCCCGCAGCCGCAGCGCACGAGGCAGCGCGCGCGCGCAGGCCATGTTCGCCTTGATGCCCGCAGCCAGCGAGACGTCGGCGCCCGTGTTAACGTCCACCGCCACCAGCGCACGTGTCGGCTCGACGTACATCGACGCGCCACCCGATAGCGGCACAAGATCCTGCGCCAGCGCGTCTAATGCGTCGAGAACGCCGTGATCCTCGAATCCGCCGGCCTGCGTCACGATTTCGGCCTGCTCGACCCAATCGCGCCAGGCCAGCACATGCGGCCCGTCGCCCTCGGCCAGCGTCTCCATCTCGAAGCTGTCATCCGTCAAGACAGTCTGCGCCAGATCAAGCATCGCGGCGATATCTTCCGCGATGACCTCCCCCTCCGCGCCAGCGCAACAGGACCGCAGGATCAGACCGTATTCTGTACCCTCCATCGCTTCGTGGGCGATTTCCAACAGACGGTCCCGCTCGGGCTCGTCGCGGATGCTGCGCGAGATGTTCAGGCCCGGCGCATCGGGTGTGACGATCGCGTAGCGGCTTTTGAACAACAGCTTGGACGTCACGGGAATTGCTTTGCCATCCTCGGCAAATCCGGTGACTTGCACCAGCAGCGGCTGACCGGGGGCGAGCCCCTTGATCTGGCGCAAAAACGCCATGCCATCGGGTGTTTTCAGGAACATACCGCCCTGCCCCTTGACGGGACGGTCGGCAATCGCACGGTAAATCGTGCCCACCCGCGCCGCATCGGGCGTATCAACCAGCAAATCATCGAGCTGACCATCGACCATCAGGGCAGCAGCTTCGATATCACCCAAATGATCCAGAATAATCGTGCGGCCCTTCATGAGCTTTCTCCATTTAACGGGTAGCCTGCCGCGCGCAGCAGATTTGCAGTCTCCGACAGTGGCAGACCCACGATGCCGGTGAACGAGCCTGAGATCCACGGGATCAGCGCACCCGCAGGTCCTTGGATACCATATCCACCGGCCTTGCCCTGCCAGTCACCGGTGTCGAGATAGGCGCGCAACTCCTCGTCGGACACGACCTTCATGCGTACCGTGCTCATCACATCGCGCTCAAAGGTCTTCTCACCTCGTTTCACCGCGACGGCTGTGATCACTTTGTGACGTCGGCCCGACAGTGCGCGCAGAAACGTCTCAGCCTCGGCGCGGTCGGCGGGTTTGCCCAGAATGCGACGCCCCAGCGCCACGGTCGTATCGGCACACAGCACGATATCATCCGCGTCCGCACTCACCGCCGCTACCTTTTCACGGGCCATGCGCGCGCAATAGGGGCGCGGCAGCTCAGCCTTGTCAGGTGTCTCGTCGATGTCGGGCGCGCGGATATCGTCAGCGAAAACGCCAATCTGCGCCAGCAATTCCTTGCGGCGCGGTGATCCTGATCCGAGGATGAATTTCATAAATCAGCTCCTCGCCCGACATCACAGACAGATGGGGCAGGCGGGGGTATTTTATTTGAAACGGTAGTTGATCCGGCCTTTGGTCAGATCGTAGGGGGTCATCTCGACCTGCACCTTGTCGCCTGCCAAAACGCGGATGCGGTTCTTGCGCATCTTGCCTGCCGTATGTGCGATAATCTCATGGCCGTTTTCAAGCTCGACCCGGAATGTCGCATTCGGCAGGAGTTCCTTGACGACACCGGGGAATTCGAGCGTATCTTCCTTGGCCATAGTCTCTCCTGTAAAAACGCCCCCAACGCGGGGACACGGGCCTAAATGAGCGCTTCCGCCCAGATTTTCAAGAGGAGATACGCCCCAGCGGCATATTTAACGCAGGGGCATCACGGCCGACCTGCTCCGCCCAATGACTGCGGTTGAGCACAACACCGTCTGCGCGGACATGGGCAATTTGCTCAAGATCTACATCGGCATAGGTCCAGCCCGGCACGCAAATCTCGGCCACGGCCATCACGCCGGTGGGGGGAAAGCCGGTATCGGGCGGGCAAAAGATCCCCCCCGCGCCCACGCAACTGCCCAAAGCATAAGACCAATCCGCCTGCCCCACCACCGAGGACATGGCGGTCACGCATTGATTCTCCAGCGCGCGGGCCATCGCACCGGTGCGCACCCGCCAATACCCCGCCAACGCCTCCGTGACGCTGGGAACGGCGATGATATCGCAGCTTTCCAGCGCGCGACCGAGCAGGGGGAATTCACTGTCATAGCAAATCAGGATACCGATGCGGCCCAGCGCTGTGTCGAATACCTGCAAGGGTCCGCCGCCGATCACCCCCCATTCTTCACGCTCGAAACGGGTCATGATCTGTTTGTCCTGCACGCCGATCTGGCCGTCCGGGGTGATCAACCGCGCGCGGTTGACAGGCCGCGTGGCGGTGGCCGCAGGGGCCGAGGCGGCGACGATATGCACACCATGTTCCGCCGCCAATCGCTGGTGCAGCGCATCCGCCGCGCCGATCTTGTCCGAGACCGAAAACAGCGAACGCTCCAAATCGCCCGCCACCTCCATGCCGTCGAGCGTGGCAAGCTCCATCGCGCCGTATTCAGGGAAAACCAGCAGATCCGCCCCCTGCCCGGCCGCCTGCCCAACCCATCCAGCCAGCTTGTCCTCATACTGCGCCCAGGAAGTCAGAACATCGAGGGGATAGGCGGCAGTGGCGATTTTCATGGCGGCAGGCTCCGGTTGTCTTTAGGTCTTGATGCCCCGCCCCACGCGCAACTTCAAGCGTGATCCGCCCCGCCTTGACGCGCCCCGCGCAGGCACCCACAACAGGAGCCAAATCAAACGGGACGCAAGCATGAGCAATATCGTCATCCTCACCGGCGCAGGCATTTCCACCGAAAGCGGTATCGAGACCTTTCGCGCCGATACGGGCCTGTGGGCGCAGCACCGCGTCGAGGATGTGGCAACGCCAGAAGCTTTTGGCCGCAATCCCAAGAAGGTGGTGGATTTCTACAACGCGCGGCGCGCAGCTGCGGCCGCAGCCCAGCCCAACGCGGCACATGAGGGACTGGCCCGGCTGGAGGCCCAGCACAGCGGCGACGTAACGGTGGTCACGCAAAACGTCGACGATCTGCACGAGCGTGGCGGCAGCCGGAGCCTCATCCACATGCACGGTGCGCTGAATTCCGCGCTGTGTGGAGCCTGCGATCACCGCTGGCCTGCGCCGATGGTCATGGCTGTGGGCGACCCCTGTCCTGCCTGTGCCGCCCCCGCCGCGCGCCCGGATATCTGGTTCGGCGAGATGCCCTACCAGATGGAACAGATTTTCGAGGCGATTGCCCGCGCCGATATCTTCGCCGCGATCGGCACCTCCGGCAATGTCTATCCTGCGGCGGGTTTTGTGGCGGAGGCGGCGCGGATTGGCGCGCAGACCGTCGAGATCAATCTCGAGCGCTCGCTTGTAGGCTCGCAATTCGACGATGTAATCTTGGGTCCTGCGACACAAACGGTGCCTGAATGGGTCGATGACATCCTGAAACGTTCATAACCGAACCTGCGTTCAACACTCTGCCATTAGCGGTCGAGATCCACCGGTACGATGATCTCGACCTCGCCCGCGCGCTCGAATTCGAGCGTGACAGCCACCAGTTGGCCTTGCGCCAGCGGCGCATCGAGGCCGGTGAACATCAGATGATCGCCACCACGCGCGAATGCATGCGTCTCCCCGTCCGCCAATGGCACGCCGCCCTCAATCTGGCCCATGCGCATCACGCCATTCGCGTCCTCCGAGTGGCTGTGCAGCGTGACCTGCCCCGACAGGGCTGAGCGTGCGCCGATCAGCCGGTCATCGCTTCCGGTCTGGTTGCGCAGCACCATAAACACAGCGGCAGAGGTGGACGTGGGTAGACTGCTGCGCAGGAATGGTTCTTCCACGACAAACGCCGCATTGTTCTGGTCAAGTGGTGACATTTTGACCGATACGACGGCCATGATCACGGCAGCCAGCGCAAACAGCACGATAATCCCCATCGCCGCTTTTGGTTGTTTCATGACCCAGACCTCTCAATTATTTCGAGTATTTGGGCGCTCTTACCCGAATTTCCACCCCCGCAAACGAAAACAACCCCGGCCTGCGTTCAGGTCGGGGTTGTTATAGTCTGGCAGTCGCTAAAGACTTAGGACAGCACTTCGGCAGTCGCGCTCGACTTTGCGATCGCTTTTTTGATCTTCAGCGCGTTCTCGGAAAGTTCGATGTCCTTGACTTTCGCCAGGTACTTGTCCAGACCGCCACGGTGATCGACGCTGCGCAGCGCAGCGGCGGAGATCCGCAGTTTGAAACCACGTCCCAGCGATTCGGACTGGAGCGTCGTGTCGTTCAGGTTTGGCAGAAACCGGCGGCGTGTGCGGTTCTTGGCGTGTGATACGTTGTTGCCCGACATCGGGCCTTTTCCGGTCAATTCGCAACGGCGCGACATGGGTTCATCCTCTTGGTTCGGCGCGGCACCCATGAATTGGCACCACAGCTAATCAGTTCGCATTCACAGCGATCCGTAAATTGGTTCGCAGGCTTTAGGAGGAATCGCACAGCAGGTCAACCCGCGACCGTCCGTTTACGGGTCATCATTCCGCAAATTCCGCACAAA
>Ga0136600_1000892_pt1 | contig 14865 bp, 17 predicted proteins | sample AntRauMFilla2698_FD_104634 | JGI IMG/M metagenome (GOLD analysis project Ga0136600, IMG submission 104634) | Saline lake microbial communities from Rauer Islands, Antarctica - Metagenome Filla 2 #698 | ecosystem: Environmental > Aquatic > Non-marine Saline and Alkaline > Saline | place...
AGCGTATTTGGCGGGGGTAAGCTCAATTATAAGCTCGAAGCCCTCTATCTCCACGCCTGCGTCTGCCATTGCTACGGCTTCGGATACCGTAAGGCTTTCTGCGTCATTAATCTCTAATGATCCTTGATCACCAGTTTTAACGACCGTTGCGCCTCTGTAAATAGCTTCTGTAATCTTAGCTGCAAACGGTGAGCTAGGTGTAAAGAATGCGGCGTAATCGCCTGAGAATTTAGTTGTCATGGTTATTTTCCTCCGTCATTGGTGTATTTAAGTAGTTTAGCTAAACCCGCGCCAGTTAGATCAGCTTCGTATATGGTGAGCCTGTCATTCGTTACGCTATCAAGATCGCGGTAGAACACATTATCGTCACTGGCAATACTCATGCCAAACGTAAAGGCACTAATATCAGCCGTTGTGATTGCGTCAATCCTAGCTGTTTCAGGCACGGGTTGGCGATCTATGCTTGTGTTAACGAAATCTAAAGTGCCCTCGAAATCGTTGTGCCCTTTGATTGGGGGGTTATCGCTTGTCTTTGTGTATCCAGACGGGGGTGTTATTGTTAACGGTGAACCATTCTCACCGTACGGCACACGTATCGGATCAAGTGTTGCGTGTTCATATAAGCTAAACCCATGCTCAAAGTTTGCAGCAAATACGTCTTGCGTTGACCATGTGGGGGCGTTCACCCATGTGATGTCGTTGTTGTTTCCTGATTTATCGTAGGACGTTGTTCCTGCGCCTTCGGAGATTGGGGTGTTGAGAAGCTTTTCTCCATCGACAGTTAGGTTTAAATTAGCTAGTCGGCAGTTAGCAAAGTATGGCGTTCCACCCTCTCTTCTACCTACCTTAAACGTCTCCCCGTCATACGTCCCCGTAGAGGTGGTTGAGCCAGCGCCAGCTTTAATCAGGGTAATACTATCCCCATCTACAATACACGTTGATAACCCCGTTGAGCTATCCCATGAGAACGCGACCTTATGCCAAGTGTTAATGGAGAATGTATCGCTTGGAACATCATAAAACAGATCTTCCTTCGGAATAAACCTAACGCGACCGTTTGTGTTTATGTGCGCCTCTAAACTCTCGTTCAGTCTACTTTTTGAGAAAATAAACCCGACACTAAACTCCTTGATATAAATATCAAACTCATATTCCGTACTTCCGTATGTGCCAGACGTTTTTCCCAAATCGCCTGCGTCCCCAGACTGACTAGACCCATTCAAATCAATACAACTATTCCCGTCAGCGTAAGCCCTTGGTTTAGCGACCCCTTGGTGTTGGAGAGTGCCGCCCGATGCGTCTGCGGTTAGGTCTGTTAGGGCTGGGATTAATATGTTGGACGGTGAGCCTACTACAGTGCCGTTGTTTGAGCCGATTTGGTCTAACCAAGCATCGTTTGTGTTGCCATCGCCAAGCCATTCATGGTTGCTTGCGCCCGTATTACCAACGTCAACACTTAGATTCGCAATCACCCCAAAGAACATGCCGAGCAAAACACCACTAAACCGCGTACCTATTTCTAATAAAAGAAAATCATCAGTATTTCCTGAAATAGTTTCAACGTCAACGCCTCCTCTTGCAAGCGTTAAATTAGAGCCTACGCGCCGCACAGAGTAATTTAACGCTTGCTGGTATGTAGGCTCGGTATCGAATGTGAAAATAGTCCCGTTAATTCTAACGAGCAAGCCTGTTGAATCCCAGCGGATGAAATTATCAGTCCCCCCGCCCACTACAACTTTATCAGAGCCACTTTCTAAATATTGAATCCAACTAACTTTAAAGTCACCAGGCATAGTTATTACATCATCAAGCCTAACATAATCATCCACCCCATCAAAATACATGTACTCAGAATGCCCAACAGTGTTCGCATAGCTGAACACGTTCTGCACGACATACGCGGGGCTATTAACCCATGTTGCATGATAGCCGTTACCCGATACATCGTATGCGGTTGCACCTAATTTTTCTATCGTTGGAATATTAAGAAGTTCAGTCGTGCCGTCTTCATCATAAATGACTAAACCAAATGCAGCGCCGTCATAATAGAACTGCAATCCGCCGCTATCTTCGTTTGCGCCAATGGCAAGAAAGTCCAAATCAGCTACATCATTAAACCATGCCACAGTACTAGCATTTCCGTTTGTAAAGGTACCTGCATCGACTGCGCCGTCAATCTTAACAACTAACCCTGTGGCGGTCATGTGTACGTCAAAGGAATGCTCTACGCCATCATTTACCGTTGCTGTACTATCCCACAAAATATCAGGAACGGCATTATCACGAACCACAAATTGCAGTTTCCCGTCAGCAGTTAGCCGTACCGCAATGTCACTTGAACCATCACTTTTATCACTAGCACCGATAATCTGAGAAATCGCAGTAGTTGTCGTCTTAATATAACCAGTAATGCGTCCGCGTGTCTTTGAAGCAAAAGCCGCAATGTGGTCTGATAAATCCCCATACTGATTAGTCCCATTAAGATCAATCGCATAACCCTGCTGCAACTCGCGCGGATCAGTACCAACGCTTGAGAACAACACGTTACCAGTTGATAGGGCGCTGCTGAAGTAGAGGCCTGCTATTGAGGCGGGGTTGAATATTGGAGCATCACCGTCAACGCCGAAAATGTTCGAAAACACGGGGTTGAGGGTGTCTTCAAAAATACTTGAAATTAAGGCCATGGCTACACCGTTTCAGTTGATACTTCTAGATCTGGTGTACTACCATCGTCCGACTCGTGAACCCATTTTACATGGCAAGCAGGTAGTGTGAATTTTACAGCTTTTACCTCTTTAAACTCGCCAGCAGGAGAATAGTTCGTACTGTCCAAACTAACCATCAGAACGAGTTTACCGTTCAACTCACCGGCCACGGTTATCACACCCTGACCTCCTGCGTATTCAAACGGGGTGGTTTCACCCGTTGCCGTTATCGTCTGTGTGTTTATAGTCATGATAATTCTCCGATTAACCCTAAAAAGCCCAAAGCATGGATTTCATTGTATATTTTAATCACAAGACCTTCAAGGGTTTTCTATCCTATTCGTAACCTTGTGCGGCACCGTATCCTTCAACACCCATTAATGGGTCAACACCGAACAAATGGGTTCGCTGCCCAACATCCTCTTGGAAGTGAGGTTTTGATGCCTTGCCGAGTTCGTAGAAACCCATACCTTCGAGGCAGGTTTTTATAACACTTGCTGAAGGTGTTCTCACCCCTGACGCCTTGCAACGCACCTTGAGGGCCAATGAGCTTATGTAACCACCTTTAAACCCTGTCATATTATCGCTCACACACTCGTGAACAATGACTTCAATTGGTGAGCGAGAAATCTTTAGAGCTTCTGCGTGGGAGCTTGTTTGTGGAGCTCGGACGGGTATTTCACCTGCTTCGATGGGGTAATTGAGGAACCAGTCAGCGATGTAATCATACCCACCACCTTCGAGCCATTTGAACAGGTTGTTGAAATACGCCTCAGTCATACCGGCATTGTTGAGATCTTGTAACGTTTGTATGACACTGTAGAAAATACTGTAACGTCTACCGTTTTGGTTGATGGGAATGGCGTCTTTGTAATTAGAGAAGAACAACCAGTTTGCGACGTTGTCTTCCATATCTTGGTCAACACCTTTACTCTGCACCTCAATCTCACTGTCCGTAATCATCGGTTTGAGGATCTCGATCAACTCACGTCGCTCGTCAATCTTAATCTCATTGACCACAATCAACAATTTACCACGCATCCAAGCGTTGAAAACGTTACTGGAAGATATGAGCTGATCAGCCTTGGGGATATACACGTAATTTTTACCCAGTGAATGCTGCATCACCTTAAGGAAGACCGACTTCCCGACACCTTCCATGGATTGCATCATCGGCGCCCAAGGTATTTTATGACCAGGGAATTTTACACAATGCGCTAGATAGTCGAACCATATCTTCTGGTCGCCCGGATCTGGTATGATTTTTGCAACGTGCTCAAGCCACGGTGTCACGTCACCTGGGCGGTGTTTAATGTCTGCGGGTATATATGTGTTCAAACCTTTTCTCCTCAAGTCGTCTGTCACAATTGATTGTGGTGCTTCCGTGGGTAGGAATCTTATATGGTCCGCTTTGGGAACCGTCCAAACCGTAGAGCGTAAGGCAGCTTTCCACGCCTCATCAGTGGTCTTACCTGTGCTTGTGATGATGAAATGCTTACCACCATACGTTCCGTTGAACTGTGTTGCATTCATGAATCGTGCAGAAGGTGAGAACATTTTACCCTCACGCTCAATGAAGTAGCAATCCTCGAACCATTTCTCGCATTCCATGTGACCAAGGATCTCGCCAAACTCCTCGACGTTTTGTTCCGGTGGTGTCGGCATCGGTGTGTCTACAGGGTGTTGCGGTACAGGCATGAAGCTACCTTGAGCCGTGACAGGTTCACCGAAGAGCGCTCTACCATCACTCGGCGGTGTCTGCGCCGGCGTATTCTCTACAGGTGGTTCTTTGTGGCCGAATTTCATATAAGCGTCTACAGACGTGCGGCGTTTAATTGACGCCCAACCAATTTCCGTATCTTTGATGCTATCCCAGAGTTTCATATTCACTCCGAGGTCGTCACCGTGGTACGTTCCACACCATTCTAGCCATATGTCTAAAAGTGTCTGAGGGTCTGTGAGCGTCCACCCGGACTGTTTATACGCTGCCGTCAAACTCATCCACTCCTCGTAAGATAAATCTTGTGGGCTAACCTTGGAAAGACCGAAACGAAGCCAGTCAAGTGACGGCGCGGCCAGTGATTCGGTACCTAATTCAGTACGACCACCTGAGGAATCGAACACATTAACGTGCGCCAAACTCTGCTCCACATGGTCACATGTATAGCGTGGCACATTACCGACCTGCCAGCAATGCACAAGAAACGGGTTGGCAGGGTCTTTTAGATGGTTAAACCCGGGCAATCTGAGTACCCGTGAGGCATCTATTACACTTCTGTCACCGTCATAGAGCTGTCGGATCTTTCTCTGGTGTGTGCTGTAAAACTCGTTACCTTTGTACGGCTCAACAAGCCAATAAAGGTGATATTTACCCGGGCTGGTTTGAACAGCGAAATGGGGTACAAATTCGGACGTGGTCGCTTTCTCGTAGTTGGTCTGAGCTGAGAACAGGTTGTCGAGATCAACAACATGCGTTCTAACATGGTCAACATTCTCAAGGTTGCGCCCCTGACCGTCCATGGCGTTGATACAGCAAAATATACCGTACCCGTTTTGATTGTATTGAAGGAGCATTTGGTAAGCTTCTGCTAGCGTACTACGAATTGCCTTGCCTGGCACCGCTTTATCAGTGTCGTGAATGCAGCGAAAATCGACCACCGTGTTAGGGTCGCCAGTCAGCGTTGTAATATATGCTTGTGTCGTACTGTAATTATCCAATTTTATTTCCCCTGCCCTGCGTACCAGCTCTTTACATCGTCGCCATTCCAGAGCCGTGGTTTTGTACCCTTTATGGGTCGGACGGGGAACCGACCATCTTCTATCATTCTGTATAATTTCCTTCTACCTACACCTATCGTTTCGGCAACCTGCCAGAGTTTTAGTACACGGTTTCCGGCACCGGACAGTGTATCTGAGTGTCGAAGGTTAAAAAGTGGCTCCTCTTTAATTATCGCCAGTTTTTCCGCTTTCAGGAGGAGTGTTTTAGTGTCAAAACGCTCCAGAGTTATCTTTGAAACACGGTCAAACCAATGAGAATGTGATCGGTGCCCCGACAAACGTTCAAAAAACGCCAGTGAGGTTCCTATATACATGAGGTTTTCGTCGCAGTCATATTGTCTGTATAAAATACACTTGCTCATTTTTGATTCCTCCACTCATCGACATCTGTTTTGTGCCAAATTCGAGGGGTGACACCTCTTACAGAGTCAACAGGAAACCGACCGTCCTTTATCATCAAGTAAAGGGTTCTCTTTTTAATTCCGAGGTATTTTGAAAGTTGTGTTAAGTTCATGCAGCGATCATTATCTTTTATGTACGACGTGTCAATGCACATTTTTACATTTCTGTCACATTTTTACATTGACGCTGTTGTTAGCTTCTGTATTGTAGGGATCACGAACAACGTTTTACCAAACAAAGGAAACATCATGAAAGAATTTAAACTAATCGAGAACTGGGCCAATGATCGAAATCTGATCAAAGGTTCATCACCAACCGTGCAAATGATCAAACTCTACGAGGAGTTTGGTGAGTTAGCGGGCGGAATGGCGCGGCAAAATGAAAGCGTTATCAAAGACAGTATTGGCGACTGTGTTGTGGTTTTGACCATTATCATGGCGCAGACAGGTCGGACAATCACAAAAGGTCCGAACGTTAACATGCCTCAACAGGCAAACCTCGTACTGCTTGAAGCAGGTGTTCAGATCGGTCAACTCGCCAAGTCGATCAAGAATGGTGATGGTAAGGAAAGTTTCTACGTCTCCATGGCGATGAGTATCCTTGGTATTTTGTGCGATGTTTTAGGTATTGACTTTGAGGAATGCGTCAAGATCGCTTACAACGACATCAAGGATCACAAAGGTCAAATGTTGGACGGTGTATTCATCAAAGAAGATGACCTGAAACCACTGAAAGGTGATGAGTAATGTCGCAACAAACCAGAGTTGGTACAGGGTCAAACCCTTACTATCCTAACGATCCCGCCAAGCAGAAAAAGCTGAACCATGCGATCAAGGTCGGCTATATCACAAGAAAGCAAATGACTAAGGATGTCTTCGTTTACACTTTGACTACACTAGGTCAAGCGTGTCGGAATGTTGAAAAGATGAGGAACCATTAATGTTTGGTAGAGCCAGAAAACTCAAAGAAGCGACACACCATCTCAACAACCTCATGTTGGAAGTTGAAAAGCTGAAGAACAAACCGGTGTTGATTAGCATAGAGCGTAAAGGTCGCTCGAACGTGTTCACGTTCGTTCGCGGTGATAAGATCCATCAAATAGAAACCATGGGTTTGATGAGTGACAACCCCGCTAATTGGAGAAAGCTGTTGTTGGAATAATGCGCTCACTTTTTTACGTACCGACAAGACCTGAAGAGGAGGTCAGAAGACGCATACAACTCAGTGTGGCAGCATATCAGTACGAAATGCACTCGACAGGTCTACCGGTCATGACAGACGCACAGTTCGACGCAGAATGTCTTAAGGTGGATCTGTCCGTCAACACCCAACGTCCCGATCTGGACAGTTGGTGGATAGCAAACTTTCAAGCTTACACCGGTTCTTGGATCGCCTCACACCCGGAGCTAACTAAAATAGAGGAGATTTACCGTGAACATTACAATCAGGCAGGGTGAAGAACTCGCTAAAATATTCGACGGCAATGAGTACGTGGCTTACCTCGAACAGGATGGCACCCTTTTCGGTTTCAGTAAGAACACTGGTTATGCTCAATTCATCGCATCGGGTATAGACTACTCCGAAGCTGTCACAGAGTTCAGAAAATGGTCTGTGCCGGCGAAGAAAAAGCGCAGGTCAAGGAAAGAAGAATTACTATTAATCAAAAATCTGGCGGCGATTGTCGCCCTCACACAACCTAAATCAACCGCGCTTAAAAGAGCGCTCAAATACTTAGAAGGAATAGAATAATGAAAGACGTAATGGGTGATATTGAAACACTGGGTAAAAAACCTGGGTGCGTAATCCTATCCATAGGAGCTGCGATGTTCGATCCACGAGATGAAGGTCACGGTGATACGTTTTACCGTAACATAGACCTTTCCAGTAGTTTGATGGCAGGGTTTGACTTTGACCCTTCAACACTCGCCTGGTGGCAGAAACAATCCAAACAAGCCTCAGAAGGTCTTGGTCAAGACGCTGTCGGAATTGAGGACGTGTTATTCGACTTTGTTGACTGGTTCAATGATAACAAAGGTGGGAAGTTCTGGTGTCAAGGGCTTACGTTTGACGTACCTATCATGGAAGCCGCCATGGAAAAGTTCGACATTTCACCACCGTGGAAATTCTGGAACGTGCGCGACACCAGATCAGCCTATGATATATGTGGGTTCAACGATAGATCAATTAAACGTAACGGTACCTACCACAACGCGCTTGATGATTCGATCCATCAGATCGCCTGTCTTCAGGCTGCTTACCATGGTCGCTAAGAAATACAACCAAGGTTTAAGACGCTCGGACGGGAGTGACCGTGAAGAGCATGATTATTACGCCACACATCCGTCTGCTGTACCACCCCTGTTGAAGTTGATGGGTTGGGAGAACGGTGGTCTGCTGATCCGTGAAAATTCATGCGGCGCTGGGCTGCTGTCAATGATGATGGAAATGTATGGTCACAAGGTTGTAAGCACAGATTTGATTGACAGGGGTTTCGGGGTCACCGGTGTTGATTTCCTTGAGGATAACATTTTCGACACCGAACCTTACGACGCGACTGTGATGAACCCGCCGTACAAGCACGTTGTGCCGTTCATAAAGAAATCTCTGACGCAATCACCTGTGGTGTGCGCCTTCTTACGTGTGACGTTCTTAGAGAGCCAGGGACGGGTGCAGTTCTTCAAGGATTACCCGCCAAAAATCGTAGCTGTGTTCAGTAAGCGTATGAGGTCGTCGAAGAATGCTAGATGGGTTAAAGACGATGGCACCGAAGAAAAAGGCACCGCTTGCTATGCTTGGTTCATTTGGGAAAGAGGGTTTAAAGGTGAGCCTGTATTAAAATGGATCTAAGAATAAACGACGTCCAAATGCTTCTGTTTTTGCGCGCTGGTCAACTCTTCTACCAACACATGTTTTGACGCGATCAGCCCTACTATCACCTGGCTATCACCCTGCTCAACAGCATATTTCAACACAGCCTCTTTCAGATCCTTACCGAAATGGTAGTGAATTTTAGCATTTGAGATGTTGAGTTCCTTCGCAACATGGTGGTTGTTAAGCCTTGCAGGGTCATCTTTATAGACCTGCAAACCCTTTGAAAGGATCTCTTCCTTAACTTTTTTACTATACCCCATGGCCTATTATCTTTCTGAAATCGCTTACACTCGTGGCAAAGCCGGCATAACCACCGGCTGTTCTGACTATATCATGAAAAGCCTTTTGTGCAACAGCGCGTTCATCATTTGGTTTAAACACCCAATCGTCACGCTTGGTTTCCACGGCTGTAAAGACTCCAAGGATCTGACCAACCATGTCCTGCGTTATCATAACTGGGGTTAACCCTATAAGGTCTGACGACTTTATTCTCTTATTCATCTTCTTGGAGTCATTGGCCAGACCATACCGGACAGGTCTGCCGTTCACGTCAAGTAAAGCCCCTACATTATTTCTCCAAAGATCCACACCCCTGTTCGCTGCGTCTAATCTCACATGTGATGCTACACCTGTTTCACTCATTTTATGTACCACCTTTCTATTGTTTTACGTATTTTTTCCAGATCGGCGCGGGTCTGGCTCGCGTCTAACGCCGTTAGAACATCAACACCAAGCGTGATGTAGAACTTTCTTTGGATCTCACTCTCGGTGAAACCCGCAGCCTTTTGAACGCCTGCCCATTGATTGATCGTATCAACAAGCACTCCATGCTCTTCAATCTTCTCCATCTGACGGTTTGCAACACCTTTGGCGGCGAATACCCCTGCCGCCTTGCCGACACGCTCTGCAACGCTCCCAGCGCCCTCTAAAACGGTTGCTTGGCGCATTTTGGCCAGTGTATCCTTGTCGAGCAGGATCAAATCACCTTCGATCATCTCAAGAGTGCGCGATCGAGGCTCAGGTAGAGGCTTCTCTGCACCGCAATGAGGGCAAGCAACTCTAAACTTCTCATAAGGCTTTGTGCAAATTGTACACACGGTCAAAGGTATCTCGTCCGGGTCTAGCTCTGACTTACCGCGTTTGTCACGACGAGCAAGCGTCCAAAGTATATCCCTGTCCGGTAGACCGTGACGAACAATATTCGATACCTGATCAATTATTAGAGCAATCTTACCAACGAGGAAACGGAGAGCACGCCCTACCATCTGACGGTATTTACCGAGTGACGCAGTCGGACGGGCTAGAATTACCACGTCACATGCTGGCACATCGAACCCTTCGTCGAACAGGTCGACGTTAACCAATACCCACAGGCGACCTTCCTTGAAGTCGTTGATGTATTTTTCACGCACCGCGAGGGGTGTTTTAGCACTCAGTGAAGCAGCCGGTATCCCCGCTTTTACGAAGTTTGCGGCGATCTCGTTGGCCGTTTCCACATCTGTTGCGAAAACAATTGCGCGACGCCCGTAAGCATATTTACAATAATTCTCAACAGTGTCACCAACGATATGTGATTCTTTAGCGGCCTTGCGCATTGTCCGGTTTGACCAGTCGCCGTTGGCACTCTTATCCTTATCTTTCACAACCATGTCAGAGCGCGGGCAGACAATCTCGTAGTCACAGAGGAAGCCGTTGTCGATAAGATACCTCATGTTCGGACCGGAGACCATCTCGTCGAACACGCCATCAAAGTCAACACCAAGACCTTTACCGTCAGCTCTCATCGGTGTGGCCGTAACGCCCAAACCTCTGGCGTTTGGCATCATCTGAACGGCCTTACCCCACTTGTTCTCTCTCAGAACGTGGTGGGCCTCATCAATTATCCATTGATCCATCTGCTTAAAGTCTTTACCTAGAACGTCAGCACGTTGAACCATAGTGTCAACACCGACCACAGCCGTTGACGCATCCATGTTGACCAAAGTGTCACCGTAGAGGTTGCGGTGCATTCTTCTGACTTGGGCTATGGTTGAATCGGAACCGATAACCCTGTGAGGAATACCTCGGTTGGCAATATGGCAAGACATCTGAGTGACGAGCTCATTCCTGTGAGCGATCACAGCCTGATACATGTGAGCATTGAAACCGTCTAATACAATGTCGGACGCGATGACACTCTTGCCGCCGCCCGTATCCAGCCGTGCGAGCACATTTGTGGCACCAGCATCCCAGCTAGCATTAATGTCACCCTTCAGTAAACCCTGAAAACCGTGGAGAACAATTTCCTGCAAGTTAAAACTCCCCAATTATTCCGACGATCCAACAACCGAGACTTGTCTCACCGATCAACTCGGTCGGCACATTGTTAGGATCATGAATGATTCTGTCATTCCTGCAAACCACAGCATGATCTGCATTTTTAGTGCGACCCATGAGCATGTAGGTAGTTCCGGGGTTGTTCTCTGCCATCGCGCAAAAAGGGTGCTCCAATGTAAACAAGGAAAGTGTTTTACCTTGGTGTGATAGATATTCTCTTAAATCTGACCATGCAATTGCGGAATCACCTTTGTAGGTGTGAGGCACGTCGTCACGATCTATCATGGTGGCGATGCACGCCCTTATGCAATCCCCGTAAGAGTGCGGCGGGTTATGTTCGACTTTGCACATTCTATATTTCATTGTTTAACCATTCTGGCAATTCTGCCGGCTTAATCAGCGTGTCGCTGTTGTTAGGTATGAATAAACCCACCCAGTCAGGTGAGCGCGTGTCTCTTATGATCACAGGATCAGCCGAGTTTATAAATTCAGGGAACGTTATCTGTCCGGACGGGCTGGCTTTCACGAGTGTTTCCACCTGATGAGTATCCCAATACATTGCGCCGGTTGATTCCGCAGGTTTTACTGTGGGTAACCAGTTGCGCCATTGGTTCAACGGTGAGTCGTCGAACCAATAACAACAGTTGCCAGGGTGCGCATAACCTAAATCTGTTTTAGCACTGGCAACCGCTATCTGCTCCACAACAGTGATATGAAGATTGGAATCATACAACATCTCAACCTCGCACTGTTTTATCAACGCCGGGTCGAGCACCAGGTGAGTATAACCATCTTCCTGATCTGTGTTGTGTAAAAACTCTATTACAGCTATTTTCTCGTTAGTGGCGATGGCAAAACACTTACCGTCTTTATTCTCAAGTCTGACTGTGTTTATTTTCTCTCTTACATCAACTCGTGTAGAGGGTTCAAAAAACTGACATATAGATGCTAATCTTGCAAATGTTTGGCATTTTATTGTGAAATTCATGAATTAATCCTTGTAAATAATCTAACAACAGTGTTAGAAAAATATTGCTTGTTGTCAACATCAATGTTACAACATATTTAAATCAAAGAGGAATATTACCATGAAAACCATTACGATAGATCTTACCATTAGAAACGCAACCGTCGAAGAGGCGGGTGTGATTTTAGCAAAGCTTAAGAATGGAGATACCATTTCCACACATGAAAGCAAACTCGAACCGATCTCAATCGCGGAAACACCAGTACAAAAAACTGTTACCGCTGCAACCAGCGAAGGTTTAACCTCAGTTCCAGGCTCAACAGTCGGTCACGGTGATGGCGGAGCCGCAACCGTTGCAGCAGCCGCAGATGACTCAGGTGTCGATGCTGACAATATACCTTGGGATGAGCGCATTCATTCAGGTAACAAGAAGAAAAAAGCTGACGGTACATGGCACGCACGTAAAGGCGTTGACAAAGAGTTAGCTGCGCAAATCAAGCAGGAACTACTGTCCGACGCTGCACCTTCAATGCCTGATGTTGGTGTACTATCACCCGTGCAAGTGCCAACGGAAACACCTGAAATTGTTACACCACCTGTCACACAAGCACCTCCTGTTGCACCTTCAATGCCTGATGTTGGTGTACCATCACCCGTGCAAGTACCAACGGAAACACCTGAAATTGTTACACCACCTGTCACACAAGCACCTCCTGCTGCAGTCCCGGCTCAAGGTGGTGACTTTAATGCTCTGCTGACTAAAATCCAGCAAGGTATGACGGCTGGGACGCAGGATCAGGTTTACATTGGTACAGTGATTAAACGTCTGAACACGCAATTCAACGTTCAACTAGGTGCTATCACTGACATCATGACGAACCAGCCAATGATTGATGCAGCCTTTGCTATAATGGCTGAGGACGGTAAATAGTACCATGCTCAAACTGACCGCAACAGAATTACCAAGGTTTGTTGAATGTAACGGGTTTCGTCTTTTAGACAAGGTTCCTGCATTCAACCAAGACACAAAGCTTCGAGACGAAGGCGATGCTGCTCACTGGGTATGTGAAACAGTCGCTAAAGGTGAGTTCCTTGCAGAAGAACTCGTGGATCGAAAAGCACCAAACGGATTTTACATTGACGCCGACATGGTGAAAAACTGTGAACCGTATATTAACGGTGCTCAAGGTGTGTCGTTGACCGAAGAGGATACCTCTTACGTCGGTAAAACTTGGTCTGTTGCTGGTCGCGTTGACCGCATATCCCATCTCGAAGGGGTTTTGTATGTTGACGACTTTAAATATGGTTGGAAGATTGTTGAACCAGACGATAATTGGACGTTACTCAGTCACGCGTTCGGTTTCCTTTCCCGAAATCCTGATATTGCAGCGACGATACATACCGTCGTGATCAGAATTTTCCAACCACGTCCTTATCACCCTAAAGGGGTAATTCGTGAATGGCACGTCACAATTGCAGACCTTTGGGGTGTTTATTGGGTCAAACTCTCAGCAATGCTTGACAATCCCACAAGTGAATTAAACACCAGCGCCCGCTGCTACAAATGCCCGGCGCGGTCTCTTTGCCCTGCTGCACAAATGTCAGCAATGAACGCGATCGAGGTCAGTGAGCAAGCTTTCAACTCACACCTCACACCCGCAGAAACATCCTTCATGCTCGACCAGATGAAACGTGCTCAAGATGTGATAAAACAAACGCTCAAATCCCACGAGGATGCAGCACTACACCAAGCTAAAAAAGGTGTTGCCATACCAAATTACAGCATTCAGGCCGATGTCTCGAACGAACAGTGGAAAGACGGTGTCACCGCTGAATCACTTAAAATGATAACAGGTGTTGATCTGTCCAAGGATGCTGTAATAACGCCCGGACAGGCGAAGAAGAAAGGTGTTCCAGTTGACGTACTGAAAATGTTTTACGAACGTAAGACAAAAGGTACCAAACTGGTGCGCATAAGTGATTCTGAGCACGGTAAGAAAATGTTCGGCAAGAAGTAATTTAAACCACGAAAGGAAGACTACTATGACTATTGAGCAATTAACAACCGGTGTAGGTCGCATCGTATGGGGAAACCCAGCAAAATCGACCATCAAGAAAGACATGGATACCAGACTGTCTGTAATGCGTGACGGTCAGGAGGTCGAACAATGGGCCTTTGGTGTTGCGTTCCCTAAGGCTGAGTTTGAGCAGATTATTTGGCCCGCGATGGCTCAAGAAGCTGGTTCAGCTTATCCGAGCGGTTTCCCACCTCGCTTCTCTTGGAAGTATAAAGACGGTGACAGCATTGATCCAAACGGTAAACCTTATTCAGACCGTGAAGGTTATGCGGGTTGTCATGTTCTAACAGTTACGACAGAAGCTTTTGCTCCTCCTATTTTTAAATGGGAAGCTGCACAAAACGACTACCGTAAGGTCGAGGCACATGAGATCAAGACTGGTGACTATGTTCGCCTCAACATGAACATGAAAGTCAACGTCCCAACCAACCCAACTTATACACCCGGGCTCTACATTAACCCAAATGGTATTGAGCTCATCGGGTTTGGTCAGGAAATTGTATCTGCGGGCGGCGCGGACGCTGGTGATATGTTTGGCGGCGCACCTGTGGCACTTCCAGAAGGCGCTTCTGCTGTACCATTATCATCTGCACCTGCAAATGCTGCGCTTCCGGGTATGGCTCAACCACCTGCGGCTGCTCCACCTGCGGCTGCTCCACCTGCGGCTGCTCCACCTGCGGCTGCTCCACCTGCGGCTGCTCCACCTGCGGCTGCTCCACCTGCGGCTGCTCCGGTTCAGAGTTTACCA
>Ga0136600_1000894_pt1 | contig 14852 bp, 12 predicted proteins | sample AntRauMFilla2698_FD_104634 | JGI IMG/M metagenome (GOLD analysis project Ga0136600, IMG submission 104634) | Saline lake microbial communities from Rauer Islands, Antarctica - Metagenome Filla 2 #698 | ecosystem: Environmental > Aquatic > Non-marine Saline and Alkaline > Saline | place...
CAGCGTGCTGCAGAGCTCGGTTTCGGCCACCTTGAATGCGCTGGAGCGCGTGGGTCTGGTGCGCACACTTGCCGAGCCGAACATCACGGCGATTTCCGGCGAGTCCGCGCAATTTCTGGCCGGCGGCGAGTTTCCCGTGCCGGTGGGACGCGACGATGACGGCGCGCTCGCCATTGAGTTTAAACCCTTCGGTGTCGGGCTGGGCTTTACGCCGGTGGTCCTGAGCGAGGGCCGCATCTCGCTGCGCATCTCCACCGAGGTGTCGGAGCTGTCCAATGAGGGCGCGATCACGCTGGGCTCCAGCCCGGTGTTTGACGATGCGGGCAATATTGTCGGCAGCCAGCCGTCAATCTCCATCCCCGCGCTCACCGTGAACCGTGCCGAGACCACCGTGGAGATGCCGTCGGGCGGCTCGCTGGTGATTGCTGGCCTGATCAAGGAAGAAACCCGCCAGGCGCTGGACGGCGTGCCCGGCATGGAACGCCTTCCGGTCCTGGGCTCGCTGTTCCGCTCGCGCGACTTCGCCAACAATCAAACCGAGCTCGTGATCGTGGTGACGCCCTATCTGGTGGACCCGGCCGATCCCGACGCGCTGTCTGATCCCGGTGACGGGTTCGCGGCGGCGTCTGCGGCGTCGAGCCTTTTCCTGGGCCGCCTCAATCGTGTCTACGCCTCGCCGGGTGCGCAGGTGGAGGGCCGCGGCTGGCTCGGCCCCGTCGGCTTCGTGCTGGAGTAAGCGCCATGACCAAGATGAACCTCATTCTTTGCACGCTCGCTGCACTCAGCCTGGCCGCTTGCGCCAGCTCGGGCCCGCGCGAGATTCCGCAAGCCAGCGCCGTGCCTGAAACCGTGCGTGTGGAAATGCCTGTGGACGGGCGTGACAATGGCCTGACCTGGGATCAGCAGGAGCTGATTGGCGCGCTCGCGGGCGAATACAAGGCGCGCGGCCATGGCCCGCTGGTGATTTCCTATCCGCGCGATGCCGGCAATTCGGACGCCGCGATCCAGGCGATCGCCCATGCCCGCACACAGTTTTATGAGGCTGGCCTGTCCTGGCAACAGATCTCCGGCGGTGCCTATAACGCCCAGGGGCAGATGAATGCGCCGGTGATCTTTTCCTTCACCCGCTACCGCGCCCTGGCGCCCAACTGCCCTGAGGGGTGGGAGAATCTGCGCAATGACCGGGCCGGCGAACCCCATGCGCGCTTTGGCTGCGCGACGGCTGCCAATCTGGCGGCCATGGTCGCCGATCCACGTGACCTGACGACGCCGCGCACATTCGGTGATCCCGATGCCGCGCGCCGTCAGACTGTGCTTGACCAGTATCGCCGCGGTGAAGCCACCGCCACCGAGCGCGGTGCCGGCGAATCCGGAACCGTATCCACCGCGGTCAGCAATTAGGGAGGCGCTTGAGATGAACCGTCAAACTGCCGACTCCTACGACGAATTCGACGCCGATGACGACTTTCTGAATGCGCCCGAGGATGGGCCGGAAGATCCGTTCCTGGACGCCGAGGCGGTCGAGCGCAGACTTTTGGGCGAAGAGGATGAACCGCGCCAGACCGCGCCAGTCGAAGATGAGCACCGCCCGTTTGGCGCCCGTCTGGCCGAGGCCAATACGTCGGATTCCGGCTCCGATCCGTTCGGGGATGGCCAGTATGACGATGAGCCCTTTGAAACCCAGCGCCCCCCACGCCCGGCCGCGCCGCGAACCCAGGGTGCAGCCCCGGCTTCAGCGACGCGCGCCGATGATCCGTTCGGCGAGTCCGAGGACTTTGAGGAAGCCGATCCGTTCGAAGACGCGAGGCCGAAAGGCGCGCGCGTTGAGCCCAGCGCGGTCTTCACCGGCGGCGAATACGGCGATGGCGAAGCGCTCTCGGACGGCGATGAATCGCTGCTGACCCAACCGGTCCCGCGCATCGCCATCCACGCGTTTTGCGAATCTCCCGACACCGGTCAGCTGATTCACCGCGCCGGCACCGACCGGCGGCTTCAAAAAGCCCACGTCACCGTGGAGCTGGGCGGCCTGTCAGCGGCCATCGAGCGCTTTCATGATGAGAGCACGCCGGAGCTTCTGATCATCGAAACCGGGATGCGCGGGCGCGAATTATTCCAGCAGCTCGACGAGCTGGCCACGGTTTGCGACGGCGACACCAAGGTGATCATTGTCGGCGCGGCCAATGATATTGCGCTGTATCGCGAGCTGATGCGCCGCGGGGTCAGCGAGTATCTCGTACCGCCCATGACGCCGCTGCATGTGATCAAGACGATCTCGGGCCTGTTTCTCGACCCCGAGCAGCCGTTCGCGGGCAAATCCTTGTGCTTTGTTGGCGCCAAGGGCGGGGTGGGCAGCTCCACCATCGCCCACAATGTCGCCTGGCACCTCACCGAGTCGCTGCGCACCGACGCGGTTCTGGTGGATCTCGATCTGTCGTTTGGAACCGCGGGTCTGGATTTCAATCAGGATCCGCCCCAGACCATCGCCGAAGCCCTGGCTCAGCCTGAGCGCCTGGACCAGGCGCTCCTGGACCGCCTTCTGGTGCGCTGCACCGAGCGTCTGAGCCTGTTTTCTGCGCCCTCCAGCCTTGAAAGCGACTGGGATTTCCAGCCCGAGCATTTTGAAAGCGTGCTGGAAGTGGTGCGCCGCCAGGCCCCGTTTGTGGCGCTGGATATGCCCCATGCCTGGAGCCCCTGGGTGCGCCGCACCATCCTGTCTGCGGACAAGGTCGTGGTCACGGTGACGCCGGATCTGGCGTGCCTTCGCAACGCTAAGAATCTGTTCGATCTGGTGCGTCAGAACCGTCCCAATGACGAGCCGCCGCGGATCGTGGTGAACATGGCGGGCTGTCCGAAAAAGCCGGACATCCCGCTGAAGGATTTTGCCGACGCGCTGGGCGCTGCGCCGGTTCTGGTGCTGCCGTTCGAGCCGGCCCTGTTCGGCAAGGCGGCCAATAATGGCCAGATGATCGCGGAAGTGGATCCCAAATCAAAAGCGGCCGAGGGCTTTGCCCATCTGGCTGGCCTGCTCACAGGGCGGGCGGCGCCGGCGGCCAAGTCCAAGGGCTTCTTTGGCTCCCTGTTCGGCAAGAAGTAAGGCGCGACCATGTTCGGCAAACGACCTGTATCCCAGCCCGGTGGCGGCTCGAAAGGTTTCGGCCAGTCCGGCGACACGCCGGCTGCGCCGAAGCCCGCCGCGCCGCGCGCGAAACCGGGTTCGGGCGATACAGGCGTCACCACGAAGAGCCGTCCGGTGGAGGCCGCCACCATGCGGTCTGGCGGTGGCTCAAACGCGCCTTCCGAGCCTGCTGCAAGTGTCGCTCCGGCGGCACCCGCCGGTGGCAAGAAGCAGATGGCCGCTGCCAAGCCGCGCAAGGCCGGGGCCACGGAAACCGTCGGTGCGGAGCGCTCGGCGGAATATTACGCGGTCAAGACGACCATCTTCAACGCGCTGATCGACACGATCGACCTGTCCCAGCTGGCGCGCCTGGACAATGACACGGCGCGCGATGAAATCCGCGATATCGTCACTGAAATCATCTCGATCAAGAACGTGGCGATGTCCATCGCCGAGCAGGAACAGCTGCTGCAGGACATCTGCAACGACGTTCTGGGCTATGGCCCGCTGGAGCCCCTGCTGGCGCGCGACGACATCGCCGACATCATGGTCAACGGTGCCGGCGACGTGTTCATCGAAGTCGCGGGCCGGGTGAAGAAGACCAACATCAAGTTTCGCGATAACGGCCAGCTGATGAATATCTGTCAGCGCATCGTGTCCCAGGTGGGCCGGCGCGTGGACGAGAGCAGCCCGATCTGCGACGCGCGCCTGGCCGACGGCAGCCGCGTCAACGTCATCGCTACGCCCTTGTCGCTGGACGGGCCGACCCTGACGATCCGGAAATTCAAGAAGGACAAGCTGAAGCTCTCCAACCTGGTGGATTTCGGATCGATCTCGCCCGAGGGCGCGCGCATCCTGGAGATCATCGGGGCGAGCCGGTGCAATGTGCTGATTTCCGGCGGTACAGGTTCGGGCAAGACGACGCTGCTCAACTGCCTCACCGGTTTTATCGGCGAGGAAGAGCGCATCATCACCTGTGAGGACGCCGCCGAGCTTCAGCTGCAGCAGCCCCATGTGGTGCGCCTTGAAACCCGCCCGCCCAATCTTGAGGGCACCGGTCAGGTCACCATGCGCGATCTGGTGAAAAACTGCCTGCGGATGCGCCCTGAACGCATCATCGTCGGCGAGGTGCGCGGCCCTGAGGCGTTCGATCTTCTGCAGGCCATGAACACCGGCCATGACGGCTCCATGGGCACGCTGCACGCCAACTCCCCGCGTGAGGCGCTCAGCCGGATCGAGTCCATGATCACCATGGGCGGCTACAACCTGCCCACCAAGACCATTCGCGAGATGATCTCCGGCTCCATCGATGTGGTCATCCAGGCCGCGCGCATGCGCGACGGCTCGCGCAAGATCACCCACATCTCCGAAGTGCTGGGGATGGAGGGCGATGTCATCATCACCCAGGATCTCTTCCTCTATGAAATGACCGGTGAGAACGCCGATGGCGATATTATCGGCAAGCACGTTTCCACCGGCATTGCCCGTCCGGCGTTCTGGGACCGGGCGCGCTATTTCGGCCTGGAAGGCCAGCTTGCCGACGCGCTCGAAGCCGCGGAAGGGTAGGCGGGCATGACCCCCGATTTCGCATTCATCGCCGCAGCCGTCTGCGCCTTCATTGCCGTGGCCGGCGTGGGCTTTGCGCTGACGCCGTCCGGTGAGCCGAAAACCAGGAAAAGCCGTCTGTACGCCGCCGTTGGTGCGCCGTCGAAGACCCATCCGCGCCGTGCGGTCAGCGCCCAGGAGGGCCAGGCCAACAAGCGCAAGCAGATCCAGGACTCCCTGAAAGAGATCGAGGATCGCCAGAAAGCCGAACGCAAGAAATCGCTCACCCTGCGCGCGCGTATTGAGCAGGCAGGCCTGACCTGGAGCCCGGCGAAATTCTGGATCATCTCAGCGGTGCTGGGCGCGGGCACCACGGTTCTGGTCTTCTTCACCGGCCTTAATCCGCTCATCGTGCTGGCGGCTGGAGTGGTGGCGGGCCTGGGCCTGCCGCGCTGGCTTCTGGGCATGATGAAGGCGCGCCGGCTGAAGAAGTTCACGGCCAATTTCGCCGACGCGCTGGATGTGATCGTGCGCGGCATCAAGTCTGGCCTGCCGCTGAACGAATGCCTGAAGATCATCGCGCGCGAGGGCGAGCAGCCGGTCAAGCAGGAGTTTCAGTTGCTGGTGGAAGGCATCGCGGTGGGCGTGGACGCTGACGAGGGCTTGCGGCGCATGCTGCGCCGGGCACCGCTGTCGGAGTTGTCCTTCTTCGCCATCGTTCTGGCGATCCAGGGCAAGACCGGCGGTAATCTGGCTGAGGCGCTGAACAATCTTTCCGCGGTGTTGCGCGCCCGCAAGATGATGCGCGAAAAAGTCGGTGCCCTGTCGGCTGAGGCCAAGGCTTCAGCGATGATTATCGGCTCCCTGCCGCCGGGCGTGGGCACCATGGTGTCGATCATTTCGCCCGACTACATGCAGCCCATGTTCACCACCTCGCTGGGCCAGATGATGCTGATCGGCGGCGGGCTCTGGATGCTCATGGGCATCCTGACCATGCGCGGCATGATTAACTTCAAGATGTAAGGGGCGGATCGATGAATATGCTTGCATTCGCCGACTGGATCACCGAGCCGCAGAACCTGTTTGCGGTGATTGCGGCGCTTCTGGTGTTTGCCACCATCTGGACCCTGTCCGCTCCGGCGCTGAATACCGACCAGACGCAAAAGCGCCTCAAGCAGGTCTCCGAGCGCCGTGACGAGCTGCGCCGCAGGGCGCGCGAGGCGATCGAAAAGGAAAAGGGCGGGGCCAGCCTGCGCGGTGATGACAAGCGCAGCGTCTATCGCCGGGTCGTGGAGCAGCTCAACCTGGTGAAGCTGCTGGAAGACCCCAATCTGAAGATGAAGCTCACCCAGGCGGGCCTGCGCGGCCAGCAGCCGGTCTATACCTTCTATTTCTTCCGCTTCGCCATGCCGTTCATCCTGTTTTCGGCGGGCTTCCTCTACATGTCGCTGGTCAATGATTTCGATCTGGCGCTGTTTCAGCGCCTGTCGGTGATGATGGGGCTGGCTCTGCTGGGTTATTATGCGCCGGCCATTTATCTGTCGAACAAGGCCGCCAAGCGCCGCGACTCCATCATGCTGGCCTTTCCCGACGCGCTGGATCTCCTGCTGATCTGCGTCGAGGCGGGGATGAGCATCGAGGCGGCCTTTCAAAAGGTCGCTGCGGAGATCGGCTCCAGCTCGCTGGAGCTGGCTGAAGAGCTGTCGCTGACCACCGCTGAGCTCTCCTTTTTGCAGGAACGCCGCCAGGCTTATGAAAATCTTGCCTTGCGCACCAATCATCCGGGCGTGAAATCGGTCTCCACCGCCCTGACCCAGGCTGAACGCTACGGCACCCCGCTGGGCCAGGCGCTCAGGGTCATGGCCAAGGAGAACCGCGACATGCGCATGAGCGCGGCCGAGAAGAAGGCCGCGGCTCTGCCGGCCAAGCTCACCGTGCCCATGATCCTGTTCTTTCTTCCGGTGTTGTTCCTGGTGATCATGGGTCCTGCGGTTATCACTTACCAAAACATGTGACGGGGCGTTTCGCGCCCGGTAGGGTGCGCGCTTGCAAGGTGGACGCCGTCCGCCGCCAGCGTTGAGGAGGGTCGCCGCCATGTTTGGTGGGGACAAGTCGGTTGAACGCCGCCGCGAAGCCATGCGCCTCGCTGAAGCAGCGGCTGACCACGCGCTGGACGCGCTCGCCGAGGGTGATCCCAAGCGGGCGAAGAAGGAACTTGAAGCCGCGCCCAAGAAGATCCAGTTCGCCGATGGCGGCTGGAAGCCGGCGCTCGCCATGGCGCTTGTCGAATTGAGCACGGGCAAGCGGCGCGCCGGACTGTCACGCCTGGCAGAAGTTTGCGCCGGCCTGGACGAGACCAGCCTGTCGCGTGATGAGAAGGGCTATCTGCGCCTGTACGCGCTTTACCGCGCCATTGATGCAAGCAAGGACGGCCGCGCGCCAGCCGAGCTGCGGGCGCAGACCGAGGATTTCCGCTTTGACCAGACGCTGGTATCCCGCCAGCTCAAGGCGCGTTTCCCGCTGAAGAAGGTAGAGGACGCCGCCTCGCCGCCACCGCCCATGTCCAGCCCGCCCCAGAGCGAGATGTAGGCAGGCGAAAGCCCTGCTGGTCGGTGCCTGATGGACCTCGGCTCGTCCTTGCGGCTTATCTCAGGCCCTGACGCTCCATGTCGCGCAGGCGGTCATAGCTTCGGCCCGAACTCATGAGATCACGGATATACGCCAGGCTGGCTTCGGCCATCTCCGGCGTCACGTCCAACAGGGCATGGCCCTCCGCTTCATCGAAACGGCCCTGCAGGGCAAGGGCGAGCGCGAGATTCTGGCGCACTTCGGGGCCGGCCTCGTTGAGATCGGAGGCGCGGCGCAGCAGCGATTCGGCGCGTTCAGGATCACCGGCGAGCATGTGCGATAGCGCCAGATTATTGAGCACCGTGGCTTCACCGCCAGACAGGATCAGCGCCTGTTCAAACTGCAGACGGGCGCGATCAGCCCGCCCGGTCTGCTCCAAAGCCACGCCCAGCGCATTGGCCAGGTGCCAGTTCTGGGGATCCGAACGCTGGGCCCGCGATAGTGGCTCAATGGCGCTCTGGCCCTGCCCCATACCCGTGAGCGCCATGCCGTAGGCCGACAGGAGCGGGCCGTCTTCGGGGTAAAGCGCCAGCGACTGGCGGGCCACCTCGGCGGCGCGTTCAAAATTATTGAGCGTGCGCAGGACGTCGGACAGCTTGAACGCGGCTTGCCTGTCGCCGGGGTTCATCTGATGCGCTTCAGCCCAGAAGGCGGCCTGGGTCAGCAGGTCCTGATTTTCGATGGCGGCGCGCTCATCAGCGGTGGCCGGCACGATGGTGCGCGATTGCAGGTCGGCGGCCAGCGCCGCTTCCTGGGCAGTGGGCTGCAGTTCGGACGTCGTGGCGCAGGCCGTGGTCAGAAGGCCTGCAACACAGATTGCGGACAGACGCGCGCGCATGCTCTACCTCTCGCGTAACACCGAAGCGGATCATTTCACTGTGCCTGCGACGGCCTCAAGAAGGCGTTAACGCCCCGGTTACACACAACGCCCGTCATGCACGGACGCGAGACAAGACCCCGACACGACCTCGACCCAAGGACAAGGACCGCCCCCATGAGCGCCATCTCGACCGCCCCTGACCTGTTCGCCAAGCCCGGCGCGGATGCGCGCTCTGCCCGCATCGTCACCGCCGCTGGCCTGGATGACGCGCTGGACGCACTGCCCGATGCCGCCGCGCGCCATGTTCGCGCCAGCGGGTTTGAGGCGGGCGCAAGCCAGGTGGTGATTTTGCCCGAAGGTGCGGGCGTTGATGCGCTGATTGGCGCCGGTGCGGGCGTGAGCGCGTTCGACATTGCCGGTGCGGCCATGGGCCTGCCCGAAGGCGACTGGGCGCTGGAGGCCACGCCCTATGATCCCACCGAAACCGCCATCGCGTTCGCACTCGGCGGCTATCAGTTCACCCGCTATAAAAGCGCAAAACGTCAGCCGGCCCGCCTGGTGGCCCCCGAAGGCTGTGACGCCGCCGAGGCGTCGCGCGTGGCCGCCGGGGCCATGCTGACGCGCGATCTGGTCAATACGCCTGCTGGCGACATGCTGCCCAGCCATCTGCAGGCTGTCGCCGAGGGCCTGGCCGCGGCCCATGGCGCGACCTGCACGGCCATCGTGGGCGATGAGCTTCTGGCGCAGAACTATCCCATGATCCACGCGGTGGGCCGGGCCAGCGCCGACGCGCCGCGCCTGATCGAGATGGAATGGGGTGATCCCTCCCATCCGCGCCTGGCGCTGGTGGGCAAGGGCGTGTGCTTTGATTCCGGCGGGCTCGACATCAAGCCGGCCAGCGGCATGCTTTTGATGAAGAAGGATATGGGCGGCTCGGCGAACGTGCTGGGGCTCGCCTCCATCATCATGGATGCCAAGCTGCCCGTGCGCCTGCACGTGCTGATCCCGGCGGTGGAGAATGCGATTTCGGCCAATGCCTTCCGCCCAGGGGATATTCTTCAAAGCCGCAACGGGCTCACCGTGGAGGTGGGCAATACCGACGCTGAGGGCCGCCTGGTGCTGGCCGACGCCCTGACCAGGGCGATCGAGAGCGATCCAGAATTACTCATCGACATGGCGACGCTGACCGGCGCGGCGCGCGTGGCGCTGGGCCCTGAACTGGCCCCGGTCTATACCGAGGATGAGGCCTTCGCCCAGAGCCTCAAGGACGCGGGCGCGGCGTGCGATGATCCAGTTTTCCCCATGCCGCTGTGGAGCGGATATGACAGCTGGCTCGACAGCGATATCGCGGATCTGTCCTCCACCGGCAAGGGCGGGTTCGCCGGTTCGATTACGGCCGCGCTGTTCCTGCGCCGGTTTACATCGGAGGCGAAAACCTGGGCCCATTTTGATATCTTCGCCTGGAACCCCACCGCCCGGCCGGGCCGGCCTGTGGGCGGTGAAATGCTCGGCGCGCGCGCAATCTGGAACGTGCTGAAGGCGAAATTTGGAGGCTGAGCCGTGAGCGAGATCTATCAGGTCACCGCCGGCGTCGCGCCGGTCCGCATCGGACCGCAGCCCGACGCCATGCAGGAAACCCAGCTTCTAGCCGGGGAATGCTTCACGGTGGCGCGCGAGGAGGCCGGCTTTGGCTTCGGCACCAGCGCGCTGGACAGCTATGAGGGCTGGGTGGACATGGCCGCGCTGTCGGCGCCGGCACTGATCCCCACCCACACCGTCAAGGCACTGCGCACCTATGTGTTTTCAGAACCCGATCTGAAAAGCGCGCCGGTCTGTCTGATCTCGCTCAATGCCAGAATCGCCGCCGGGCGCCGTTCGGGCCGGTTTGTGGAGGCCCAGCGCATGGGCTGGGTGTTCGCGCCGCACTTGCGCGCCGTGGGTGAGGATTTCGAACCCGACTGGGTGGCGGTGGCCGAGCGGTTTTTGCACACGCCGTATTTCTGGGGCGGCAAGGAGAGCCTGGGGCTGGATTGCTCAGGCCTGATCCAGACCGCCATGCAGGCAGCGGGCATGGCGTGTCCGCGCGATTCCGGCCCCCAGGAAGCTTGGGCGAAAGCGCACTGGGAGCGCGTGGAGCCGGGCGAGGACTTTGCCGGCCTGAAGCGCGGCGATCTGGTGTTCTGGCCAGGTCATGTGGGCGTGATGACCAGTCCGCAAACGCTGCTTCACGCCAACGGCCATCACATGATGACCGTGGCCGAGCCGCTGTCGCGCTCCGCCCTGCGCATCGCCCACCACCATGCGCCCCTGAGCGGGATCTATCGCGCGCCCTAGCGGCTCAGGCGCAGCTGGTTGAGATCGGCTGCGATGGCGGAGAAGGCCGACGCGATGTCCAGATTGTTCACGTCGTAATATTTGCTCGCCGAGCTGGCGCAGTTTTCCATGTCACGCTTGTTGCGCCCGCCGCCCACCTGGAACGCGATGGAATAAACCACCACGCCGTTGGTTCTGGCGTAGCTGCACATATCCAGAAAATTATCGCGGGCATTGTTGGTCCCGTACAGGTCCTGGGTATCGCGCGTGCCCACATGGGGGTTGTCGCTATTGACGTTGAAATCGCTTTCCGGCCGGCGCTGCTGGGTGATGCCGCCATCGGTCATGACCACCATCACCTTCATGGTTTCGTCGTCATCATAGTCAGCCGGCCTGTCGGAGAACTCCGCCGAGCCGCCCAGCCGGCCTCGCCACACCGGATCCAGCGCGCGCACGCCCCAGCTGGTGGCAATGTCAGTGCCGGTGCCATCGGACAGGACCGGATTATCAAATAGATTGAGCGTCGCGCGCAGGGTGGCGCGGTCATTGGTCAGGAAGATCGATTCGGTCCCGCTAACCGGCGGACACCAGTCATTATTGCGGTTCCACACGGTGAAGTCGGGCAGCACGCTATGATCGCCCAGCGTTAGCGGTATCGAGCGGACCTGCTCGCGGGTCATTTCAAGGCAGTTATTCCAGTCAGACGCCGAATTTGGCAGACGGACCCGATAGCCAAGCGCGTCCAGCGTGTGCCAGGGCGAGCCCGAGCGCGGGACCACATAGTCGAAGAACCGGTCCGGCAGGCGCACCGTGCCACCATAGGGCACCACCGAGATCGAGGTCATGTCCCGGCTGTCGGCGGCCAGCACGGTATCGACGAAATCCAGCGCCGCGTCGCGCAGATTATCGATCCTGCGCCCGCTCATGGACGAGGAAATATCCAGCACCAGGGAAATCTCGATATTGCGCGCCCGCTCCAGCGCGGTGGAGGTGCGCCTTACGTCGAGATGATTGATTCCGGCGACGCCCAGCAATGTGGTGGGGACGCGCACCGCCGCGTCTGCGGTCACCTGGCGCGAATTGAGGTTCACCTGGCTGGTCACCGAAAGATCCAGCGACAGCCCGACATCGCCGTGATCGCCCAGGGCCGCCTGAACATAGGCGCGCACCACGTCTTCAGCCGACCTGTCCTGGGTCAGCGAGGCCGCCGCCAGCACGCCTGAATCTAGCGCGGCCTGCATTTCGGTCCCGATGGAGGCCGAGCGTGAATAATCCATGCCGCCCCCGATCGCCGCGAGCAGCGAGGACAGGGTGAGCGCGAAGACCATGGCGACATTGCCGCGAGTATCGCGCAGGAAGGATTTGATGCGTCGCGTGAGCATGGCTTTGGGCCTTGCTGTGTTGCGTCCGTTCGGGACCGGGAAGGATGCAATCCTCGCCCCATAAGGCGAAGATCGCGTTAAGCCTGAGCGTTTTTGGCCGGACTGTCCGCGCCTAGGTGGTCAGGCGCAGCTGATTGATGTCGGCGGCGATGGCGGAAAAGGCGGCGCGGATGTCCATGTCTTCCACCGGGTAGTAATTCTGCGGCCGGCTGGCGCAGTTCTGCATCAGATTGCGGTTGGTGGAGCCGGAAAGCTGGAAGGCGATGGTGTAGATGTGCACGCCCCGGCCTTCGGCCGCATCGCAGGCCTCGCCCATATTGTCGCGGGCATCACCGGCTGAATAAAGCTCCACATCGCGCCATTTATTGCCTTTGCGTTCGCGCCGGATCTGGGCGGTGGCGGCGCCGTCGGTCATGACCACCAGAACCTTGATCGTGTCCTCGTCGTCATAGGCGGCGGGCCGGTCGGAGAACGACCCGCCCAGACGCCCGCGCCAGGACGGGTCCAGGGCGCGGGCGCCCCAGGCGGTGGCGACGTCCAGCCCGGTATTGCCACCGGCATCCAGGCCGCGCACCAGATTGATCAGGCTGTCGCGGTCCTGACGCAGGAAGACCGAGGCTTCGTTGCTTTCCGGGCAGAAGCTGGAGGAGCGGTTGTCGTATTGTTCATTGCCTTGCCAATCCAGCCAGTCGAGGCCTTCATCGGGCAGGGGGATCGAGATCGGCCAGGCCTCGCCAAGCTCGGGGCAGCCGGAGCGTTCGCGCTGGTTGCGGTTGCCGTCGACAATCTGTTCATTGACATAATCAGGAAGGCGCACGCCGCCATTATAGGGGATCACCGAGATGCTGGTACGGCCGCCGTTTGAGGCCAGCACCACGTCGATGAATTCCTCGGCTGCCTCGCGCAGGGCGGATATCTTCGATCCGCTCATGGAGCCGGAAATATCCAGCACGAGCGAAATTTCGATATCGCGCACCTGTTCGATGGCCCGCGCCTCGCGCCGCACGGTCAGGGTGTTGATCCCCACCACGCCCAGCAAGGTGGTCGGCATCGACACGACGGCGATCGCATCCACTTCGCGTGAATTGAACCCGGTGGTGGCGGTGACCTGAAGGGTAAGGGAGTCCAGAAGCCTGGCGTGATCACCCAGCGCAGCCGCCACAAAGGAGCGCACCACATCGTCCGCCGGCCGGTCCTGGCTCAGGGAGGCGGCGGCGAGCACGCCGGAATCCAGGGCCGACTGAAGCTCGAAACCCACCGATGTGGATCGCGAGAAATCCATGCCACCGCCCACTGCCGCTGCCAGAGACGACAGGCACAGCGCGAAGACCATGGCGACATTGGCCCGGGAATCCCGGGCGAAGCGGCGGATGAAGCGGGCCATGTAAAGGCTCCCTGAACCGGCGCCCAAAGCGGGACGCCTTATCAGGGAGCTTGCACAGAATGTGCCAAAAACCAGTTAAAACAATGGTTTATGGCGCGTTAACAGATCAGCGCGACAAGCGCAGCCGGTTCATGTCTGCGGCGATGGCCGAGAAGGCTCCGGCGATGTCGAGATTCTCCACCCGGTAATACAGCTCGGGCGCGGTTGCGCAGTCCTGCAGGCGGCTCCGGTTCGACCCGCCGGAGACCTGGAAGGCGATGGAGTATACCGTCACCCCATTGTCCGTGGCGTAGTCGCACCAGGTGGTGAAATCGTCGAAGGCATCACTGCGCGACACAAAGACCTCGCGGTCAGACGGGTGGACATAGAAGGGCGGCCACCCGCTTTCGCGGTCATACTCTTCAGGGAAGCCCTCGGGCGGGCGGAACTGGTCGGTCACCGCGCCGTCGGTCATGACGATGAGCACTTTCATGGTGCCCGCCTCGTCAAACGCCACCGGACGGTCGGGAAAATCGCCCGGCAGGCGCCCGCGCCAGGCCGGATCCAGCGCGCGCACCGCCCAGCCGATGGCGATGCCGGTGCCGGTGCCATCCACCAGCGAGGCGTCGTCAAAGGTAAGCACCTGGGCCTGCAGCGCGTCGGTGTCGCCGGAGTTCCAGGTCACTTCGGTATCGTCCGCGCCGGGGCACCAGAACTCGATCCGGTTGGTGTGATAGGTGTGAAAGTGAGGCACTGGTTCAAAGGCGCCAGCGTCAAGATCCACCGCCGTGATGGCGTCCTCGTCCAGCTCCACACAGCCATTCCAGCTCGCAGCGTCGATGCCGGCGGCCGGATCGATCAGGCCGAGCATGGGCGCGCCAACCCGGGTCTGGCCGCCATAGGGCACGATGGTGAAGCTGGTCAGATTGGCGGTGTCGGAGGCGAACACCGTCTCGATGAACTCCGCCGAGGCGGCGCGCAGGGCGTCGATCTTGTCGCCCTTCATGGACCCGGAAATGTCCAGCAGGAGCGAAACCTCGATATTCTGCACCTGCTCGGTGGCTTCGGACTCCCGGCCCATGGTGAGGCTGCGAATACCGGCAACGCCCAGCAGGGTGGTGGGTACAGTCACTGTCGCGGTGGCGTGCACCTCGCGAGCGTTGAGCGCGACATTGGGCGTCACGGTGACCACCAGGGTTTCAATGACGCCGCTATGCTCGGAAATGGCCGCTTCCAGATAGGCGCGCACCACCGTTTCGGGAGACCCACGCTGGCTTAGCGAGGCGGCGGCCAGCACGCCGGTGTCCAGCGCGCTCTGGATCTCAGAGCCGATGGTGAAGGTCCGCGTGAAGTCCAGAGCCCCGCCCACCGCCGCCGAGATCGGGGCAAGGGACATGGCGAAGATGAGCGCGACATTGGCCGAGCGCTCCTTGAGGAAAGCTTTCATGGGCGTGATCATGGTGGGGCCTCGTCCAGCTATTTGACCAAAGTCTGGCCCTGCCGCCTTAACACCTTGGTAAGAAACGCGGTGTTCATCCGGTTAACCCTTTTGGCTGGCTTGCACTTTTCGGTGGGTGGGGCGGTGCGCCGCGCCCCGTCGACGGCCCGGCGCTGCAGCGCTATATTTACGCCCATGACCGATACCGATCCCGCCTTCGAGCCCCGCAAGAAGACCCGCGCCGAAAC
>Ga0136600_1000895_pt1 | contig 14849 bp, 10 predicted proteins | sample AntRauMFilla2698_FD_104634 | JGI IMG/M metagenome (GOLD analysis project Ga0136600, IMG submission 104634) | Saline lake microbial communities from Rauer Islands, Antarctica - Metagenome Filla 2 #698 | ecosystem: Environmental > Aquatic > Non-marine Saline and Alkaline > Saline | place...
CTTGCCGCGGACGCCGAGTGGGGCGCTCGCGCCGTCCGCGTCGTCGGCGCGAGTGAGGGCTTCGCAGACTTCCTTCGCCGTCATCCCGGGGAGCTGCTCGCGCTGTCGGAGCCGCCGCCCACTCCGTGGGGCGCGCAGTCCTACCGCACCGAGCTCGTGGCCGCCGTTGACGCGCACGATGACGTCGAGGCCTCGCGCGTCGCCTTCCGCGTGGCATACCGGCACCACCTCATGCTCATCGCGGCGTGGGATCTCGAGCACCCCGATCCCCGAGAAGCACAACCCGTCGTGTCGGCGGCTCTCGCCGACCTGGCGGGCGCAGCACTCGATGCGAGCCTGCATCTTGCTCGCCGTGAGTCGAGATTTCCCGCACAGGATGTCGAGCGCAGCCTGCTCGCCATCATCGGCATGGGCAAGGCGGGCGCGCGTGAGTTGAACTACATCAGCGATGTGGATGTCATCTACGTCGCCGACGCCGCCGAGGGCCTCGAATCGTCGCGCGCGGTCGATATTGCCATGCGCCTGGCCTCGGAGACGGCGCGCGGCATTCAAGATCCGGCGTTGGAACCTCCCCTGTGGGAAGTCGATGCGAATCTGCGGCCCGAGGGCAAGGACGGCGCGCTCGTCCGCACTCTCGACTCGCACCGCGCCTACTACGAGCGCTGGGCCAAGAGTTGGGAGTTTCAAGCGCTCCTGAAGTCCCGTCCACTCGCGGGTGACATCGCGCTGGGGGAACGCTACTGCGCCACCGTGCACCCTCTCGTGTGGTCGAGCTCGCAGCGCGAGGGTTTCGTTGAATCCGTGCAGCGCATGCGTGAGCGCGTTACCGACAACATTCCCGATGACGAGATCGACCGTCAGCTCAAGCTCGGCCCGGGGGGACTGCGCGACATCGAGTTCACGATCCAGCTGCTGCAGATCGTGCACGGATTGCATGACGATCGAGTGCGTCAGCCCGACACCCTGGGCGCTCTGGCGGCACTCGCCGAACACGGCTATATCGGGCGGGTCGAAGCGGCAGAGTTCTCGACCGACTATCGCACCCTGCGTGTCATCGAGCATCGCGTGCAATTGGAACGACTGCGACGCACGCATCTCATGCCGCGCGATGCGGGGCGCTTGCGGGTGCTCGCGCGCGCGACGGGGCTCGCCACCTCGGCAGACGAGATCACGGCGCTCTGGCAGAGCACTCGAGCGGCTGTTCGCTCGTTGCACGAAAAGCTCTTCTACCGTCCACTCCTCTCCGCGGTGGCCGCGGCAGCCGAGGACGGGCTGGCGCTCACGAGCGATCAGGCGGAGGCCCGGCTGGCGGCGATCGGGTTCGCCGACCCCGCCGGCGCTCTGCGGCACATTGCCGCGCTCACGAGCGGGGTGTCGCGCCGCGCCGCGATCCAGCGCACCCTGTTGCCGGTCATTCTCCAGTGGCTCGCGGATGGCGCCGACCCTGACTACGGCGTTCTCGCGTTCCGCAAGCTCAGCGAAGCCCTCGGGGAGTCCTACTGGTTCTTGCGTATGCTGCGCGACTCGAGCGGCGCGGCCGAGCGGCTCACGAAGGTTCTCGCCTCGTCGCGCTATGTGGGTGGGCTCTTCGAGCGGATCCCCGAGGGCGCGGCCTGGCTCGAGAATGATGACGAACTGCGGCCCCGATCGTTGGATGCCCTGCTCGAGGAGTCGCGGGCCACCGTCGCCCGACACGACGGTGACATCGAGGCGGCGGCGACGGCACTGCGCAGTGCGCGACGCCGTGAGATTCTGCGCATCGCGCTCGCAGCGATCCTCGATACCACCACGATCCAGGAGGTGGGCCGGGGTCTGACGGCTGTGACCACGGCGCTTCTCGAGGGCACTCTGTCACTCGTGCACCGGCCGGGCGACGGCATTGAATTTGCGATCATCGGCATGGGTCGTTACGGCGGCGGCGAGCTCGGTTTTGGCAGCGACACTGATGTGCTCTACGTCTACCGAGACGCGGGAGCGGGGGAGCAGGCGCAAGCGACGGCGGAGAAGATCGTGCGGGAGCTCGCGCGCCTCACCGAGGATCTGCGCCTTCCTCTCGACCTCGACACCGATCTGCGGCCGGAGGGCAAGAATGGCCCGCTCGTGCGGTCGCTGGACTCGTACCGTGCCTACTACGCGCGCTGGTCGCTGACGTGGGAGGCGCAGGCGCTCTTGCGGGCGCACGCCGTCGCAGGGGAGCACGGGCTGGGGCAGGACTTCCTCGCGGTCGCCGACACCGTCCGCTACCCCTCGACGTTGCCGGATGCGGACGCTCGAGAGGTGCGCCGCATTAAGGCTCGAGTGGAGTCAGAGCGCTTGCCTCAGGCCGCCGACCCGTCACGCCACGTCAAACTGGGCCGCGGGTCTCTCAGCGACGTCGAGTGGTTCGTGCAGTTGCTGCAACTGCAGCACACGTCGTCACGGCCATCCCTCGCGACGACCTCGACGCTCGAAGCGTTGGACGCTGTCGTCGCGGAAGGTTTTGTCACCGAGTCGGATGCGGCGCGATTGCGCGACGCCTGGATCATGGCCTCCCGGGTGCGGTCGGCGCTCACCCTCTGGCTCAACAAGACGGTGGATGTTCTGCCCGACGATCGCCTGCAGCTCGAGGGCATCGCACGCCTCATGGGATACCCCGCGGGCTGCGCGACGCAGCTCGAGGAGGATTATTTGCGCACGACCCGACACGCGCGTCAGGTTTTCGAGCGCGGCTTCTACGACAACTAGAGCGGCGCTGGGCGCAGAGCACACGACATGCTTAACGCCACGAAGGCCCCGCTCCGCAATGGAACGAGGCCCTCGGGGTGCTGTGGCGCTGGTACTACACGCTGAAGTACATCTCGTACTCGAACGGGTGCGGGCGCTGAGCGAAGGGTAGAAGCTCCTTCTCACGCTTGTACTCGATCCATGCCTCGATGACGTCCTTCGTGAAGACACCGCCGGCGAGCAGGAACTCGTGGTCGGCCTCGAGAGCGTCGAGAGCGGCATCCAGCGAGGCGGGTGCCTGCGGAATGCTCTTGGCCTCCTCGGGAGGCAGTTCGTAGAGGTCCTTGTCGACGGGCTCGTGGGGCTCGATCTTGTTCAAGATGCCGTCGATACCGGCCATCATCTGCGCCGCGAAGGCGAGGTACGGGTTGCCCGAGGCGTCCGGCGCGCGGAACTCGATGCGCTTGGCCTTGGGGTTGGTGCCCGTGATGGGGATACGAATGGCAGCCGAGCGGTTACCCGCGGAGTACACGAGGTTGACGGGTGCCTCGAAGCCGGGGATGAGGCGGTGGTAGGAGTTCACCGTGGGGTTGGTGAACGCCATGACCGACTTGGCGTGCTTGAGCAGGCCACCGATGTACCAGCGCGCGACATCGCTCAGTCCGCCGTAGCCAGCCTCGTCGTAGAACAGCGGGGTGTCGCCGTTCCACAGCGACTGGTGGGTGTGCATACCCGAGCCGTTGTCGCCCATGAGGGGCTTGGGCATGAAGGTCGCCACCTTGCCCCACTCGAGAGCGGTGTTCTTGACGATGTACTTGAACTTGAGGATGTCGTCGGCGGCGGAGACCATGGTGTCGAACCGGTAGTTGATCTCGCCCTGGCCGGCGGTGCCGACCTCGTGGTGGCTGCGCTCGACGTCGAGGCCGACCTCGAGAAGCTTCATGACGATGTCGTCACGAAGGTCGGCGTGGTGGTCGACCGGGGTCACGGGGAAGTAGCCGCCCTTGTAGGGGGTCTTGTTGGCGAGGTTTCCGCCCTCCTCGGTGCGACCGGTGTTCCAGGCTGCCTCGCTCGAGTCGACCTCGTAGTACGACTTGTTCTGCTTCACCTCGTACTTGACGTCATCGAAGATATAGAACTCGGCCTCGGGAGCGAAGTACGCCGTGTCGGCAATGCCGGTCGAGGCGAGGAACTTCTCGGCCTTCTTGGCAACCTGACGCGGGTCGCGACCATAGATCTCGCCCGTGCGCGGGTTGTAGATGTCGAACACCATGATGAGCGTGCGCTCGGTGCGGAACGGGTCGACGTAGCACGTCGAGACGTCCGGAATGAGCTGGAGGTCAGATTCGTGGATCGACTGGAAACCACGGATGGACGAGCCGTCGAAGAGCTGACCGACGGAGAAGAACTCTTCGTCTACCGTTGCGGCGGGGATGTTGAAGTGCTGCTGGACACCGGGGAGGTCGGTGAATCGGATGTCGAGGAACTTGACGTCCGTGTCCTTGATGAACTTCAGCACCTCGGAAGAATCACTAAACATGTGACAGATCTCCTGAGCTTTGGTACGGGAAAGGGGCGCGATCGCGCCGTGCTTCTACGGTAGGCGCCAGGGGTTACCCCACAGTGTCCCGTTTGTTTCAGGGATGTTACGCCGAGGGCGATTCACCCGAGCAGGGATGCTCAGCTCACCGCCTGGGCGAAGCCCTTCGTCGTCTCCGCCAACTCACGCATCGAGTCGGGAATCGGGCGCCCCTTGGCCACCATCGACTGTGCCCACAGGCGCCCGGCGCGGTAGCTCGAGCGCACGAGCGGGCCGGCGAGCACGCCTAAGAAGCCGATCTCCTCGGCCTCTTCCTTGATTTCCACGAACTCTTGGGGCTTCACCCAGCGATCAATCGGGTGGTGCCGGGCCGTGGGGCGCAAGTATTGCGTGACGGTGATGATGTCGGTGCCCGCGTCGTGCAGATCCTGCAGCGCTTGCGAGACCTCCTCGCGCGTCTCGCCCATCCCCAAGATCAGATTGGATTTGGTGATGAGCCCGTAGTCTCGGGCCTGCGTGATGACGTCGAGCGAGCGCTCATACCGGAAGGCCGGGCGGATCCGCTTGAAGATGCGCGGAACCGTCTCGACGTTGTGGGCGAAAACCTCGGGTCGCGAGTCGAAGACGACGCGCAACAGCTCGGGGTTGCCGCTGAAATCCGTCGCGAGCAGCTCGACGCCTGTCCCGGGATTCAGTTCATGAATCTTGCGCACCGTCTCGGCGTGCAGCCAGGCGCCCTCGTCGGGCAGATCATCCCGGGCGACACCCGTGACCGTCGCGTAGCGAAGGTTCATCTCGACCACTGACTCGGCGACGCGCCGGGGCTCGTCGGTGTCGTAGTCGGCTGGCTTGCCGGTGTCGATCTGGCAGAAATCGCAGCGCCGCGTGCACTGGCTGCCACCGATGAGGAACGTCGCCTCCCGATCCTCCCAGCACTCGTAGATGTTGGGGCAGCCCGCCTCTTGGCACACCGTGTGCAACTGCTTCTCGCCGACGAGTGCCCGCAAGGCGCTGAACTCAGGGCCCATCTTGGCGGTGGTCTTGATCCACTCCGGCTTCTTCTCGATGGGGGTCGCGGCATTGCGGACCTCCAGGCGCAGCATCTTGCGTCCCTCGGTGGGGGCGTGGGGGAGCGTGGTCATGCGGGTACCTCCTGAGTCGTGCCCACCGCGTCGAGGACGTGCGGGCCGAAGTGTCGGCGAATGGCAGGAACGACGTCCTGTGGGGTCACGGTGCGCCCGAGCTCATGCGAGACGCTCGTGACTCCCGCGTCAGCGAGCCCGCAGGCGACGATGGTGCGGTAGGGCTCGAAAGAGTTGGAGCAGTTGAGGGCGAAGCCGTGGCTCGTCACGCCTTGCGCGACACGAATGCCGATCGCCGCGATCTTGTCGGTGCCGCGCAGCCAGACACCGCTACGGCCCTCCACACGTTCCGCGCCGGCCACGCCAAGCTCGTCGAGCACGGCCATGAGCATCCCCTCGAGGTGGCGCACGTACGAGACCACGTCGACGGGCTCGCGGAGCCGCACGATGGGGTAGCCGACGAGCTGACCGGGGCCGTGCCAGGTGATCTTGCCACCACGGTCGACATCGATGACGGCGGTGCCGTCGGTGGGCCGCTCGTGGGCCTGGGTGCGCTTGCCCGCCGTATAGACGCTCTCGTGTTCGAGAAGCATGACGGTATCGGGCGCCCGGCCCTCGACGACGGCGGCGTGCCGTGCACGCTGCTGCTCGAGACCCGACAAATACGGCACGGAGTTGGCGCTTAGCCCCGTGACGACAAAGTCGATCACGTTCTCAGTGTACGTCGTTCGAGTCTGCGACAGTCTGGACGCGCGAGGCGGTGTCCTGATCGCCCGACGCCCTCATCCCCTGACGCCACCGTTGCCGGACGCCACCAGCTCTCGACGACATCGCAGGCGGCGCCTCGTAGGATCGCACTGTGACCCCCGACAGCGAGCTACCCGACTGGCCCGGCCAACGCCTCGGGCTTCCTGAGTCGGGATCGCGATCGGTCGCGCGCATCGGGCGCCGCTTGGCGGCGATCGGCATCGACTGGGGGCTCGCCGTACTGCTCTCGGTCGGGTTTTTCTCCTACGATCCGCTCGCCACACTCGCGATCTTCGTGGGCCTGCAGATCCTGTTCACGATGGTTGTGAACGCGAGCATCGGACATCTCATGCTCGGGATGCGCGTTGTTCCGATGGCGGGAGGGCTGTTGGGCGTCTGGCGACCGATCGTGCGCGCGGCTCTCATCGCGCTCGTGCTGCCTGCCGTGATCTGGAACGTCGATCACCGAGGTCTGCACGATCGCGCAGCGGGAACGATCCTGTTGCGACGGTAACGCAGTGGCCCGTCAGGGCTAACGCGGCTGCCGCGGAGCACGCACCTTCGTGGGGTCGATGCCCTTCGGGATGGGCAGACTCGACGACTTGCTCAGTGAGCTCAAGCGATTCGTGACCGCGAGTACTTCGGCCTTCGTGAGAGCTTTTTTGAGGCTGTTGAGAGTCTTCGCCAGGCGCTCGAGCTTGACGGAGTCCGCATCGGGGCCGACGGAGATGAAGTGCACGGGAACGTTGGGCACGATGCGGTTCACGTTGCGACGCTCATCCTCCAGCATGCGCCGCGTACGAGACGTCGGGCCTTCACCGATGAGCACGACTCCCGGCTTGCCGACGGCGCGGTACACGGCATCCTGAGTCTTCGGGGACACCGTCACCGGCATCTCGCTGGCGCGCCAGGCTCGGCGCAACGATGACTTGAGCACGGCTCCGACGGCGCCCGGTTGACCGGCGATTTGACGGTAGGCAACGCGCTCGGCGCGACGCCCGAGCACGATGAGGAAGGTCAGGATTCCTCCCATGACGCCGGCGACGATGTACAGCACGATGCCGATCACGTTGTCGCCGGAGAGCACGAAGGCGAGCACGATGCCGGCAGCGAGCGGCAGCAGGAGACCGGCGAGCATGAACCACAGTGATGCGGGGTCCATGCGGCGGGTCATCTGGAAGACCTGCCACATCTGCTTCATGCGGCCGGGTTCTTTGGGGGCGTTCGACGCCGTGGTACGAGCCATGGTGTTAAGGATAAGCCCCGCGGCGGCTCCTCCTCACGGCCCGCGGTTACGCACTCCTCCCCAAGGTGCTCGTGTGCACGGTGTTGTCACCCGTCAACGGCCACAGTGGAGTGCATGCTCCTGGACCCGGCCCGCACCGAGGTCGCCGGTTACCCCGTGGTGCGCGTCATGGCTATCACCACGCGTGGCGTCCTGATCCTGAGCCGAGTGCGCGAGCAACCGTGCGTGCTGCGCGTCTTTGACCCCTCCTGCCCATCGGTGCTCGTCGATCACGAGATCGACGCGCGGGCGCGGGCTTCTCGCGCGCACGCGAGCGCCCTCCTCGATCTTGCGACGACGCAGGATGGTCACGCTGTGGCGGTTCTCGATCATCTCGGCGGAGCACGTCTTGACACGCTGCTGAGCGCGCGAGCAGGTGAGCTCACGGCCGGCGAAGCGGTCACCCTCCTCGTGCCACTCTTCGAGACCGTGCATGCGGCGCACGAGGACGGCCTGACCTTCGGCGACATCACGACCAGCGGGGTTCGATTGCGCTCCGATGGAGCCCCGGTGCTGACTCGTTTTCGCACGGCACGCGCCGGCCCGGTGCTGCCGCCACACTTTCGCGCCGCGGATGGCGAATACTGCTCTGACCTCGAGAGCGCTCGTGCCGTCGCGGCAGAGGTGGTTGGCGCGGTGAGCGGTGGCCAGAGAGCGCTTCTTCTCGATGTGCTTCGGCAGCCCCACGCGGATCTGTCCGCGCTGGCGGATGCTCTCTTCGACCGCGCTGAGGCGCAACCCGTGCGGCGCGGCACCGAGCCAACTCGCGCCGAGCTGACTCGCACCGAGCTGTCTCACGCTGGCTCATCCCGCCTCGACGCGACCGGTGGTGGGTCACACGCCGCGCAGCTTGACCGCCCGCAGAGCAGCCCGCGCGCCCATCCGGCAGGGCTCTCGTCGGAGGCGGGCGGGCAGGGCTCTCTCGACGGTCTGCTCGCCAGACTCGCGGTTCCCGCCAGCATCGTGGCGCTAGTGGCGGAGGCGGAGCGTCGGGTGCGATCAGGACTGGCCGCGGCACGAGGGGCAGTGAGGTTTCGGGTCCGGCCGCGATTTGCCGTGGTGGGGGGAGCGGGTGCTCTCGCGATCATCTGTGCCCTGCTGATGCTGCGCACAGGGGAGCCGCCGGCGACGCAACCCACCCTTGAGGGCGGTTCGCCCACCGTCTCGGATTTCGGCGCACTCGAGCCGTTGCCGGAATCAATGGTCGCGACAGAGGGCGACGTCAGCGACAACGGACGGGTCGGCGACCCCGCGCTGGGCTCCCCGGGGTCACCCGAACGGAAGGGTGATCCGGCTCCCGAGGAGTGGCGCGACATCGTCGAAACGCTCGTGGGCCGATGGCTGTGGTGCTCGCGACAATCGTCTCGCGAGACGTGCGCCAGCGCGGTCGTTCAGCGCGGCTCGTCGGCCGCGTCGATGCTCGCTACCGCAGACGACGGCGCGGGGGCCGCTTTTGCGCAGTGGGAGGAGAGTCTCGGCACGGCTCACGCTGAAGTGGTGATCATCGAGCGCATGGGTACGGCAACGATCATCGACCTCGTCATCAACGATGCCCGACGAGCCTCGCTGCTGCTGATGCGAGGCGAAGACGGCTGGCGGCTACGAGACGCCGTCGTTGATCAACGGGTGCCGTAGGGTTTCGTCCGCTCAGATACCCAAATCGTCGTGGAAGTCGGCCTCTTCCAGTCGCTCCTTCACGGCAGTGAGGAATCGAGCAGCGTCCGCGCCATCAATGATGCGGTGGTCGTAGGACAGTGCAAGGTAGACGGTGGACCGTACCGCGATCGCGTCCGCGCCGTCGACCGAGATGACCACGGGCTTCTTGGTCACGATGCCGGTGCCGAGAATGGCCACTTGCGGCAGGAAGACAACCGGGGTGTCGAACAGTGCGCCGCGAGACCCCGTGTTGGTCAACGTGAAGGTTCCCCCCGCGAGCTCGTCTGGCTTGAGCTTGTTGTCGCGCGTCCGTTCGGCCAGGTCGGCGATCTCGCGCGCCAAGCCTGAGATGCTCAGGTCACCCGCGTTGCGGATCACGGGAGTCAGCAGGCCTCGCTCGGTGTCGACCGCGATGGAGAGATTCTCCGACTCCGGATAGACGATCGTGTCGTCCTCGACGGTCGCGTTGATGATGGGGAACGCTCGGAGGGCCTCCGTCGTCGCCTTCGCGAAGAACGGCAGGAACGACAGCTTGAGACCCGTCGAGGTGATGAAAGCGTCCCTGACGGAGGTGCGCAGGGCGGCGACCTTCGTCACGTCCACCTCGACGACGGTCGTGAGCTGAGCCGTGGACTGCATGGAGACGACGGCGCGCTCGGCGATCACCTTGCGCAGTCGCGACATCGATGCGCTCGTGCCGCGCAAGGGTGAGACCTCGAGCGGCGCGCGCGTCGGTGCGCTGGAGGGCGAGGGGGCTTCTCCGCCAGCTGCCAGGACGTCTTGCTTGCGAATACGGCCACCCACGCCCGTACCGGTGATACCCGACAGGTCAACGCCTCTCTCGTGCGCAAGCTTGCGCACGAGAGGTGTGATGTAGCCCGCCGACGAAGCATCTGCCGCGCCTGCTGGCGCACTGGGCTGTGCAGGTGCACTCGCTTGTGCCGGTGCGCTGGGTTCTGCTGCTGGGCTGGGCTCAGCCGGTGCACTGGGTTCTGCGGGTGCACTGGGTTCTGCGGGCGCGCTCGGCTCAGCCGGTGCGCTCGGTTCGGCCGGTGCGCTGGGCTGTGCGGGTGCGCTGGGTTCTGCGGGCGCGCTGGGTTCGGCCGGTGCGCTGGGCTCAGCGGGGGCGCTCGGCTCAGCCGGTGCGCTGGGCTGTGCGGGCGCGCTCGGCTCAGCCGGTGCGCTGGGTTCTGCGGGCGCGCTGGGTTCTGCGGGGGCGCTGGCCTCTGCCGGCGCCGACTCTGCCGGCGCTGACTCGGCGGGTGCGGAGCCGCCTCCGTCACCCTCTCCATCGCCGATGCGCACGAGTGCCGTGCCGACCTCGACTGTCTCGTCCTCGTCTACGAGGATCTCCTCGATCACTCCCGCGACGGGGGAGGGAATCTCGGTGTCGACCTTGTCGGTCGAGACCTCGAGTAGCGGCTCATCCACCTCGACGCGGTCGCCCACTTTTTTCAACCATCGGGTGACCGTGCCCTCGGTGACGCTCTCGCCGAGCGCCGGGAGGTTGACGGATTCGCTCATCAGTGGTGCTCCTTCACAGCCTTGAGTGTCTTTAGCCTAGTGACCGGTGGCGGTCACGCGCTGTGCAGTGGTTTGCCGGCGAGGGCGAGGAATGCCTCGCCGAGCGCCTCATTCTGGGTGGGGTGCGCGTGCACGAGCGGCGCAATATCTTCGGGGTATGCATCCCAGTTCACGATGAGTTGCGCTTCACCGATCTGTTCTCCCACACGCGAACCGATCATGTGCACGCCCACGACGGGGCCGTCCTTGACACGAATGACCTTGATGATGCCGGAGGTTTCAAGGATGTGACTCTTGCCGTTGCCCGCAAGGTTGTAGTCGTAGCTCGAAACCGCATCGGCTCCATGAACCTCTTTGGCTTTCGCCTCGGTGAGTCCGATGGAGGCGACCTCTGGCTCGCTGTAGGTCACCTTGGGCACGTGGAGGTCGTCGATGACGACGGGCTTCAGACCGGCGAGTTCTTCTGCGACGAACATGCCGTGCTGAAAACCGCGGTGCGCGAGCTGCAGCCCGGGAACGATGTCCCCCACGGCGTACAGCCCCGGGATGTTCGTCTCGAGTCGCTCGTTGGTGAGAACGAAGCCGCGATCCATCTCGACCCCGACCTCTTCGAAGCCGAGCCCTGCCGTCGACGGGCCTCGGCCGACGGCGACGAGCAGAAGGTCGGCCTCAATCGTCGTGCCGTCATCGAGAGTGACGACGACCCCATTGTCGTCTTGCGTGACGCCTTGGAACCGCTTGCCGAGAGTGAACTCAATGCCGCGCTTGCGGTAAGCGCGCTCGAAGAGCTTCGAGATCGCCTCATCCTCCATCGGAACGAGGTGCGGCAGAGCTTCGATGATGTGCACTTCGGAGCCGAACGAGCGCCAGACGCTCGCGAACTCGACACCGATGACTCCGCCGCCCAGCACGGCGACCTTCTGTGGCACGTGGTCGAGATCGAGGGCCTGTTCGGAGGTGATGACGCGGCCGCCGATGTCGAGGCCGGGCAGGGTCCGTGAGTACGAGCCGGTCGCGAGCACGACGTTCTTACCCGTGATCGTGTCGTCGCCCACCTGCACGGTTGTGGGGGAGGTGAGACGCCCCTCGCCCTCAATCGTCGTGATGCCGCGCGCCTTGATGAGCCCCTGGAGGCCCTTGTGCTTGCTCGACACGATGGATTGGCGGTACTTCGTGACACCGGGGATGTCGATGCCCTCGAGCGTCGCGTTCACCCCGAACTGCGCCGAATCACGGGCCGCATCGGCCACCTCGCCCGCGTGGAGTAGAGCCTTCGTGGGGATGCATCCGACGTGTAAGCAGGTACCACCCACTTTGTCTTTCTCGATGAGCCCGACACTCATGCCGAGCTGGCTTGCGCGCAAGGCGGCGGCGTAGCCTCCGCTGCCTGCTCCGAGAACGACAAGGTCAAAATTCTGATCCGACACCGGCAGGTACTCCCTCAATCATCAGGATTCTCGTGCGGAGGCCGACGGACATGATCGAGCGCCGGCCCGAAGCAGGGCGCACAACTTCCGCGCCCGGACACCGAGCCTACTACTTGGCAGAGAAGGTCTCTGCGAGCGCGATCAGCATGCGCACAGCCACACCCGACGGCCCTTTGGGCGTGAAGCCGTACGACGCGGTGCCGTTATTGGCGGGCCCCGCGATATCGAGATGGGCCCAGGGGATGCTCGGCGCGTCGTCGTCGTCGCTGCGACGGCCGACGAACTCGCGCAAGAACACCCCGGCCAGCAGCATGCCGGCAGCCGTGTTGCCGGGCTTCGCATTCGCGATGTCGGCGACGTCGCTCGCGAGGAGCGGCCGCAGTTCGCTCGGCAGAGGCATAGGCCAGACGAGTTCGCCCGTGGCGCTCGCGGCAGAGCGGACGCGCTCGACGAGGGCGTCGTCGCCCATGAGTCCGGCGTAGCGATCGCCGAGAGCGACGCGGGCCGCACCGGTGAGGGTCGCGACATCCACGATCGCGTCCGGGTGATCTTCACTCGCTCGCACAAGGCCGTCGGCCATCACGAGTCGTCCTTCCGCGTCGGTGTTGAGCACCTCGACGGTGGTGCCACCGCGCATGGTGAGCACGTCATTGGGGCGCATCGCTGTCGACGATGGCAGGTTCTCGGCCAGGCAAAGCCAGGCGGTCAGCCGCACGGGCGCCCCGAGTCGAGCCGCCGCGACGATGGTCGCGAGCACGGTAGCCGCGCCGGTCATGTCGTACTTCATGCCCACCATCGATGCGGGTGACTTGAGCGAGAGTCCTCCCGAATCGAACGTGATCCCTTTGCCGACGAGCGCGAGATGGGGCAACGCATCGTCGGAGGCGCGATGGCGGATGGAGAGAAGTCGTGGTGGGCGCGACGAGCCCTGACCGACTCCCAGGATTCCGCCGTATCCCCCCTCGCGAAGTTCGTCGACCCCCCACTCCTCGATGTCGACGTCGAGACCCTCGGTCAAGGCGCGAGCGCGCTCCACAAAGGACGCGGGGTAGAGGTCGTTGGGCGGCATGTTGACGAGGTCCCGCACCGTCATGACCGCATCAGAGATGATCGCGGCCCGGTGCGCCGCGTGCGCGGCATCCGCCACCGTGGAGGCCACCACCACCCGTTCGAGGTTCGTGCTCGGCTGCGTGGACCGATAGGCGCTGTAGCGGTACGCGCCCAGAACGGCGCCCTCGAGCACGGCCTGCACGTGGTCGGCCGTCGTGGCGGGCAGGGCGAGAGCAAGAGAGCCTGCGTCGGAGGCCGCGCGCGCCGCCGAGCCGGCCGCCGAGCGCAGGGTCTCGGTGCTCGGATCACCGCTGCCGAGGCCGACGACGACAATGCTGGCCGCGCTGACCCCGCTCACGGCGGCGAGTCTTTGCGTGGCGTCTGCGGCACCCGTTACCCCGACGGCGCGCAGGCCCGCTGTCGACAGCGCACCGTCGGCAAGAGCATCGTGTCCCGCCAACCGCGGTCCATCGGGGGTGGCCAACACCCCCACGACAAGAACGTCGACGTCGAGATCGGAGGCAGGGTGGTCACTGATCGTCAGCGTGGGTGAAGGCATCCCGTCATGGTATCCAGGTGCTCCGAACCCTTTCTCACTGCTCACGGTGATCCCGTGGTCTCGACTGTTCGCTCTGGGCGCGCGCCGGGCGCCGCGACGCCGCACTGCACGCGCCTACCATGGAGTCATGCGTTCACCGGAGGAGCTATACACGGTCATCCTGCGCGAAGACGAGGTTCCCACGGGGTTGCCGCTCGTCATCGGCCTGACCGGCTTTGCCGATGCCGGGGGAGCGGTGGGTCAAGTCGCCGAGTACCTCGTCGATGAGCTGGAGCACCGTGACGTCGTCGTCTTCGACAACGACGAACTGCTCGACTATCGGGCTCGGCGCCCCGTCCTGTTTTTCGACGAGACCCGCCTCACCGAGTTCCGCAAGCCGTCACTCGCCGTGCGCCTCGCTCAGGACGACGTCGGGTCGCCCTTCTTGCTCCTGACGGGGTACGAGCCAGATTTTCAGTGGGAGCGCTTCACGACTGCCGTCGCCCAGCTCATCGAGCGCTACGGCGTTGTCTCGACGACATGGGTGCACGCCATCCCCATGCCGGTTCCCCACACGCGACCGATCGGCGTCACGGTGAGCGGCAATCGGGAGGACCTGATTGAGACGTTGTCGGTGTGGCGACCGCGGACGCAGGTTCCCGGCAACGTGCTCCATCTGCTCGAGTACCGGCTGACCGAGGCGGAGCATCCTCTCGCCGGTTTTGTGCTCCTCGTGCCCCACTACCTCGCCGACACAGAGTTTCCCTCCTCGGCGGTCACGGCACTCGAGAGCATTACCGCGGCGACAGGTCTGCTGTTTCCGACCGATCAGCTGCGAGAAAACGGCCGAGAGTTCCTCGCGAAGATCGAGGGGCAGGTCGAGGGGAACACCGAGCTGGCGCGCATGGTGGGAACACTCGAAGAGCGCCACGACAGCTACATGGAGGACAACCCTCTGCGGTCCCCTCTCATGGATGAAGACGGCGAGCTGCCCAGTGCGGACTCCATCGCCGCCGAACTCGAGAATTTCCTCGCCTTTCGACGCGCGAGCGACGAGGATCTCGGCGGCCGCTGACACTTCGAGCGGCTGACGGGCGGCAGAACTGGTCACGGAGGGCGCTCGACGCGTGCAATAATAAGGCCTCACGACCCGGTCGGTCGTCGAATCTTCACTCCAGTACTTTGTGCTTCCGAAGGTTTTACGACTTGACATGGGTCTTTGTACTGCCCGGAGAACCGGAAAGAAGGGGCCCATGGCTACCCGATCCACCACCACGCCGGCGAAGAAGAAGGCCAC
>Ga0136600_1000896_pt1 | contig 14844 bp, 14 predicted proteins | sample AntRauMFilla2698_FD_104634 | JGI IMG/M metagenome (GOLD analysis project Ga0136600, IMG submission 104634) | Saline lake microbial communities from Rauer Islands, Antarctica - Metagenome Filla 2 #698 | ecosystem: Environmental > Aquatic > Non-marine Saline and Alkaline > Saline | place...
CCGACTGGACCCATGACGACAATGTCGAAGACGCGCTGGGTCTCGCGCGGATGCTGCACAAGCTTTACGACCTGCCTCAGCTTACCGTGGCGCTGGTTCAGGGCGCGGCCATGGGCGGCGGTGCCGGGCTGATGGCTGCGTGCGACGTGGCCGTGGTGGTCAAGGATGCCAAGATCCGCTTTTCCGAAGTCAGGCTCGGCCTGACGCCGGCTACTATCTCTCCGTTTGTCGTGAAGGCGATCGGTCCGCGCTACGCCAAGGCTCTGTTTGCCACGGGGGAGGATTTCGACGGTGCGTTCGCCCATCAGATCGGGCTTGCCCAATACGTGGTGGACAGCGTCGACGAGCTGGATGACATGATGGAGCACCTGGCCACGCTCGCCTTCGCCACTGCGCCGGGCGCCGTCCATGACGCCAAGAAGCTGGTGGACATGGTCGCCGATCACGAGATCAACGACTCCCTGCTGCGCAAAACCGCCCATCAAATCGCCGATCGCCGAGTCTCCGAAGAGGGCCGCGAAGGCCTCACCGCCTTCCTGGAAAAGCGCAAACCGTCCTGGGCCGAGTAGGCATGGCGCTGCCGCCGCGCGTCGAGCGCGCGCTTCACGCCTTTCGAACACGTCTGCATGGCATGGCCGTGCGTGGTCCGGTCACCGGGGCGCTGTTTGAATTTGTCGCCTTCGGGATCAAGCAGGCCTGGGCGTGCCTGTTCGGCGCCCTGATGCTGGCATTGCTGCTGGTGAGCTTCCTGTTCTGGCCCGAGGACGCAGCGCTGGCGCGCTATGACGCCATCACGCTCGGCGCCATCCTCATCCAGCTCGCTATGCTGGCCTTGCGTCTGGAGAGCCTGGCCGAGGCGCGTGTGATTTTGGTGTTTCACCTGGTCGGCACGCTCATGGAGATATTCAAAGTCCATGTGGGAAGCTGGATCTATCCCGAAGTAGATGCAGCAGTTTTGCAGATCATGGGTGTGCCGCTGTTTTCCGGTTTCATGTATGCGGCGGTGGGCAGCTATCTCGCCCGGGTCTGGCGGATTTTCGAGTTTCGCTTCGACCGGTTTCCCCCGCTATGGATTCAGGCGGTCCTTGCGGTGGCGGCCTATGTGAATTTCTTCACCCATCATTTCACCTTCGATCTGCGGTGGGGGCTCTTTCTGGCCAGCGCGCTGATCTACGGGCCTTGCGTGGTGTGGTTTCGCCCCGATGAAAAGCACCGCCCCATGCCGCTCCTTCTGGGCCTGGTGCTGGTGGCGCTGTTCATCTGGTTTGCCGAGAATATCGGTACGTTCGCGCGCGCCTGGAGCTATCCGGGTCAGGAGCTGGCCTGGCGGCCGGTGCATATCGCCAAGCTGGGCAGCTGGTATCTTTTGATCCTGATCAGCTTTGTCCTCGCCGCGGCAGTACGCGACCACGAACACACGAAGTAAGCCAGGCCCGCCCTCACAGCCTACCCTCGAAGCTCGCCGTACGCCCCCCGTGCTTGAACCTTGGCGCGGCATGGCGCACAACGCGGGCCCATCTTCGAACCGGTTACGGGACGTCCATGATCAAGAAGCTGCTCATCGCCAATCGCGGCGAAATCGCCCGCCGGGTCATGCGCACAGCGCACGCCATGGGGATCGACACAGTCGCGGTGTATTCGGACGCCGACGCGAACGCGCCCCATGTGCGTGACGCCGGCGAGGCGGTGCGCCTGGGCCCTGCACCAGCACGGGACAGCTATCTCAAGGCCGATCTCATCATCGAGGCGGCGAAATCCACCGGCGCTGATGCGATCCATCCCGGCTACGGCTTTCTGTCGGAGAACGCAGGCTTCGCCCGTGCCTGCGCGAAGGCCGGGATCGTCTTTGTCGGGCCGAGCCCTGAAAGCATCGAGGCCATGGGCCTGAAGGACCGCGCCAAAAAGCTCATGGAGACCGCCGGGGTGCCGGTGACGCCCGGCTATCACGGCGAGGGTCAGGATCCAGGCGACCTGAAGAATGAGGCCGACACAATCGGCTATCCGGTGCTGATCAAGGCGGTCGCCGGCGGCGGCGGCAAGGGCATGCGCAAGGTCGAGGAAAGCGCAAATTTCCTCGAAGCCCTGGAAAGCTGCAAGCGCGAAGCGTCCTCAAGCTTTGGCGATGAGCGGGTGCTGATCGAGAAATTCATCTCCAGCCCGCGCCATATCGAGGTGCAGGTTTTCGGCGACACCCATGGAAACGTCGTCCACTTTTTTGAGCGTGACTGCTCGCTGCAGCGCCGCCACCAGAAAGTCATTGAGGAAGCGCCCGCACCGGGCATGACTGAGACCGTGCGCGCCGCCATGTGCGACGCCGCGGTGCGGGCGGCCAAGGCGGTGGATTATGTGGGTGCCGGCACAATCGAGTTCATCGTCGACGGCACCGGAGCGCTGCGCGAAGACGGCTTTTACTTCATGGAGATGAATACCCGTCTTCAAGTAGAACATCCGGTAACCGAAGAGGTCACCGGCTATGATCTGGTCGCCCTGCAGCTTCACGTGGCCGCCGGCGGCGCGCTTCCGGCTCAGGACGAGATCAGCCTTCACGGCTCGGCCATGGAGCTGCGCCTGTACGCCGAGGATCCGGCCAGCGGCTTCCTGCCGTCCATTGGAACGCTGGAGCGATTGAACCTGCCTGAGTTCGGTGTGCGCATCGACTCCGGCGTGGAGGAGGGCGGCGAGGTCACCCTTCACTACGATCCCATGATCGCCAAGATCATCGCGTCCGGTGAGACCCGCGAGTCGGTGATCGACCAGCTGGTGGAATTTCTCGACGAGGAGTTGTCAGTCTGGCCGGTGAAGACCAATGCCGGCTTCCTGCGCCGGGCGCTGGATCACGCTGATTTTCGCGCCGGCGATGTGGACACGCGCTTCATCGACGAGCGCCTGGACGAGCTGGCCCCCAAGGACGCGCCGGCGCTGTCTTATGCCGCTGCGGCGCTGGCCATGATCGAAGGCGGACCCCTGGCGCCGGTGAGCGCAGACCCGTGGGATGTGCGCGACGGCTTCCGCGTCAACAGCGCGCCGGTCTTTGAGATTGGCCTGGATGCCGGTGGGGAGCGCCGCGCCGTCCGGCTGACATTCAGCCAGGACCGGCTTGAGGCGCGGGTGGGTGAGCAGACGCTGGTTCTGGATCGCCCCAGCTACGCCGCCGGCGAGCTGCTCGCCGAGCTGGACCGCGATCCGGTCAGCGCCCGCTTTGAAACCCATGGCCGCGCCGTGCTTGTCAATGCGCGTGGCGAAACCCACATGATCGAGCGCTATAACCCGGCGGCCCTGGCCGATGCGCTGCAGGCCGGCGGCCAGATCAAGGCCCCCATGCCCGGCAAGGTGCTCTCGCTGGCCGTGAAGGCAGGAGACGCTGTTAAGAAGGGCCAGACCCTGGTGGTACTCGAAGCCATGAAGATGGAGCACGCGCTGTCGGCCCCTGCCGACGGGATGGTGGAGTCGGTCGCCGTCACTGAAGGCGCGCAAGTGGGCGACGGTGCGGTTCTGGTGGTGCTGGCGGACTAAAGGCGGTCCCGCTCGTTCCCGGCCCGCTCCCGTCACCCTCACTCTGAGGCGCGAGCTGTAAGCGGGCCTCGAAGGACGTCGCAGCATTTAGAGCAATGCGTCCTTCGAGGCTTTTTCTACGAAAAAGACTCCTCGACGGTGAGGAAGGCTGGGCGCTTCAGCGTGACAGTCGCCACTGCCGCCGCCATGCCGCCGACACCCCAACTACTGAGCGCTGACGATCTCGCCGTGACGGGTTTCGCTTGGGCTGCACAGCGCGACAAAATGCGGCGCGATGTCGTCGGGGTGGGGCAGCGATTGGGGGTCTTCACCGGGCGCGGCCTTGGCGCGCATGCGGGTGCGTACAGTGCCAGGATCAAGCAGGTTCACCCGCATACTCGAGCCTTCAAGCTCGGTCGCCCAGCTCTGCACCAGATTATCAAGCCCCGCCTTGGACGCGCCGTAGGCGGCCCAGTAACCCTTGGCCCTTCGGCTGCCGACGCCGGACGTGGTGAAAACGGCGCGGCCGGCATCGGACTTTTTGAGCAGGCCTTCAAAGGCGCGGATGAAGCGGGCTGGGGCGATCAGATTGACGGCCAGGACTTCGTTCCAGACTTTCGACGGGATCTGGGCAGCTGGCGTGATCACCCCCAGCACCCCGGCATTCACCACCAGACAGTCCAGCTTGCCCCAGCGCTCTGCCACCGCTTCAGCGAGCTTTTCGATGGAGTCGGTGGCTTGCAGGTCCATGGGGACCAGCGTGGCGGATCCGCCCGCTTTTTCGATGGCGTCATCCAGATCTTCCAGCCCGCCTTGTGTGCGCGCCGTGGCGATCACGTGGGCGCCGGCTTCGGCGAGTTTCAGGGCGACTGAATAGCCGATGCCGCGCGATGCGCCGGTCACCAGAGCTACGCGGCCTTCAAGCGGGCGAGGGTCAGTCATGCGTCAACCAGGAATGAGAGCTGGGTTTCCTTGTCGGACTGCGCGCTATCGCGGTCCGCAAGCCGTGTGGGGTAGTCGCCGGTAAAATAGTGATCGGCAAGCTGGGGACGCGCGTCATTGCGAGCCTCGCCACAAACAGCCCAGTAAAGCCCCTCCACTGAGAGGAAGCCGAGGGAGTCTGCTTCCAGCATGGCCCGCATGCGTTCAGGGTCATGGCTGGCGGCCATCAGCTCTTCGCGCATGGGCATGTCGATGCCATAGAAATCCGGGTGGGTGATGGGCGGGCAGGCCGAGCGCAGATGCACTTCAGAGGCGCCGGCCTCGCGCACCATGCGGACAATCTTTTTCGATGTTGTGCCGCGCACGATGGAATCGTCCACCAGCAGCACACGCTTGCCCTTCAGGACCGATGCATTGGCCGAGTGCTTGCGGCGTACACCAAGATCGCGCTTGGCCTGTGTGGGCTGAATGAAGGTGCGTCCGGCAAAGTGGGCTCGGATGATCCCCAGGTCGAACGGCTTGCCGATGGCTTCGGCAAAGCCAAGCGCGGCGGCCATGCCGCTATCTGGGACGGGCACCACCACGTCGATATCGGCGGGCACTTCTTCTGCCAGGCGCCGGCCCATGCGCTTGCGGGCTTCATAGACTGAAATTCCGTCAATCACCGAGTCCGGCCGCGCAAAATAAATGTATTCGAACGCGCAGGGCCGCGACGCGGTGGCGGGCGCATAGCGGCGGCTTTCGATGCCGTCGTCGCTGGCGATCACCATCTCGCCGGGTTCGACCTCGCGCAGGAATGTGGCACCGATCATATCCAGCGCGCAGGTTTCGCTGGCAAAGATCACCGCCCCATCAAGCTTGCCCATCACCAGCGGCCGGATACCCAGCGGATCGCGCGCGCCCAGAAGCTTGTCATTGGTCATGGCGACCAGCGCGAACGCGCCTTCGACCTGGTGCAGCGCCGCGATCAGCCGGTCGACGGCCTTGGTCTTGCGCGATTTTGCTGCCAGCTGAAGAATGACCTCCGTGTCGGAGGTGGACTGGAAGATGGCGCCCTGATTGGTGAGCTCCTCACGCAGCGCCCGCGCATTGGTCAGATTGCCGTTATGGGCCAGCGCCACGCCGCCGCCGCGCACATCGGCGTAGAGCGGCTGAACATTGCGCAGGACCCCACCGCCGGACGTGGAATACCGCACATGGCCGATGGCGACCGCGCCGGCCAGGACCGCCAGGCGTTTGGGATCGGTGAAGTGATCGCCCACCAGTCCAAGATGGCGCTCTGAATGGAAGCGCCCCTCATTGTAGCTGGTGATCCCGCAGGCTTCCTGGCCCCGGTGCTGCAGTGCCTGCAGCCCGAAGGCGCAAAGCACGGCGGCCTCGTCAGCGCCGCGAACGCCAAAGACGCCGCATTCCTCCCGCGCTCGATCAGTCTCGGCGTCGTATGTCAGGGTTGGCGTTGTCATCCCTCGTCATCCTCGGCTGTTCGTTGCTGGATAAGGCGACCGATCGGGTCTTCGTCAATGTCTTGCGCCCGGTTTTGTGCAGTATCCGGATCAATCGGACTGCCCGCCGGGGCAAGGTGCTGGAGCAGATTGGCTGTTGCGCGCGCGAGCGGATAAACCTGCGAGCTGCGCATCCAGGAGGGCGCAGTTCCCCCGGTGGCGTTGACAAATACCACCACGAGAAGACCCAGAAGAACCAGCCCGCGCGCCACGCCAAAGACAAATCCAAGGGTGCGATCAAGGGTCGGCACGTCCTCGCCGCGCTTGACGTTTTTTTGCAGTGAACTCGTCACGAAGCTGACGGCCAGATAGACTAGGATGAAGACCGTGACCACAGCAATGGCGTTGGCGGTCAGCGCGCCGCCCACCGGGCCTTCCAGCACGCCGGCAAAAACCGGCCGCGTCCATAGCGCAGCAAGTGCGGCAGCGACGAAGGCGGTCACGGTCAGCGCCTCGCGCACAAAGCCGCGCATGAGGGCCATCAGACCGGACAGGAACAGGACTGCCACGGCAAACAGATCGAAGGCTGAAAATCCGGCGTCCATGTTCAACCTTCCTGGATCCGGCGGCGCTAGGCCGCGTCCTGTCCGAGCCTGCGCACGAGCGCCTGAACCGAATCAACACTATTGACGGTCATTCCCGGCGCATTGACGCCGCACGGGGCAAGGGCCTGTTTAAATCCAAGCTTGGCGGCTTCTTTCAGGCGCGCGTCGGACCGGCCCACCGGGCGCACATCGCCGGACAGGGCGATTTCGCCGAAGACGACCCCGTTATGGGGAAGGGGCGTATCCAGATAGGAGGATATCAAGGCTGCAGCCACCGCCAGATCCGCTGCGGGTTCAGAAATCTTAAGCCCGCCTGCGACGTTCAAATAGACGTCGCGGCCGCCGAAGCCAAGCCCGCATCGGGCTTCAAGCACCGCAAGCACCATGGCCAGGCGTCCGGTATCCCAGCCCACGACTGCGCGCCGCGGCGTGCCAAAGGCAGCCGGGGCCACCAGCGCCTGAATTTCTGTCAGAACGGGCCGCGAGCCCTCCATGCCGGCGAACACCGCCGCGCCCGACCCGTCATCGCCCCGCCCGTCCAGGAACAGGGCTGAGGGATTGGTGACCTCTTGCAAGCCCGCCTCGGCCATTTCAAACACGCCGATCTCGTCGGTGGGTCCGAACCGGTTTTTGACCGCCCGCAGGATCCGGAATTGGTGGCTGCGCTCGCCTTCAAAATAGAGCACCGCGTCCACCATGTGCTCCACCACGCGCGGGCCGGCGATCTGGCCGTCCTTGGTCACGTGGCCCACAAGCACGATCACGGTGTTGCGCTTCTTGGCAAAGCGCACGAGCTCCTGCGCGCAGGCGCGCACCTGAGCCACCGTGCCGGGCGCCGCGGCGAGCTGGTCCGACCACAGCGTCTGCACCGAATCGATCACCGCAATGTCCGGCGTTTCTTTCTTCAGCCCGTCCAGAATAACCTCCAGCGAGGTCTCCGCCGCCAGCGCCACGGGGGCGTCAGCCAGACCCAGGCGCCGTGCGCGCCGGCGCACCTGATCGGCGGCCTCCTCGCCGGACACATAAACCGCCTTGGCGCCGTTCAGCGCCAGACGCGCCACCGCCTGCAGCAAAAGCGTCGATTTGCCGATCCCCGGATCGCCGCCCACCAGAATCGCAGAGCCCGGCACAAATCCGCCGCCGGCCACCCGGTCCAGCTCAGCCAGCCCGGTTTCAAAGCGCGGCGGATCATCGGTCTCGCTGCCCAGATCGAACAGCTCCAGCTTGGAGCGGCGGGCCTTCGACACGGCCTTGGCGGCCGTGCCCATGGGCGCGCGCTGATCTGACTCTTCCTGCAGCGTGTTCCACGACCCGCAGCCATCGCACCGCCCAGCCCACTTGGCGTGCACCGACCCGCAGGACTGGCAGACATAAACAGTGTCGAAACGGGGCATAGAGGATCCTGGCGCGACGTGACGGCCACGATAGCGCAAATGAAGTGATTCGGGGGGCTCGCGGCCATGGTGACGGGCGATGCGTTGCCCGGCCGCCCTTTGATCCATGCACCACCAGAAGACGCTGAAGCCGGGACAGCGTTATGCGTCGTCGCTCTCGCCCCTGACAAAGCGGCAGACTTCCGGGTTTTCGCAGCTTTCCACGTTGCTGAGCGGGCCGCGCCAGAGGACGGCACCCTCTTTGATCATGGCCACATCGTCGGCGATGGTGCGCATGGAAGCCATATCGTGGGTGATCGAGACGGCGGTGGCGTTGAAGTGCTTCACCTGGCGGCGGATCAGCTTGTTGATGACGTCGGCGGTGACGGGGTCGAGGCCGGTGGTGGGCTCGTCGAAGAACAGGATTTTCGGGCGCCCGACGATGGCCCTTGCGAGAGCGGCGCGCTTCAGCATGCCGCCTGACAGCGAGTTGGGGCGCTTGTCGGCGGTGTCGCGGTCCAGATCGACCTGATCGAGGGCTTCCATAGCCCGCTCGCGTGCCTCGTCGGCGTTCATGTGTTCGGCGTGGAGCAGCCGGAAGGCGACGTTCTTCCAGACGGGCAGGGAGTCAAACAGCGCGCCAGACTGGAACAGCATGCCCACTTGAGCGACGCCCGGATCATCCTCGCGATTATGCTTCACCGCCCGGCCGTCGATCTCGACCTTGCCACTGCCGGGCTTGATCAGCCCCAGCGCGGTTTTGATCGTGACTGATTTACCGGCACCGGACCCGCCGATGATGACAAGCGAGCGGCCTTCATGGGCTTCCAGACTGAAATGGTCGAGCACGATTTGCGGGCCGAAGCGGACCGTCACGTCTTTCCAGGCGATTTTCACCGGATTTGGGTCTCGAGCGGTCATCAGATCACACGAACAACGAGGTGAGCAGGAAGTTGGCGGCGAAGATCAGAACGGCAGCGGACACGACCGCGTTGGTGGCAGCCTGGCCGACACCCTGGGCGCCGCCCTCGGCGTTGTAGCCGTGATAACACCCCATGAGGGTGAGCAGGAAACCGAACACGGCGGCCTTGATGAGGCCGGACAGCACGTCCCAGCGTTCCAGAATGTCGATCGTGTTCTTGATGTAGACACTGGGATCAAAGTCCAGCGTCTGCACGGAGACGGCGAACCCGCCCAAAATCCCGATCAGGTTTGCCACGATCACCAGCAGCGGCAGAACGATCACGCCGGCGATGACGCGCGGCACGATGAGATACCGCATGGGGTCTGTGGCCAGGGTATGGAGCGCGTCAATCTGCTCGGTGGCGCGCATGGCGCCGATCTCGGCCGCGATTCCCGAACTGACCCGTCCCGACACCATGAGCGCGGCAATGACAGGGCCAAGCTCGCGAACGATCCCCAGCGAGACGATATTGGGAACAAAGCTCTCCGCGTTAAAGCGCGAGCCACCGGTATAAATATTCAGCGCCAGCGCCGCGCCGGTGAACAGCGCCGTGAGCCCCACCACCGGCAGAGACAGAAAGCCCAGCCGGAACAGCTGTTGTAAAAGCTGGCCGCCGAAAAATGGCGGGCGCACGGCAGCGTAAAGCGTCTCCAGCGCAAATACGGTCACCGCGCCAATGCTTTGCAAAAGCGCCAGCACACCGGCGCCCAGCGCGCGCACCGGGTTCACGAGGCATCCTCATAGATCCGCGCCGCCCGGCGGCCGAGCCCGGTGAGGATTTCGTAGGGCAGGGTGTCTGCGATCTGGGCAACCACGTCGAGATCCTCTCCGAGGAACGCCGCCGGAGCACCGTCGCGGACGGCGGATTCACAATCGGTGATGTCAAGCACGGTCAGATCCATCGAAATGCGTCCAAGCACCGGTGCCTTCGCCCCGTTAAAGCGCGCATATCCTGACCCGGAGAGCGCGCGCGGCAACCCGTCCGCGTAGCCGGCGGCCACTGTGGCGGTGAGCCGTGGCCGGTCGGCCACATAGGCCGCGCCGTATCCAACGGTGTCGCCAGACTCAAGCTGGCGCAGCTGCAGGACCGGGGCCTCCAGCCGCACGACCGGCTCAAGGCCATGATCTTCGCCGGGATTCGCGGTCGCGCCGTAAAGCCCGATTCCAGGTCGCACCAGATCAAAATGATAGTCAGGCCCCAGCAGCACCCCGCCGGTGCTGCACAAGGAGCGCCGCACGCCGGGAAACTGGCCCGCGACGGCTTCAAACTGCTTTCGCTGAGCCGCGTTCATGGCCGAGCCCGGATCGTCAGAGCAGGCGAGATGACTCATCACCAGGCGCACATCAAGGGCGTCCAGCTGATCGCCGCTGAGCGCCGCAGCGTCCACGGGCGCCAGGCCAAGCCGGTTCATGCCGGTGTCCACATGCAGCGCCACAGGTCCCGGCGGCGCCTTCAACGCGGCGTCCAGATCGGTCGCGCCGTTCAGGATTGCGCCCAGGCGGTGTTCGGTGAACAGGCCGCGTGTCTCGACACGATACCCGTTAAGGACCCAGATTTCTGCCTCGCCACCGCCGAACGCCCGGCGCAGATCCGCGCCTTCCTCGGGCGTGGCGACGAAAAAGCTGCGGCAACCCTCTCGCAGAAGGCGCCGCGCAATCTGGGCGGCACCAAGGCCATAGGCCTGGGCCTTCACCACGGCGGCGGTTTCTGCGCCGGGGGCGCGCCCGGCCAGGGTTTGATAATTGCGTGCCACGGCATCAAGGCTGATCACCAGACGCGGGGATACACGGTTTTCTGCAAAGATTTGATCGCTGGAGGTCATGAATGCTGACGGGCTGCGGAACATCTGTCCTAGATATGGCCCATCATTGCGCCCGCGTCGCCCCCCCGGGCGCTGTGAGACGAAAATTCCCGTCTGCATTGAACCGAATCCCGCCAGCTGCGCACCTTGCTTCTGAACGAAGGGAGAGGCCGGTGGCCAAGCGTGATCTGAACCGAGCTCTGGACGCCTATCTGGTCGCGGCTGCGCGCGCCGGAGACAAGCGGGCCGAGCGTGACCTGGTGGCCCGGTTTCAACCGCGCCTCATGGGCCACGCCTGGCGGCTGACATCCGACACCCAGATGGCCCAGGACGCTGTGCAGGACGCCTGGCTCAGGATTGCGCGTGCCATGCCGCGGCTGCGCGATGAGGCTGCGTTTCCCGCCTTCGCCTTCCAGATTGTCACACGCTGCTGCGCCCAGGCGATCGGACGAGCCAAGCGGGATCGGACCTTAAGTGCGGCCGCTGCGGCCGAGCCGGAGCCCGCGCCGCTTCACGATGCCGACCGCGATGCAGATCTGGCCAAGGTGCGCGCCGCCATTGCGTCGCTGCCCGGCGATCAGCGCGCCGCGATCGCGCTCTATCACTTTGAAGGTTTGAGCGTGGCGGAGACCGCCGCCGCACTCGACGTACCGGCGGGGACGATCAAGACCCGCCTCATGCACGCGCGGCGAAAGCTGCGTGAGCAGCTCACAGGAGGAGCAGATGACCAATGATCTCGACCGCATGATCGACAGGGCGCTCGAAGAAGAGCGCACCGCCCCGGAAAGCGTGTTCGGCCACGAGCCGGGCCATTTTGAAATCGGGCTGTCGCTGTTCAAGGGGCCGCGCGGCTGGGTGAACCTGGTGATGATGGTCATCCAGACGCTGCTTTTCATTGCGGCAGTCTGGTTCGCATGGGGTTTCTTTACCGCCGGCGACGCGCTCAGCGCGGTGAAGGCCGGCCTTCCCGCCTCAACCCTGCTGATCGTATCGCTGGTTATGAAAACCTCTCTTGTCCCCTTCATGGCCGAGAACCGGCTGATGCTGGAGCTGCGCCGGCTGGAGCTCAGGGTTGAGCGGCTGCGCACCGAGCTGGGCCGGGAGAAGGTCTGATGGGGCGCATCGCCGCCGCGTTCGCCTTCCTGTGCCTTGTGGGCGCACTGGCCGACGCGGCGGCGCTGGGCCATCTGATCTTAAGCGGGGCGGGCTTCACCGTTTCGCTTGGGGCTTACCTGGCGAGTGGGCCCGACCTGCTCGCCGGGATCGCCGCCGTGCTGGATGCGGTGCTGCCCGGACCGCTGTGGCGGGTGGTTCAGGATCTGCCGGCGGGGGTGTTTTTCACCGCCCGGCTTTTGACCCTGTTCGCGATGGCCATGGCGGGTTTTGCGCTGGCGCGCGCTAGTCGTACTCGCGCGGTTGGTAGTTGAGTTCAAGATCGGAGAATTTGGTGCGTTCAGGATCGAACGCCACTTTCACCGAGCCGATAGGGCCGTGGCGCTGCTTGCCAATGATCACGTCGGCCTGATTGCGGATCTCGCGCATCTCGTCTTCCCATTTGAGATGCTCCTCGGTGCCCTCCTTGGGCTCCAGACGCTCCAGATAATAGCTTTCGCGATACACGAACATGACCACGTCGGCGTCCTGCTCGATCGAGCCGGATTCGCGCAAGTCAGAAAGCTGGGGCTTCTTGTCGTCGCGGTTTTCCACCTGGCGCGACAGCTGGGACAGCGCGATGACCGGGACATTAAGCTCTTTGGCGAGCGATTTGAGCGCCTGAGTGATCTCGGAGATTTCTTGCACCCGGCTATCGGTTCTGCCCGAGCCGGTGAGCAGCTGAAGATAGTCCACCACGACCATGTCGAGCCCGCGCTGGCGCTTCAATCGCCGCGCCCGCGCCGTCATGGCCCCAATGGAGAGACCGCCCGTATCATCGATATAAAGCGGGATCTCGTTGATCTGGGCCACCGCGTCGCGAATGTCCTCAAACTGGGCCGCGTCGATCTTGCCCTGACGGATATGGTAGCTGGATATGCCTGAAAAATCCGCGATCAGACGTGTGGCGAGCTGCTCCTGGCTCATCTCCAGCGAGAAGAACGCGACGACGCCGCCATCGGTGGTCTTGCGGTGACCGTCCGAGCTTTCCTCGGCCTTGTAGGCCTGGGCCACGGAGAACGCGATATTGGTGGCCAGCGATGTCTTGCCCATGGAGGGGCGCCCGGCCAGGATGATCAGGTCGGAGCGGTGCATGCCGCCCAGCTTGGCGTCCAGGCTTTTCAAGCCCGATGAAATCCCCGAGAGCCCGCCGCCGCGCTGATAGGCGGCCGACGCCATGGCGATGGATTCCTCCAGCGCCTCATAGAAGGGCCGCAGCGTTTTTTGGGTCCCGCCGGTTTCGGCCAGGGCAAAGAGCGAGCGCTCGGCTTCCTCCAGCACACTGGTTGCGGGCGCTGAATCAACCGAGCCGATGGCGTTGTGGCTGACTTCCTCGCCAAAGCGGATCAGCTCCCGGCGCAGGGCCAGATCATAGATCAGCCGGCCATATTCGGGCGCGGACGCGGGCTCGGGTGCCTCTCGCATCAGATCGGCGAGGTATACCGGACCACCGATCTCGGCCATGCCAGGATCGCGCTCGAACTTGCTTTTCAGCACCACCGCATCGGCCAGGGAGCCGCCGATGATGAGCTGGCTTGCCGTCTCGAAGATGCGTGCATGCAGCGGATCGTAGAAATGATCCGGTTTCAGCCAGTCGCTGACACGGTGATACACCTCGTTGTCGAACAACAACGCGCCCAGCAGCGCTTGCTCCGCCTCGATATTATGGGGCGGGGCGAAGGGCTCGGAGGCCGGTATGTTTCCCGGCTCGTGGAGAGGATCAGCGGTCATCATGCTTTGATAGCGAAGCCCTCACGGACATTGCAGTCTTGACCTTTCTGGCGGCGGATTCTCAAATTTCCACATCGCGCTGTGGACAAGTCCGAAACCTGCGGTGTGCTCTGCGTCTAGGCGCAAATCATACCCTTCCGGCTGAGCTTTGCGTGTGCGACGCGCTGTGGATAACCCCGTCAGCACGAAAGTTTGAGCATCATGCGGTGATTCTCCATCGCCACGCCGTTCGGCCGTACGGTCTGGGTCTCCACCAGCGTCCAGCCGTGCTTTTCAAAGAAGCGCCGGGCGATATGGCTCGCCTGCACCGTCAGGGTCGGGAGTTTGCGGGTGCGGGCCTGCTGCAGGATCGCGTCGTAGAGTGCACCCGCCAGCCCGTCGCCTTTGCGGTCCGGGCGCACATAGGCGAAATCGATTTCTCCGACCTCGGTAAGGGTGAAGACGCCTGACAGCCCGCTTGCGTCCTCGCCCGCCAGGATGATCTGGCCAGCAAGCCGCTCGGCCAGGGCGGCTGCGCTCCTGGGCGCCGGCGACCAGGCGGCGCGCTGCTCGCGGCTATAGGCACCGGCCGCGCCCTCGTGCACGGCGGCGTGGATCAGGGCGGCCAGGCCCGCCATATCGCCGCAATGGGCCAGGCGGATTGTGTCGGTCGCGCTTGTCACTGGCAGCTCCAGCGAAAACGGGCGGCCCCCATTGGGGGACCGCCCGTAAGCTTGATCGCGATAACGGGAGACGCTTACGCGTTTTCCTCGTCCTCGGCGGCTTCGCCTTCGTCCTCGCCTTCGGCGAGTTCGTCCGGCTCGGCCCCGTCTTCAAACAGGGCGGCAGCCTGGGCTTCAGCCAGCGCACGGTCTTCGTCGGCGGCAGAGCGGATCACGTCTTCGCCCCGGGCCTGACGCTCGGCTTCGTCTTCGGTGCGTGCCACGTTGATGGTGACGATGACGTCCACATCAGGGTGCAGCACCAGACGCACTTCGTGCAGACCCAGCGTCTTGATGGCCGTATTCAGGTCCACCATGCCGCGGGTGATGGTCAGCGCGTCGCTGGTGGTGGCATCCGCGATATCGCGGGTGGACACCGAACCATAGAGCTGACCGCTTTCGGACGCCTGACGGATCAGCACGACTTTCGCGCCGTCCAGGTGAGAGCCCTGATCGCGTGCCTTGTCGGCGCGCTCGGCATTGAGCTTTTCAAGCGCTTCGCGCTCGCGCTCGAACCGGGCCATATTGGCTTCGGTCGCCCGAAGCGCCTTGTTTTGCGGCAGGAGGAAGTTACGGGCAAAGCCCGGCTTCACGTTCACCACATCGCCGATGGCGCCGAGCTTGTCGACGCGTTCGATGA
>Ga0136600_1000897_pt1 | contig 14829 bp, 9 predicted proteins | sample AntRauMFilla2698_FD_104634 | JGI IMG/M metagenome (GOLD analysis project Ga0136600, IMG submission 104634) | Saline lake microbial communities from Rauer Islands, Antarctica - Metagenome Filla 2 #698 | ecosystem: Environmental > Aquatic > Non-marine Saline and Alkaline > Saline | place...
CAAAAGATTCTAGACTCTACGGCCACAATGGCCCTACGTACTATGGCCTCCGGCATGATGAGTGGAGTGACTTCGCCGGCAAGACCTTGGTTTAAACTAGCCACGCCCTATGACGAACTAAACCAAATGGAGTCTGTTAAGAAGTGGCTTCATGACGTATCTAATATTATATCAGTTAGCTTTTTAAGATCTAATCTCTATAATTCTTTGCCTATTATATATGGAGACATGGGCGCATTCGGTACGGCGGCCCTCTTTATAGATGAAGATAGTGAGGAAGTTTTTCAAACCTTTCCTATGGCTATTGGTTCTTACTCCATTGCAAACAATGAAAAGCTACGCATTGATGTGTTTACACGAACCTTCAAGATGACAGTGAGACAGATTGTTTCAAAGTTTGGTAAAGATGAAACAAGTAAAATCGACTGGTCAAATATATCTGAAGCCGTAAAAGAAAAGTATGAAAGTGGCTTACATGATGAATGGGTTGAAGTATGCCACACTGTAAAGCCTAATCAAGAATATAGTAAAGACAAACTAGAATCAGAATTCAAGAAATACATATCTATATATTATGAAAAAGACTCTAAGCCTAAAGGCGGCGAAGATGTTTACCTTAGTAAAAAAGGCTATGACTACTTTCCTGTTCTATGTCCACGCTGGGAAGTAAACGGCGGCGATGCTTACGGGACAGATTGCCCAGGCATGGTAGCTCTTGGTGACGTAAAACAATTACAACAGGGTGAAAGAAAAACTCTACAAGCCTTAGAGAAGATGATTAACCCGCCACTTGTAGGTTCATCGAACTTAAGAAATCAAAAAGTCTCACTACTTCCAGGTGACGTAAACTATGACGATACCCCAGGCGGTGTGGGCGGCTTAAGAGCCCTACATGAAGTCAACTTTCGCGTGGACTTAATGGAAAACAAGCAACAACAAGTTAGGCATAGAATTCAAAGAGCTTTCTTTGAAGATTTATTTTTAATGCTAGCCAGCTCAGATCGTCGCCAAATTACAGCGCGTGAAATTGAAGAGCGTCATGAAGAAAAACTATTAGCTTTAGGGCCCGTGCTTGAACAATTAAATCAAGATTTACTAGACCCATTAATTGACATTGCCTTTGACCTACATATCAAACAAGGTCTGTTGCCTGAAATACCTGAAGAGCTAAGCGGTGTTGTATTAAAAGTTGAATACATATCTGTTATGGCACAGGCGCAAAAACTTATCACTATCGGTGCAGTTGATCGCTTCACTCAATACGCAGGGCAAGTCGCTAGCTTTGACCCAAGTGTTTTAGATAAAATCAGCGCAGATAAATTAATAGAAACTTACGGCGATATTACTTCCATTCCTCCAGGCATTGTTAAGTCAGATGAAGAAGTTCAAGCAGCGAGAGAAGCTCAGGCTCAGGCTCAGGCCCAAGCTCAGCAAATGCAACAAATGCAACAAATGGCCGGTGCCGCACAAAATCTAGGTAAGACACCTATGGGTCAGGACTCAGCTCTTGACCGAATGATTGATGAAGCGGGCGCCAATCAAATAAGTGAGGGCTTTGTAGATGAATAATCAATCAAAACCAATGGTGAAAAACGCTGCTAGTGAAAAGCAAGTAGCCAGTGCCAATCAAAAAGAAAAATTCAAACGCTCAGAAGAGATTCAAGACATGCGCTTTGTAATGAACACAATACAAGGACGCCGATTTGTTTGGCGACTCATGGGTCACTGCAAGTCTTTTCAATCTATCTACGAGCAGTCAGCGCGCATTCACTACAATTCTGGCAAGCAAGATGTGGGCTTTTATATTATGCGCGAAACACAAGATGCTGACCCTGATCTATGGCTAAAAATGCAACAAGAAAACATGACAATTAAAGGAGATAATTAATGGAAGAGGCAACACAGTCCGTTCAAGATACAACCAACACGGATAAGTCTACCATATTAACCCAAACTGACGAGCCAACAACTGACGTCAAGGCTGAAGAGGTTGAGGTTAAACAAGAAGTAGAAACTAAATCAAAGCCGGAAGAAAGAATCATACCTGAAAAGTATGAGCTTAAACTTTCTGAAGATTCCCGATTAAGCGCTGAAGCCCTGGAAGAAATTTCTGAATACGCAAAACAGAAAGGACTAACCAATGAAGAGGCTCAGGATGTTTTAAGTCGGGATGAAAAAGTGGTGCAAGGTTTCGTTTCAAGAAATCAGGCTCAGTTTGAGCAAGTACAAAGTGACTGGGTTAACCAGATAAAACAAGACAGTGAAATTGGTGGAGACAGGTTCAACGAGTCTGTAGTAGCTGCCAAATCTGTCGTTGATCGCTTTGGCTCAGAAGAGTTTAGGCAAGAGTTAAATGAATCAGGTTACGGGAATCATCCTGGTCTTGTTCGTTTATTCGCAAAAGTAGGTAGAGCAATGGCAAACGATAAGTTTGTACATGGGGGTGCAAGTGTGGTTGAAGAGCCGCCGCAAAGTCATGAAAACATTCTCTACCCTGAAACAAAAACATAAAACTAAAGGAGTTTTAAAATGGCTGTAATTGGCAATAAAAACCCTACTATGCTCGATGTAGCAAGTAGAACAGAAGAAGGTAAGGTAGCAAAATCAATAGTTGAAATTCTATCTGAAACAAATGAAGTAATCGCTGACGCCTCTATGGTAGAAGCAAACGACGGCTCAGGTCACAAAACTACAATTAGAAGTGGTTTACCTATGGCTACTTGGAGACAGTTAAACTACGGTGTTCAACCTAGTAAATCAACTACTGTTCAAGTGAAAGATTCTTGCGGTATGCTTGAGTCATACGCTGAAGTAGATAAGTCTTTGGCAGACCTAAACGGTAACACTGCGGCGTTTCGTTTAAGTGAAGACAGAGGTTTTCTTGAAGGTATGAATCAGACCTACACTGAAACTTTGTTTTACGGTAACACGGCTGAAGACCCTGAAAAATTCATGGGCTTAGCTCCTCGTTATAACTCATTGAGTGCTGAAAATGCTTCTCATGTATTAAGCGCAGGCGGTTCAGGTTCAGACAATACTTCTATTTGGTTAGTGGTATGGGGTCAAAACACTGTTCACGGTATCTATCCAAAAGGTTCTATGGCTGGTCTTCATCATAAAGATCTAGGCGAAGAGACTTTAAAAGATGCTAACGGCGGTTTGTATCAAGGCTACCGCACTCATTACAAATGGGATTGTGGTTTAGTTCTACGTGATTGGAGATATGTTGTTAGAATAGCTAACATTGATGTATCAGACTTAACTAAAGACGCGGCAACTGGCGCAGATTTAATTGATCTAATGGCTCAAGCTTGCGAATTAGTTCCAAACTTGAATATGGGTCGCGCGGCATTTTATTGTAACCGTACTATTTCTTCTTTCCTACGCAGACAAATGGCTAATAAAAATAACGTTCATCTTTCTCTAGACGAGGCGGCTGGCAAGAAAGTTATGGCTTTTGACAGTGTGCCAGTAAGAAGAGTAGACGCTATTTTAAACAGCGAAGCGGCAGTATCTTAATTTAATTAATCTATAAGGAGATTTAAAAATGTATACAGATAAACAATTAGAATTCTCAAGTGAGCAAGCGGTTACTGCAACCGCTGCTTCAACTAACAACATTGATCTAGGTGCAGCTAGAGATATCGGCGTTTCTGAAGGCTTGCATGTTTTCGTAAACGTTGATGAAGCGGCTGTATCAGCTGGCGCTTCTACTTTGGTAGTAGCCCTAGAAGTTGATAGTGACCCTGCTTTCGGTAGCGCAAAAGTTGTTGCTACTACAGCGGCAATTCCAAAAGCCACTTTGGTAGCTGGTCATAGCTTCTATCTTCCGGTACCTGTTGGTGCAGACGAGCGTTATATGCGCTTAAACTACACGGTTGGTACTGCTAACTTAACGGCTGGTAAATTTACTGCTTCGATTGTTAAAGACATTCAATCTAGCAAAGCTTATCCAGACGCTTTATAAGGAGTATTTAAATGGCTAAGAAACAATTTAAGGCTATTAAAAAAGGTTTTGACGGGAAGAAAATCCGTATGGCCGGTGAAGTTTTCGAGTATGAAGGCAAGCCAGGTAAATGGATGAAAGAAGTAGGCGCAGCTGAATCAAAAGAAGCGGTTAAGTCTATGAAGGCAAAATCAAAAGATAAGCCAAAAGATGAAGACGTGATCTAGTGTCCATGCACTAGTTGAACGCAAACGAGGGGGCCAGGGCTTGTTACGCTTTATCCCCCTCACCTTTTAAGGAAGAGAAACTATGACGACTAAAACAGAAATTGATAACATGGCACTTGGGCACTTAGGGGCTCACGCGATGATTCAAGATCACGATACGGATGAATCAGCCGAGGCGAAGGCTTGTAGAATTTATTTTGAGATAGCAAAGAAAAAAGTTCTAGAAGACTTTGATTGGCCGTTTGCACGTCAGTATGCAGATCTGGCTTTAGTTTCAGAGAATCCAAACGCAGACTATACAAGATCATATCGCTACCCTTCAGGCTGTTTAGCCATTAGAGGTATAGTGACCGGCACTGTTCACACACCAAGTGATGCAAGGCCAACTTACCAAATAGGTAGTGATGCTACGGGCAGACTAATATTTTGTAATGAAAGCCCCGCAACAATTAAATACACCAAAGAAATTACGGACCTAAACATATTTAGCATGTCTTTTGTTATGGCTCAAAGCTACTTACTTGCTAGTATGATCGCGCCTAGAATTACCGGCGGAGATGCTTTTAATAGACAAGAAAAAGCAATGAATATGTATTTCTTGCAGATAGCAAAGGCACAATCTAATGCGGCCAATGAAGAGCAATTACTTCCTGAGCCTGGAAGTTCATTTGAGAGGGTTAGAGATTGACTACTGTAATGCAGAGAAATTTTTCTAGTGGCGAGATAGACCCAGGGCTTTACTCAAGGGCTGATATTACTCGCTATGCTACAGGCTTAAAGACTTTAAAAAATGCTTATGTCTTAAGTGTAGGCGGTGCAGAAAACAGATCTGGCTTTCAGTTTGTTGGCCAAGTGGCTAACTCCGCTCACAATGTTAAGTTAATACCCTTTGAATTAAGTGATACAGTATCTTACGTATTAGAATTCGGTGACGAATACATGCGTGTAATAAAAAATGGCTCTTATGTATTTGAAACAGCACAAAATATTACAGCCATTAGTGAGGCTGACCCGTGTGTAATTACCTATTCTGGCTCAGATAATTATGCCAACGGAGATGTTGTTTATATCTCTGGCATTGTTGGTATGACTGAATTAAATGCTCGCTACGTGGAAGTTAAAAACGTTAACACCGGCGCTAATACTTTTGAAATAAAAGCCTTAGACGACAAGTTTGACACAGCGGCAGATATTGATTCAAGTGCGTTTACGGCCTACGCAAGCGGCGGGACTATTAAGAAAATATATTCCCTTGCTACGCCCTACCAGCATGAAGATGTGGCATTGTTAAAGTATGCACAGACCACAGATAGAATCAGCATTGTACACCCAGACTACGCTCCTAAAAATCTATTTAGAACAGACGATACGGATTGGTTAATGTTAGATCTGTTTTCAACAGAGCCCTTTTCACCCGATTCTATAGCATTAGACACAAAGAGCTCTGGTTCAAATACCTACCGCTATAAGGTGACGGCATACGAACTAGAAACAGGCACGGAAAGTTTATCTGGTACAGCCGCCTCTGTTTCAATATCGTCAATAACTAAAGCAAACCCTGCGGTAGTAACAACGGGCGCTACACATGGCTTTGTTACCGGAGATGAAGTAAAATTTCCTAGATTTATCACTGGAATGTTAGAGCTTAGTTCAAGAAGAGCTATAATAAACGTAACCTCTACAACGACCTTTGAATTAATAGGTGTAGACTCAACAAATTATGGCACCTTCTCTACTTTTGGTAGCCCTGAAATAGCCAACACATATTTAGCTGTAACAAGTGCTGCAGCACCAACGGCCTCAAACCCTATTACAATAGACTTTGATTTCTTCACTAACTCTACGAGTAAATTTAATTTCAATATATACAGAGAAGATAATGGAGTATATGGCTTAATAGGCATAGTGCCAGCCGTATCGGGATTAGTTGGCTCTTATAGTTTTGTAGATGTAGGGGCGACGCCAGATCTCACTGACTCACCGAAAGTATACGCCGATGTTTTTAGAGATACGGATAACTACCCTTCAGCTATTGCATATTACCAGCAAAGGCTTGGCTTATTTTCAACAAATAATATTCCCGAATTAGCCCGTCTATCAGACATCGGAAACTTTAGGGGTTTTAACGACTCCTCAACTCCAAGGGCCGATAGTCGAGTAAGCTTTCAAATTGCTGGCAAAAAATATTCTAAAATACACCATGCAGTAGATTTAAACGCTTTGATTTTATTTACTTCATCCGGCGAGTTTGTAGCTCAGGGCGGAGCAAGTGGCGCGATCACGCCGACAGAAATTAACTTAAGACAAAACTCTTATAATGGCGCTAGCGAAATATTAGAGCCAATCATTATTGATTCAACCGCTCTATACGTTCAGGCCAGGGGCTCAGCCATTAGAAGCATAGGTTATGACTTTGCAGTAGACGGCTATAGAGGAGATGACCTAACGACTTTTAGTAAACATTTATTTAAGGGTAAAACTCTAGCGTCTTGGGATTTTCAACAAACCCCAGACAATCTTTTGTGGTGCGTGCGTGATGACGGCACACTGCTTTGCTTAACGTATGTTAGGGAGCAAAATATTTTAGGTTGGTCTAGACACGATACTGCCGGCTTATTTAAAGATGTGTGCGTGGTTACTGAGGGTACGGAAGATGTGGTTTATGTGGTCGTAGAAAGAACAAGAGACTCTACTGGCAATGTCTATAAATGTGTAGAGCGCATGAGCACAAGACAAGTAATTGATGTAAAAGAAAATGCTTTTTTAGATTCTCACCTAACCTATGACGGCACAAGTGTCGGTATTAGTGGCCTGATTTTATTTGCTAACGGTACAGATTGGGGCGCTGAAAAAGATTTAACTTTATATTCGGGTCTTGGAGACTTTGTTTCCGGCATGGTTGGCAACATATATACGTTTAGAAAAAACGGTGAATACTTACGGTTAACAGTAACCGGATATACCAGTGCGAACAATCTTGTTGTACAGGCTGACAAGTCAGTGCCTGCAATATTTCGAGGCCAACCCTTGCCAGTAGCAGCTTTAGCGGCAACAACTATTAGTGGCTTGTGGCACTTAGAAGGCGCTGAAGTTTCCGTATTTGCTGACGGCTTTGTAGAGGCAAGCCCAAACAATCCTGACTATACTACCTTAACAGTTACAAACGGAAGCATTACGCTAAGTGAAGCTTATGGATTAGTCCATGTTGGCCTTCCCTACACTACTGACATTGAAACCTTAAATATAGACACGCAAGGCGCTCAAAGCTTAATTGATAAAAAGAAAAATGTTTCGCGTGTATCGGTGCAATTAAATAATTCACGCGGCGGTTGGTTTGGTCCAAAAGAACCAGCTGGCACAGACTTATTAGAAAACTTAACTGAAATGAAACTACGAGACACGGAAGATTTAACGGACCCCATTGCACTGCAAACAGGTGACGTACACGTAAATATTTTGCCTGAATGGAATTCAAACGGTCGAGTCTTTATCAGACAAGTAGACCCCGTGCCTTTAACAATATCATCAATCGCGCCTGTTGTTTGGGTGCCAGTGAGAGAGGGTTAATATGGGCGCAAGCGGTGTTGGAGCAGCGGGAATGGCAGGTATAAGTTTATACCAAGGCTACGTGCAGTCTGAGGCAATAAAGTCAGAGGCTAAATTTAGTGCTCAACTAGCCAGACAAAACGCAGAGCTAGCAGAGGCAAAAGCAGCTGACGCTGTAGTAAGGGGTGACAAACAAGCTTCCAACTTACAACTTGAAGTAAGTCAGCTGCTAGGCACGCAAAGGTCAGGCTACGCGGCTCAAGGCGTAATTGTTGATAGTGGAAGTGCAGCTGAAGTAAGTGATGCAAGTAGAAGGTCATTACAAGAAGACGTAAATACAATTAAATCAAACGCATGGAAAGAAGCTTGGGGCTTTAAAATGGACGCTCAAAACATTGGCTTTGAAGCTGAGCTGAACACACGTGCTGCAAAAAATAAAGCGAGAAATACGCTGATAACTAGTGGTTTGCAGGCGGCTAACTTTGCTATGCAGGGAGTAAGTAAAGGTGGAGCTACTTCAGGTAAAACTACATCTAGTGGCTTCGGCTCTAGTGGTGCCGGAGGCTCAAGCTTTGGAGGTTATTCGGGTGTTAGTGGATATGCAAAGTCGTGAGGATAGGTAAGTAAGATGCCAAAAATACCAGAGTATAACACAAGAGTAAATGATGCGGCTTTATCTGGACGCTCAAACGTTCGCTCGCCAGGGGCAGAGGCTTTTGGTGGAGGTCAGTCGTTAAATAATGTAGCCGGTGCGGCTCAAGACTTAGTTCAAACCGGCATGAAATTAAAAAACGATGCCGATAATACTCGCGTACTAGGTGCAATGAACGCCTTTACTGAAAGACAAAACAAAAGACTCTATGACCAGCGTGAAGGTCTCATGTATAAGCAAGGTGAAAACGCCTTTGGAATTCATGAAGACTATGAAATGGGTGCAAGAGAAGACTATGATGCAATATCTAAAGACTTAAGCCAGGCGCAAAAGCAATTATTTGCCGGTAAAGCTGGTAGTTTTAGAGTAGACACACTCAAAAAAATCAATCAATACCAGGGGCAACAGCGTCAATCCTATGATAAGAATGTCACTGAATCATATATAGAATCACAAAAAGAATTAACCCTATCTAATTACCGAGACCCACAAGCTGCACTAGAAAATATTCAGATACAAAAAGATGAATACTTAAAGTTTGCTGATAGAAATGGTTTACCTAAAGAGCAAGTAGATTTAGAGATTAAGAAAATAGAAAGTGATAACCTGCACGGAATACTTTCTCGCTACATAGACGAGGGCGATGACCAGTCAGCTCAAGCTATATTTGATGCCAACAAAGACCGAATGCTGGGCTCACACAAGGCAGCTACGATGAAGGCTTTGGAGCAAGCAAGTCTATTAGGTAAGTCTCAGCGCGGTGCTGACCAGATATGGCAAGACACTGGGGGTGATTACTCTAAGGCAATCGAAAAAGCTGAGGGAATAGATGACGCCAAGGTTAGAAAAGAAACCGCTGGTATTATTAGAAAAAAACGTGCCGATGCAGATGCAGCTCTTAAAGACAAACAAGAAAAGACCTTCTTGCTAGCGGCAGAGTATATGAAAAACAGTCCTGGGCTTGAAGCAAACAAAGCTATACCGTCTTCTATTTATTCGGCCCTAACCATTAAAGATCAAAAGGCTTTAGAGAAATACCATGATGCAAGTCATAACGAGAATGCTTGGTTTAAGTTTACGGCAATGGGTGAGGATAAAATAAAGGGCATGAGTGAGGCTCAGTTTAAAAAAGAATGGATTAAGTTTGATGCTTCCCACAAGGCCAAAGCAGAAAAAATGTGGTTAATAGCTACGGGCAGAAAGTCCCGTGGTGCCAGTGACAGAGAGTTTGTGTCACGTGTTTTAACTTTAAATCAAAGAGTACAAAAAGGCTTAGTAGATAACGGCCTAGTACAAACAGGATTAAAAAACGGCTCTAAGAAAAAGAAAGAATCAGATAAGTTTTCAGCTAACTTTTTACTCCGAGTGGCAAATGAAATCGAGCAATTTGAAGTTGATAAGGGCGGTAAAACTAGCGGTCAAGAGCAGCAACAAATTATTGATAAGTTAATTATGGAAGATACTTTTGAGTTTAAAGTTGATGACTGGGGCTTTGACTCAGACAAAACAAAGGCTCAGCTAACAGACGGTGATTTTGAAGACGGTGTTTATATTCCTATGAATCAGATACCAGCAAGTGAAATAGAGAGTATTAAAAACTCTGCCTTATCGAAGAGTAGAAGTTTGAGTAAGAGAGAAATAGAGCAAGCCTATGCAGCGGTTAAGTTAAATAACTACGCTTTATACAATGCAATTATAAGCGGGACTAACGAGGATTAAGTGGCAACAGAAACAGATGCGTTTTTATCAAGAGCTAATCAAAGCGGTATGGATATACCAGGCGTAGACATTGAGTCAGACACCGGAATAGATTCTAGTGGCTTTCGCCCTCAGCCTCAAAAACAAAGTGCGGGTGAAGTAGATTCGTTCTTACAAGGCGCTTCTCAATCTGAAGATAAAAAATTAGATATGGCATTTAGACAGGCCATTGATAAAGAGCCCGCCAAGGCTCAAGACATATTAAACCTAGAAGCCAGGACAGGTTTGCCAGGTGACTTTATTGAAAGAAACTATGACAAGGTTAAGCTAGAGACTAGTTCACAAGACTTTAATGCAAAGAAGTTTAGAGAGGGCTCACCCCTAGTGGCTGAGTTTATGTCTAAAAACCCACAATATGCGGCAGCTGTAAAAAATGATTTATCTAACCTTAATTACTTTGAAAGACAATGGGGTTTTGTAAAAGGTAAGTATAAGTCTAACCGTCTAAAATCAGAGCTAACAGACCTTGGTGAAAAAGCTTTTTTAGGTACTGCAAGCGAAGATGAATTAAAAAGAATAGATGAAATTGAAATAAATATGGGCGACCTTAATGCCAATAATTTTGGCGTAGACGGCTTCTTTGAACAAATACCAGGCCAGTCAGTAGATACTCTTGGTACAGTAGCAGATGCTTTTATTAAAGGTGTGCCGCGTGGTTTAAAGGCTGGCTTAGAAGCTGGTATGCAAGCCGAGGATGCCACGGGGTTAAAAGGAAAATTAGCATTTCCGGCAATGGTCGTTGGCGCGAAAGCAGGTATTGCCTTTGAAGCTGGACGCGCAGAGGGCGCACTCGCCTACCTTGATTATAGAAAGATTAAAGATGCTAACGGTGATTTACTAGATAATGATTCGGCCAAAGGTGCTGCCGTCATCACGGGCGTAATCAATGGCTCACTTGAAATGGCTGGTATGGCCTTATCTAAAGTACCAGGCATTGCTGGCTTCTCTCGCGTAGGAATTAAAAAGATATTACAAAACCCTGCGACTTCGCGTGCTTTTCTAGCTTATGCCAAAGAAATTGGCGTGGGCATGGGCGGTGAAGGAATCACTGAGGGTATACAAGAGCTAATGACTTCATCTTCCGGTAAGATTGCTACTCTTATGCAAGACGGTAGAATTTCAAGCATGTCTCCTGGCCAAATACTAGAAGAGCTATTTAATAAAGATACTCTAAGCGCTGCACTAGAATCAGCCCGCGCCGGTGCTCAAGGCGGCGGCGGTTTATCTGTTATTACAAACGCTACTAAACTACGTAGTGATTTAAAACAAGTAAAAGAATCAAAAGAAAAGATTCAAGCCTTTACCGAGCTGGCAATTCAAGTGCCTGAAATGGAGATAGCAAAAACAGCTCCGGTACAAACAAGGGCTTTAATTAACCGGCTAGCAAAAGCTAATGATACTGAAAATGTATTTGTGCCAGTTGAGAAGTGGAATGAATACTTTCAGTCTAAAGGCTTAGACCCACAGCAAGCAATTAGTGAAGTCTTAGGTGAAGGGGCTGACTCTTATCAAGAAGCATTAGAGACCGGCGGTGATATAATCATTCCAACGGCTGACTATGCTACCAAGATCGCTGGCACCGAACACCATGAATACTTTCAAAACGAAGTAAAGACTGACCCGCTAGAAATGAATGCTAGAGAGATTAGAGAGTTTGAAATTGAAATAGACCAGCGACTTGAGTCTGAGCAAGTTGAAACTGAAATAGATCAAGAGCAAATAGATGCCGATCAATTTCAAAGTGATATTGAATCACAGTTAACAGAGGCGAAAGTAAATCAAAAAGAAGCAAGCGCTGGGGCACTAATACAAAAAAGCTTCGCTCAGGTAATGAGTAAAAGAATGGGCCAAACCTTAAAAGAATTCACTGGTCAAAATCAATTGGAGATAAGAAATCCTGAAGTACAGGGGCCGATAAGTGCAGATATAGATTCACAAGTGGCGCAGTTTAATCAAGAAGAGTTTAATAGTTCTGGGTTAAAAATATATGACAATGAAACTAGGATTGAAGGCATTAATCTGCCGGAGTCTGTTGAAATTGCGACACTAGAAGCTGACACAGAGGTTGGTGCTTCCGATCTAGTTAATAAAATGGCCGACGATTTTCAAAAAAAATCATTCGCCAACGGAAATACAGGCTGGGCTATTGAAGTCAATAAGGCTGGCATAAAGAAAAATGCCAACACAATAGGTTCCCCAGAAAATAAGGTATTGGCGCTTAATATAAATAAAGCTTTAGAGGGTGCGGTTTATCATCACACTCAAGTAGATAAGGACGGCAGAGATAGCGATGTAAGGGCCGTACATTCTCTTCGCTACCTGTTTAATTTCAATGGAAAGGATTATCTAGCAAAAATAGAAGTGAGAGAAACTAAGGAAGGGTTTAAGTTTTACAATAGTTTTGCTGAAGAAATAAAATCGGAGAGTTTGCGAACCTCTGGTTTCAAGCCAGTGCCGCAGGGACTCCCCGCCCGCCAAGATAAGCCAGGCGGTAATAGCGTAAATATACAGCAATATGTGGAAATTGTCAATGAGAAGCGTAGGGATAATCCTTATTACCAAACCGCCACGGCTGAAAACCTAGATAATAAACCAGCGCCCGCTTTTTATCATAAAATCCAACAAGTTATAGATCAAAAGATTCAAGGCAAGTCTGCCACAGTTGAGCAAGTTAGATCTATCATTAAAGATCTAAAGCCTGAAGAAGTTCAATACTCTGGAATTAATGAATTTTTAGAGGGCAAAACTAAGGTTAATAAGTCAGAGTTAATGGATTTCTTGACTGAAAATCAGATAGAGATTCAAGAGGTAAGACTAGCCGATTCCGGTGTTACCGAGGGCGACACTGTTTACGGTGTTTATTCTGAGGACGGCGAAGGCATAGCATCTTTCGCATTTGAAAATGCAGCACAAAACTATATTAATAATGAGCCCAATAACGAAGGTCTGAGTATTCAAGACGAAGAGTATAGTGGCCAAACTTTAGAAGATCTAGAGGAAAACGCTAATTCAAAATACGGCCAATACACCCTTCCAGGTGGCGAAAACTATAGAGAAGTTTTATTTACTTTGCCAGAAAGAGGTGGGTTTTCGGCTGAAGAAAGATCGGCTAGAATTGCAGATGCCGATAGCTTAGAAGAGATAGCACAAGATCGATTAAAAAAAGATATAGAAATAATTAAAGACTTGAAAGCCAAAACTTTAGAACGAGCAATTAGTGTAGGTGATATAGAAGAGTCAACGGCTGAGGGCATATCAAATACAATAAGATTTAGCTCTGATATTAGGCGTACAGAAAAAAGGACAGAGGCGCAGCAAAAAGCACTTGATGATTTAATCACCGCGATGCCTACGGACGAATTAAAAGAGTTAGTTCAAGAGGCGGCAGATAGTCACGCTAATATGACGATTGCTTCTTATAGATCTAGTCAGGCAAAAACAGCTATTAGAGAATTTGAGCAAGACGGGTCAAAAGAAAACTATCAATCATCACACTATGATGAAAAAAATATTCTTTCCACTACCCGCTTAAAAGACCGCATAGACTCTGAAGGCAATAAGGTTTTATTTGTTGAAGAGATTCAATCGGACTGGCATCAAGATGGTAGGAAAAAAGGATATAGGGACACTAAAAAAGAAGAAGAAGCTCAAAAAGAAATAAACAAACAAATATCTACTCTTGAAAAAGAGCTGGAGTCTATTTCTAAAAAACTTGAGGATGCGCTTGAAAAGCTGGAATCTTATTTTAGGTCTGATGACGTTTCGGATGAAAATGCCTCAAAACTGATTCGGCTTGAGCTATATAGATATAGAAGGACAGGAGCTCCAGCCACAAAATCTCTGACTAATGAAACAACCAAGGCCCTTGGTGAATACATTTCTTTAGAGGAGCAAGAAAAAGATAAAAGAAGAGACCTTGAAGACTTAGAAGACAAAAAGAATTTCGACGGCGTACCAGACGCACCCTTCAAAAAGAACTGGCACGAGTTCACAATGAAGAAGATTATCGACATGGCTGTGCGTGGTGGCTACGACAAGATTGCGTGGACCACTGGCGAGCAACAGGCGGATAGATATTCCATGCAAAAGTTTTTAAACTCTCTGTCTTACGAAAACGTAGGTGAAAATCAGTGGAAGGTTTTTGCTATCTCTGATACCGAAAGCATCGCAGTAGATGAAGTGATGTCAGACCAAAAAGTGGCTGACACTTTCGGAAAAGAAATACTAGATAAGTTTAAAGAAGAAAAGGGTGTTAAATCAACGAATAACGATGGCGATGTGTTGCCTGGTAAAACCTTAAAAGGCGAAGGACTAAAAGTCGGCGGTGAAGGTATGAAGGGGTTTTACGATAAAATCCTAGTAAGCTTTGCTAGTAAGTATGGGAAGAAGTTTAAGTCTAAAGTTGGAAGAAGTGAAATTAGTATCCCTACTGAATCAGAAGTCTCTGATATTGCTAATTTAACTTTAAAGGATTTTGGCGAGCCTAGCGAGGGTTCAAATTTATCTGGGGAAAGATTTGATTATAGTCTAGATAAGGACGGCCATAAATATGAAGTATATCACTTTATCGATGAAGACGAGGGCACACATAAATATACATTATATAAAGACAGTAGTTCAAAGGGTGATTTCGATTCTGAGGCACAGTTAAACAGCTTCTTAGGTGTTCAAGATTCTAGTGAAAAAACTTCCGTCCACTC
>Ga0136600_1000898_pt1 | contig 14828 bp, 6 predicted proteins | sample AntRauMFilla2698_FD_104634 | JGI IMG/M metagenome (GOLD analysis project Ga0136600, IMG submission 104634) | Saline lake microbial communities from Rauer Islands, Antarctica - Metagenome Filla 2 #698 | ecosystem: Environmental > Aquatic > Non-marine Saline and Alkaline > Saline | place...
TGATGGATCCATGGGTGTAAACTGGGCAAACTATGCTAAGTACAATAATATGTACGTTAAGTTTGTAGGTGCATCTGTTGATTACCGTTTTTACAACGATGAAGGATTTGTAAGTGGTGATAACTCTGCTCGTCCTAACTGGGCGCTTCGTCAGGGTGACGCTGTTGCCATTATTTATGATGTCTCATTGCGTTTTCGTAACGACAAAACCCCTTATCGCGATGGATACAACTATCGCCGCGAAACATCTACCACAGATGCTAATGGTAATCCCGGAGAAGGACCATTCCAGCCGCCTGCAATTGGTAGCCTTGTAAACGTGAGTGGATTCTTAACGCTCGATACATTTGATCCCGCAGGTTATGCCGGTGATAGTGACAATGATGGCGAAACCAACGATGAAGCATTCTTCAAAATCAACCCTATGGACGACGGCGTTTACTGGTTTGATAACGGAGACGGAACATTCAATAAACTTACCGAAGCTGACGGAATTGCCAATGATGTTGAAGTTGTAGGCCTTCCACCTTTTGTGGATGATTTTACCATCACAAATACATTTCCTGAGCCTGACGAAGAGGTTACCATTACCGTAACAGCTCTTGATCAGCTCGATGCCCCTGACGCCGGACTCGACTCCGTTTATATTGAGTATAGCGTAGGCGGTACGGTTTCGACACAACTTATGACCAATACAACCGGCGATACCTACGAAGGTACACTTCCCGGATTTTCTGATGGCGATATTGTTAGCCTGACGGTAAATGCGGTTGATACCGAAGGATTGGAAGGAGTATATCCTGCAAGCGGAGCTGTAAATCTTATTATTTCCAGTTTCTCAAGTATAGAAATTCTACAGAAAACAGGCGACGGTGGTGATGGTCCAAGTGCGCTTGTTGGAGAAGGAAAAATTGGTGTGAACATCGAAGCTACCGTTGTAGCCGATTCTGCTGATGGGTTTGTTATTGTACAGGATGCCGCTTCAGAATGGTCAGGAATTTACCTCGATTACGGTTCTGATGTAGATGGTGAAAACCCAGTTTCTTCTCTGAAACGTGGTGACGTTATTGTAATTGATTCACTTACTATAGAAGAATCATTCGACCTTACCTTCGCGACTGACGTTGAGTTTACTGTAACAGGTTCATCTGACGATGAAACGGCACTCTATCCTTCTGTCTCTACCGATGATCTGGCTTCAAACAGTGAAGCTTATGAAGGAATGATGGTTACTCTTGCTAATGTAATGGTAGATACCACACAGGCCGATGCTCCAAGTGATTTCGGTGAGTTTACCGTTAAAACTGATGGCTCAACCGCTGCTTTTCGTGTTGATGATGGTATTCCGGGATTCGGAAGTACCAGTAATATCAGCAGTGCTCTTAATGAGAACCTGAAAAGTGACGTGTCGTATGATCTGACGATGGCCGTTGGATTCAGCTTTGGAAACTTCAAAGGATATCTTCGTTCGTATGATGATTTCTCTGCCGACAACTTTACGTATCCAGTGCGCGACCTCAGTCTCAGCACTCCTGAAGATGCCGCATCAGTAACTGTTGAAGGCGATATCGTTGTTGAGTGGGAAAGCTCAACCGACTACGACGGTGGTGAAGTAACCTATAAGTGGTTCCTCTCTGCTGCTGCCGATACTGAGTTTGATTCCCCTGTTGCGATGCTGCCATCAGATAACAGCGGACTTGACCCAATGCTTTCTCTCAATTATGAGACAGTTGACGGATTACTCGCGGATCAGGGACTCAGTTATGATGACGAACTTGAAACTGTTTGGACTGTATTTGTCTATTCTCAGGGCGACAGTGTTCAGGTAAGTACTATCAATGACGATAATGAGTTTGAAGCTACGTACAACACGCTAACGCTTGTTCGTGCAGAAGCAACTTCTCTCGAAGATGGAATTGTTCCAACCGAGTTTGCTCTCGAGCAGAACTATCCAAACCCATTTAACCCCGCTACCACTATCTCTTATGCCATCCCTTCAAATAATAAGGTGACGCTTAAGGTGTACAACGTTCTCGGACGTGAAGTGGCCACGCTGGTAAATCAAAATCAGTCAGCCGGATCGTATACGGTACGTTTCGACGCAACCCGCCTTTCAAGTGGAATTTACTTCTACACCATTAAGGCCGGTGATTTTGTGAAAACACAAAAAATGACTTTGATTAAATAAGTCTAACCAACGCCGGATAGCAAGTCTCAACTGAGAGACTTGCTATCCTTTTTTTTTATTCTATGAGACAGTATCTATATCTATTTCTGATCTTACTAATTGTGGCAGGAACAGCATGTGATTCCGGATTACAGGGAGACCTCGCTGAAAACCAACCACCAAATACCAATTTGACGGTCGATCAGATCAATCGATCCGGAGCAAACAGGCTTCCTTCGCAAATCACCATTACTTGGTGGGGCGATGATCCTGACGGCTATATTACCGGATATGAATATTCTATTAATGACGGTGACTGGAATTTTACCACACGCACCGATTCAACTTTTATTCTTCCCATTCCGGAAGGAAATCTAACCGCTGATGTTTCATTCAGTGTGCGCGCAATTGATAATGAAGAAACGCGCGACCCGGAGCCGGCCTCACTCGTATATCCTATCGTGAATACGCCTCCGACCATAGAAATTAACAGACAAATCAATCAACCCGATACCACCTATAATATCGCGAGCATTAGCTGGAATGCGAACGATCCTGATGGTGCCGCCAATCTTGAGCGCGTAGAAGTAGCTCTCAACTCGCCGGATAATTGGGTTTCTCTCGCCAGTGATATCTCTCGAATAACACTAAATATTAACGACCGGGTTGTAACAGAATCGACCAATGCCTCAATTCTGATTGGCGACAGCTTTACTGACTCTGGTTCTGAATTTTCAACTGTGAAATTGAACGATAAAAACCTGTTTTATATACGTTCAGTTGACCGTGCAGGCGCTGTTAGTGAAATAGATACCCTTGGGTGGTACATAAAAAAACGTACCTCACGTGTATTGCTTATCAACGATATTCAATCAGAAGATGGTACTTATTTCCGTCGCGATTATCACATTCAGAAATTAAATGAAGCCGGTATCCCTGATGTGGATGTTTGGAACATGAACGATGGACAGGTTGCCGCCGGACAGCGCGTGCAGCTCTCAAGTAAATTCTTTGATGTTAGTCAGTTGGGAAGTGTTGGCGCTTTCGCAATGGATCAGTGGGATTTTGTTTATTTCATCTCAACAAACTTTGACCGAAATATCTACTACGCCCCACAAATGCTCAGTCGATTTATTGATAACGGTGGGAATGCGATCTTTTTCTCCCCTCCAAAAGAGATAGATGAAAGACATCCGCTACTCACCTTTTTACCTTACAATGGTTTAACGCAACGCCCGAGTGGTACACGCTCATTTGAGATAAAGAGTGATAGTTTGATTACTCCTACCGAAAACATAACTGGTGCCCCAACGTTAAAAGTAGAAAATAACATTGTGGCGGCTCAGCCAATTGAATTGATTGGCAACGGTACGGCACTTTACAACGCTGATTTTATTGTAAATCTGTTCAGAGGAACCCGTGAATACGATGGGAATGAAACGATTTCAACAAAGTCAGGTGAAGGAAATATCATCTATTTCTCCCTCGATATTGAGCAACTCGACGCTGATAACAATGTTGATGAACTCGTCAAAACGCTCACAATCGACGAATTAGGATTTCAAGCCAACTAATTTATGATGAAGAAGGTAATACACGTTCTGTCCGTTCTTACAGCTCTGATACTGCTGCCAACCTGGCTTTTTGCCCAATCTGGTACGCTGAAAGGAGTTGTAACCGACACTGATACAGGAGAAACCCTGATAGGGGTAAATGTAATTATAAAAGGAACCTCACTTGGTACCGCAACCGATATTGAGGGAGCTTACACTGTTCCCGGAATAAAACCGGGAGAATACAACATAGAATTCAGCTACGTTGGATTTGAGCGAAAACTATTCACCGGTATCGAAATTGAAGCTGGTGAGGAAACCGAGCTCAATGTTAAACTTGGTATGCAGGTTCTCAGCTCAGATGAAGAGATCGTAATTGTTGGCGAAAAACCAATTTTCGACGTTGAAAAATCAAACTCCTCTGTTACAATGTCTTCCGATCAGATGGAATCGGCTAATGTTCAGAAAGTTGAAGACGTTGTGGGACTTCAGGCGGGTGTGGTTCAGGATCCATCCGGAATTTACATTAAAGGTGGTCGCGCGTATGAAACAGGCTACGTTGTTGATGGTGTTTCTGCACAGGATCCGCTTGCCGGAACAGGTTTTGGCCTTGATATGGGCTCGAACGCGTTTTCAAGTGTAGAAGTTGTAACTGGTGGTGTCGGCGCTGAATACGGCGATGTAACCTCAGGCGTCGTAAATGTTCAAACCCGCGATGGTGGCGATACCTACAGAGGATTTATCTCGCACAAAAGAGATAATCTGGGATCAAAAACGGACCGTAAATCCAATTTTTACATGGATACTTACGAGTTCAACTTTGGCGGACCCGAACCAATTACAGAAAAAATCTTAAAACCACTTGGCTTGGATCTGCCGGGTGATTTCAAATTGTTCACCTCCGGCCAGTTTAGCGCATCGGATGAATTTACCCGGAATGCTGCCGGTCAGGTTCGTTCGTCCATGATTGAATCAAATTTTTGGTCACCCCGCCAGGATAACCGCTGGAATGGAATGGCAAAACTGACGTGGAATATTAAAGCCGGAATGAAACTTCAGGCGTCATACCAGCGCTCTCTTACGGTAAATCAAAATACACGAATGCTTCAGATTACCGGAAACGATGTCAGCATCAGTCCGGGATATCAGTTTTTCTTTCAACGCGATCTTGATAACGCCAATACCTACGCCCACCAGTCGAATCTCTCTTATCTGAAATGGACGCATACTCTCGATCAGAATTCATTTTATGAAGTTCAGGTGAGCCGCTTGTTTACCCGACTCAGAGCAGACGCGAACGGTCGTTACTGGCGCCCCGATTCTGTTGATGGTGAATTTGACGCACGCAGTATTATCACTCCGCCCGTAACCGAGTTTCCCACAGGAAATGATTTCTTATATGTCCTTCCGGGAGATGGCTTTGCCAACAACGGCGGTATCGCAAGCTTGTGGCACGATCACTTTGCTGAAGAGGTAACTTACAAAACCACGTATACACGATTTTTTGCAGATCAAACGAATCGACTTAACATTGGTATTGAAGCTAAATTCCAGGATTATCAGTGGATCGATATTGAACGTCCATGGGTGGGAGCTCCGATTCAAATTGCGCCGGGTGAGTTCTCAGAATCTAACCGATTGGGTCAAACCTCAGATATCTGGCGTGTTAAACCGGGCCGTGGCGCTATTTATGCTAATAATCAGATCCGTTATAAAGGATTGATTGCTAATTTAGGTGTACGCCTTCAGTACTGGTTCCCCGGTGAGTATGTTGACAATTCCGTAAATAATCCCGATTCGCCAATACCCGATCAGGTTCGTGAGGCGTATAAGGATGACACATACAGTCTGTTTGGTTCAAATCGTTTCAAACTCAGAGCACTTCCCAAGCTAAGTGTTTCGTTTCCGGTGCGTGAAAATCAGGTATTGTTCTTTAACTACGGACACTCAACACGTGTACCTCACCCAACGTATTTATACGCCGGACTCGATCCGTTCTATCAGGATCGCTCATTTCTCTCAGATTTAGGAAATCCAAATCTGAATCCGGAAGTGGATATCTCGTATGAAATTGGCCTTCGAAATCAGCTTACGGCTAATGATGCTTTGAATATCTCGGCTTTCTGGAGAGATAAATATGATTTCATAACAACACAGCGCATTTTAATTCCCGATGCTACAGGACGTACAACCGAGCGCGCTTTTCGTGTAAATGGTGATTACGCCCGTGTCCGTGGAGTTGACCTGACCTACATTAAACGATACAGTGATTGGTTTCAGGGAACACTTGCTATCTCATATTCGCGTGCTGAAGGTTTGAGCTCATCAAACAATCAGGCGCTTCAGGATCTGCTGTCAGGAAGTCGTGATGTGGGAAATAATATTGAAACACCATTGGCATGGGATCGTCCATGGGATGTGAAAAACAGCGTCACGTTTACCTACGACAGAGATGATCCGTTATTTAACGTTGCGGCATTTAATAAAATGCAGCTTTACATCTCAACAATATGGAGAAGCGGTATTCGCTATACACCAGTTGAATTTCAGGGATTATCACGAAATCCCGTAACCGGCGATAACGACTGGCGACCTATTTATGAGCGCAGTAATGATCCGGCAGAACGTTACAGTGAAACCGGCGACCCCTGGTTTATTATGGATATGTCTTTTCGCCGCTGGGTAAATTGGGGCGAAACACGCTGGACTTTCTTTGTTGAGATTGACAACGTGTTAAATATTGACAACTCAGCTATTGTAAATCCTGTTACAGGAAAAGCTTACAAAAAAGACTACCCGCAAACCCAGTCTGAACTGATTGCACTGCGTGATAACCGAAGCTACGACGTTCCCAATAACGTGAAAGATCCCCGTTATCTCGATCCGCGCGATAATAATATTCCGGCTTACTTAAATCCGGCTAATTTATTAGAACAGCGTCATATCACCTTTGGCTTTTCGCTCAAATTTTAAGTGTGTACTAAATGTTTGTTAGAAAGATAATGTATCTGAATCACTCTAAATATCTACTTGCCCTTTGTGCTTTGCTGATGATATCCGGATCGGCTATGGCGCAGGGACTTATCCCAAATTTAGGATCTGCCCGTTCCGGGACATCCGGTTTTCAATTCACCAAGGTTAGTGTGGATCCGCGTGCAGCTTCACTGGGAAATTCCTCTGTTGCTGATGCAATGGATGCATCTTCACTATATTGGAATCCCGCTCTTGCTGTGCAGGCAGAAGGAAGTCAGTTTATGACCAATCAAACGGTCTATTTTGTTGATATTAATCAATATTACGCAGCGTATCTGCAACACTTCCGAAATTATGCTATCGGATTCTCTCTTCAGTATCTGGATTCAGGGGAGATTGATGAAACCACAGAATTCAACAAATTCGGAACCGGTCGCACATTCAGAACACTGCACTACAACGCCGGTTTAACATTTTCCCAAAGGCTGACCGAGCTGTTTAGCTATGGGATTACAGCCCGTTTTATGCACGAACGTATTGAAGAGGTTGAAATGACGTCTGGTGCGCTTGATTTTGGATTCTTTTATCGTGTGGGAGAAACAGGATTACGCTTCTCTGTTGGTATTAACAACTTTGGCTTTGATGCTGATCCATCAGGGGAAACAGAGCGTCAGACCTTAAATGGAATATTAATTGAAGACGACTTTGAAAGTGTAACTTTGCCGACCACGTTTATTTTGGGAACGGCCTACGATGTCTGGGAAAATGAACACTTTAGCGTGATGCTTACCGCACAGCTTACAAACCCCAGCGATAATGCTGAACGCCTGAGCATCGGTTCTGAAGTAGGTTACATGGATCTGTTCTATCTGCGAGGCGGATATCAATTTGGCCTCGAAGAAATCTCGCTACCAAGCGTTGGTTTTGGTGTTGAAAAAGAATTCCTTGGTGTCAATACGAAAATTGATGTCAGCTACACCACCTATGAAACGCTTGGTGATATAACCCGTTTTGGATTTAATTTCTCGTTCTAACTATGACTTTGACTAAACAACTTTCCCTGTTTACCGTTTTATTGCTTCTGAGCTCATTCGCTTTTACATCTTGCAATGACCTGTTTGGCACCAAAGACGATGATATTACAGATAACATATTTGAAGAAGGACGTCAGGATCCCAATAATGTGGATGAAGTCGTTGGTTTTTCATCACTACTGCCTTTTTGGGATGGATTTGTGAATCCTAAAGATGTATTTGTCGGATACGATGAGCTCGTGTATGTGGTAGATGACATTGGCCTGCATGTTCTTGATTTGGCTGGCCGGCGTTTTCGTACCCTGGAGCTGAGAGATGCCTCAGATGTGACGATGGATCGTAATCTGAATATTTTTGTAAGCGCTCGTGACTCAATTGCTGTTCCTAAAAATGTGAATGGTCAGGAAGTTGATGTTAATTTTGATCTTCCTGTGATCTATAAATTGAGAAATATCAACACCGATGACGATGTTACCTTCATTGACACCTTAGTATTTCCGTTTGATGATGGAACACGTAATACTTTTTCATCACAATCTATTCGCCTAAACCGTGATAGAGATGACAACTACGAGAAAGTAGAAATAACCGGATTGGCCACACGTGCCGACAATGCTTTATATGTTGCAAGAACAGGTCCCGGTAATGCTGACACTCGTGGTTTTGCACCGGATAACACGGTAATGATTTTTACCAGAGAATTTGTGGATGGAGAACAAACAGAGAAGATGAGATTCTCACAGTATCTTGGAACAATTGACCCGGTAACGCCGTCGCTGAAAAGTGGAATCGGCATTACAAGTATTGAAACCTTTGTGGGACCTCCACAGCGGGAGCAGATGTCGGAAGACCAAAGCTTTCTCATCACCCAAACGCAACAACAGGGAATTACGGAGAATCCTCCTTACAAAGTTCTCTGGATAAGCGCTGTTCAAACTGTCGATGGTCTTGAGTATCAGGCAAATTCAAGTTTGCTGGAGCAGGATACAACAGAGGCGAATCGTTTCCTTTATGAAACATTTCGTTTTGAGCATCCAACTGATATCACCTACTCAACCGACGGACGTGGCTATATCTTTGTAACCGATTCGGGAACCGATAGCCTATATATGTTCCAGTCAAACGGATTTGAGGGCATTAATCCACCGGTTGGTTCTGAGGAGGACAAAGCTATTATTATCTCATTCGGAGGTGAAGGAAATGGCACTAAACAATTTATTGATCCTCAGGGAGTTGTATACTTCGACCAGGTACTTTACGTGGCTGACAGCGGTAACGGACGCATCGCCCGCTACAAACTCAGTACAGATTTCGAATAAAGAAAGAATGATCTCTAATATAAAGTGCCGGAGTTCGTTACAAGAGCAGGCACTTTGTATTATCCCATAAAAAAGTGATCATTGTTACTGAAATCAATGTTTCTGTAATAAGAACTTGACAAACATTACAGGACAGAGTAGTTTATCACAATCATTTTCACTTCACAAACTGACAAAGCTTATAACGGACCGCTACTATAATTCAATTCCAACACCGAACGTTACAACTGCACGTTTTTGAATTAATAATCCCAGCTTTGTCCAAATTCCGAACATATAATAGCTCTGTATGCGCTTTTGCGTTTCTGTTAATTGCTTTGAGCAATAACAGTGTATCCGCCCAGAATTTTACCCGCGTGGGTGAAACCGCTACGCATCATATCTATGAGCTGAAAAACGACAGCCTCGCAACTGGCCCGTCGATTGAAACGTGGCACTACGCAGAGGGCAGGATTTGGGATATTTTTGAAATCTCAACGGTCACACATCCTACACCAGACGGCAAAAAAGCTGAAGCTTTCCCCGCTTACCGTGTTCAGAAGATGGGTGAGGGAATTCACCAAAAAAGGCGTATTGAGCAGATTAAAATTAACCTGGCAACTCGATTGTCTTCAGGTGACCTGAGTGTTGTGAAATACTTGAAAATCGCGCTTCCAAAAAAGCGAGGTGATAAGCCACTTTCACAAAGTAAATCGTTTTCATCTTCCGGGAATAGTTCCACAGCTATTGGTACTATTTCTGATTCTCCGCTCGCTGAAGGAGACTGGTATAAAATCACCTTTAAACAGGATGGCATTTATCGTTTAACAGCTGATGATCTGCGTGATGCCGGAATTTCACTCGAAAATCTAAATCCTGAACGCTTACAAATCTGGGGAACACCGGGCGATATGCTTCCTCAACGAAATAACAGAGAGCGTCCGGAGCTGACTGAGCTCCCCATTTTAGTAGATGCCGGAAACGACGGCTCATTTGATGACGATGATGTGATCTATTTCTACGGCGATGGTCAGAATAAAGTGGAAAGAAGGCTAAACTTTAGTGATGATTCCTACCTTTTTGTGCATCAGGTTCACTATTACAGTAATTACAACGCCGTTTTTATAAGAACAGACGCAGCACAATCCGGCCGGCGAATTCAACAGGCTCAGGTTGATAACAGCGCAGCTGAAGCAAGTAATCCAATCACAAGATTCCACGATTACAGTTGGAAGGAAGAAGAACTGAATAAAGCTGTAGATGATCTCAAATCGGGCACCCAATGGCTGGGACAGCTATTTACAAATGAATCTATCTCAAGAACACAAACCATTTTTCAGGATACATTACCCGGAATAATATCTTCCTCTCCTGTGACCATAAGTGCCAATATCGCGGCTCGCTCTGAGAGTTCGAGTACGTTTGAGGTTTTACAGAATGGACAAACTTTGCTTCAAACGTACATCCCGGCAATAACCGATTTAAATAGCGAGACAGGACGTGCGGCTTATACCAGAAATGAGCGGGTTGACAGAACTGTTAATGGATTAACGGATATCATCGAATTGAAAGGGGAATTATCAAGTTCCAGCAATTCAGCCCGTGCCTGGATCGATTATATAGCTGTGACGGCAGAGCGGGAGTTGATTGCCGAAAATGAGCGTATGCTATTCTTTATGCCGGAAGTTGTTCAACGTGGACGGCGTCATACCTTTGTAATGCAGGGTTTTGATGAGAGTCCGGAGGTATGGAATATTACAGATCCGGTGAATCCGGCGATCTATCCGGTTACGTTTCAGGGAGGTAACGCGCGTTTTTCAGATGTGCCTGATCCCTTAACACGTGTCGCCGCTCAGGCTTCCTACCTCCGTATTTCAACAATAGAAGAAATTGAAAACACCAATATCCGGGGCTTATCCTATTTCCCAAACTATTTTATCATCACCACAGAAGACTTTTTGCCACAGGCGGAAGAACTGGCAGAATATCGAAGTCAGCGCCAGGGTTTGCGTCCTCTTGTAGTAAAACAAGAAAATGTTTTTAATGAATTCTCAGGCGGGAAGCCCGATATCGTGGCCATGCGTGATATGATTCGCCATTTCTATAATGCGGCTCAGAATGATGATCAGTTACCCAAATATCTGCTGATGTTTGGTGAAACCAATTACGATTACAAGGGGATAATTGAAAATCCCGAGCGCAGAAATATGGTATTTACCTATCAAACAGAGGAATCCCTGGGACGTGTATCAAGCTACGGTACAGATGATTTCTTTGGGTTGATGGATGAGTCTGAAGGTTCATGGGCATCAGGTACGGAGTTAATCGATATTGGAATCGGTCGTTTTCCGGTGCAAACAACGAATGAAGCTCAGGTGATGATCGACAAGATTAAACACTACGAGAATCCCGATCAAACCAATGGTGATTGGCGTACGCTATTTACATTTATTGCAGATGATGATTTTCCTGAGGTATTGACAAATAAAGATCTTCACGTACTTAATGCCGACTCTACAGCGGCAATAATCAACCGTGAGGCTACCGGCGTGAGACTGAAGAAAATCTATGAATTTGATTATCCGCTTGAGAATACTTCCGGCGGACGCAGAGTGCCGCTCGCAACGCGCGATTTAATTCAGACCGTAAACGATGGCAGTCTGGTGATGAACTACAGTGGTCACGGAGCGGAGCGCATATTGAGTGATGAGCGTCTGTTTACCGCTGATATGGTTTCACAGTTCTATAATTATGACCGCCTTACCACATTTATAACCGCCACCTGTTCATTTGGCCGTTTTGATGATCCCGAAGGACAATCCGGCGCAGAAGAAATTGTGCAATGGGCCGATGGTGGAGCTGTGGCCGCGTTTACAACGGTTCGGGTTGTGTACACAAGTCGAAGCCCGACCTCGAGTAATTTCGGTCTTAACCGAGCGCTTACAAGAATTATGACCACGCCCGATCCTGCCACGGGAGAAACTCGTTATTTGGGTGATATACATCGGGAAACAAAGATTGCCGGATCATTTGGTTCGGAACAAAACGGAAGAAAATTTGTGCTGTTGGGCGATCCCGCCATGCAGTTTGGACTTCCATCAAAACGGGGCAATGTTGATACGTTTAACGGCAACGATGCTTCGGCTCAGCTCTATGACGCACGGGCACTTGAGGAAACGCGGGTGACCGGAGCCATTACCAACGGAAATAACGCGATTGACCCATCTTTCAATGGCACAGTTTCGTATAAAGTATATGATGCGGAACGTTTTGTATCACTTCCACAAGACAGAGAATGGGTTCAGGATGAGAATTGTAACATGCCTGAATGCGGTTATTATTATCAAAACGCCGTGCTGTTCAGCGGACGGGCAAGTGTGGAAAACGGAGAGTTTGAAACGGGATTTGTGCTGCCTAAAGATATTGCGTTTTCGCAGAAAAGAGCCAGAATTACTTTTTATGCCGAAAGTGAAACCGGGGAAAACGCATCGTGGTCATACAATAACTTTAGAATTAATGGAATTTCGGGGAGCATTGAGAATGATGAACAGGGACCTGATCTTAAAGTTTATTTAAACGACGAATCCTATATGGACGGTAGCTTGGTAAACGAGTCGCCCCGCCTGTTAATTGAGCTCGCTGATCCCACCGGAATAAACGCATCGGCCACTGGGGTCGGACACGAAATGACGGCCACGCTCACCAACGAGCGGGGAGAAAACACAACCTATGTGCTTAACGAATATTACACAGCAGAACTGGATGATTACACAGCCGGTCGGGTCGACTTTCAAATTCCCGCTTTGGCTGAAGGATCATATTCTATAGCGGTTAGAGCCTGGGATGTGTATAATAATCCCTCAGAAACCACAACCGATTTCACAGTGGCGAATTCCGGGAATCTGGAGATTAAACGCGTGTATAATTTCCCTAATCCTATGCACAGAGAAACAAATTTTGTGATAGAACATAATCAGCCGCTTCAGCCGTTAACAATTTCAGTGCGGGTGTTTACTTTAACCGGTCGCCCCGTATATCACCACAAACTTAAGGATTACATTACATCAAGTCCGTTTATTCAAATTCCCTGGAACGGGAGAGATTTAGACGGCGACCCGCTCTCAACAGGAACATATCTGTACCATGTTCGTGTAGAAGCCGACCTGCCTGAAGGGCGTCAAAAAACGAATACAATCGAGAAACTCGTTATCATCCGATAATATTGGAAAACAACATGAATAGAAGATATCTCTCAACAATTCTTTGCTCAATATGGGCGCTTTCACTTTTACTCCCGATGTCCGCTAAAGGACAAGCCGGGATAACATCGGTTCCATTTTTGCAAATTGAGCCCGATTCCAGGGGAGCTGGAATGGGGAACGCAAACGTGGCGATTTCAGATAATGCCTCAGCAGTATTCTGGAATCCTGCCGGACTTGCTTTCCAGAAAGGAACACAAATAAGTATCACCCACTCCAACTGGCTTCCACAATTTGATACCGATCTGTTCTATGATTATCTGGTGGGCAAAATGTATGTCGACGGAATTGGAACAATTGGTGGGCACGTTACATTTTTGAATCTCGGTGAGCAGGTTCGGACAAATGAAGACGGAACTGAAGAAGGAACCTTCCGGAGCTATGAGCTTGCAGTTGGCGGATCATATGGATATCGACTGAGTGACAACTGGGCCATTGGAACAGGTTTGAGATTTATATACAGTAATCTTGTTCCCTCAGGAACGAGAGTTTCCGGACAGGAAGCCCGCGCGGGAACGAGTGTGGGACTTGATCTGGCCGGAATGTATCGCTCAGATGAATTTGATCTCGGCGGACGTGACGCTCAGGTAAGCGTTGGCGCCAATCTCTCAAATTTCGGACCGGGAATTCAGTACACCGATGCCGCACAGAAAGATCCGCTACCAACGGTTTTACGCGCAGGCTGGGCGTTCACAACAGAGCTTGATCCCGATGGCTATAACACGCTTACAATCAGTAACGATTTTTCAAAAGTAATGGCTCGTATTCAACCCGACATCGCTGATGGCGATACTGTTGGATTTAAAGCTATGAGTCCCTTTGAAGCACTTTTCAATTCATGGGATACCTTTGTTACCGAGCTCGATAATAGTAAACCCGGCCCTGAGCGTATTACCCTTGCCGAGCAGATTGTTATCGGCGTAGGTCTCGAATATTGGTATAACAAACAGTTCGCGCTCAGAAGTGGATATTTTTACGAATCTCCCAACAATGGCGACCGTCAGTTTCTTACCTTTGGGGCAGGATTACGCTACGATATTTTTGGTGTCGATTTCAGTTATATCGCCTCGCTTCGAGAGCAGGACCCACTGGCCGACACCATTCGTTTCTCTGTGTTAGTAGATTTTTAATATAGTCACCATGTTTCCCGCTTAGGCATTATCATTTTGATTAATAATTCGGTTTTTTTGAGAGGAGCTTCAGTTAAGGCTCCTCTTTTATTCTTACTGTCATCTGTTCTTCTACTGTTTTTTGACGCCGGAATGGCTTCTGCTCAGATTGATGCACCATTGAAAGCAGAACAAAACCTGCAAGTGCAACGCTCTCAGTGGCACGGCTATAACAAACAGGTTTCACAGCAGGGGGAGGTGCGTTTGCTGGCGCTTATGGTTGAGTTTCATCCCGATGAAAACCGGTTTACCACAGGTGATGGAACTTTCAACCCAGCCTATCTCGATACAACAGAAAATATTGTGCTTGATCCCCTTCCGCACGATCAGAACTATTTTGAAGCTCATCTCACTTTCGCAAAAAACTATTTTGAA
>Ga0136600_1000901_pt1 | contig 14803 bp, 11 predicted proteins | sample AntRauMFilla2698_FD_104634 | JGI IMG/M metagenome (GOLD analysis project Ga0136600, IMG submission 104634) | Saline lake microbial communities from Rauer Islands, Antarctica - Metagenome Filla 2 #698 | ecosystem: Environmental > Aquatic > Non-marine Saline and Alkaline > Saline | place...
CGATCGCGGCTTTTCTTTTCGCTTTGAAGGGGCTCTGGATATGCGTATGGACCGTGATAGTGGCGGTATTACGGCTGCCGAAATTGTGAATACATATGATGAAAAGGATCTGGCTGATCTTATTTATAAATACGGCGAAGAGCGTAAATCACGCTATGTTGCGCGCGCGATTGTAACGCGCCGCGCAGATAAATTATTTGAAACAACATCGGATTTGGCGGATGTTGTGCGGGAGGCTATTTTCTCCTCTCGTAAGGATAAAATTGATCCTGCTACACGCACTTTCCAGGCTTTGCGTATTTACGTGAACAAGGAGCTTGATCAATTAGAGGGCGCTCTGGAAGCGTCCGAAGCGGTTTTGGCCGAGGGCGGCCGCATGGTTGTTGTGTCGTTCCATTCGCTTGAAGATCGCATTGTTAAACATTTTTTCCTCGACCGTTCTGGTCAACGTAGTAAAGGCTCCCGGCATATGCCGTATTCCCCCGAGCAAGAAACCAAGGCTACGTATTCTCTCCCCTCGAAGAAAGCAATCTTCCCATCTGATGATGAAATTGCGGAAAATTCCCGTTCACGTTCTGCGCGTTTGCGCTATGCCATTAGGCGTAAGGGGGGTGTATGAGGAAAAAGCGATTTTCTCGATTTTATCTGTTGCTGATTGTTTGTCTTTCTGTGCTGGCTGGTATCTGGCTGTTTAATGTGTCGCAATCTGTGCAAACGGCGGAAAAAAAGCTTGCCGATTTGCAGGCGGAAATTATGCGCGAGAAAAAGACGGTGCGCGTTTTAGAAGCGGAGTGGGATTATTTGAACAGGCCTGCGCGGCTTGAGAAATTATCGCGTACATATCTTGATCTCGGGCCTGTGAACGAGAAGCAGCTTTTGCGCGAGAGCGTATCGCTTCCGGTGCAAGCTAAGCCTTTGAGGCCTGCTACTAAGCCTGCTGATGATCAGTCTTTTTCTGGTCGCGGCGGGCATAATTTAGGTGATGGGGAGGCGAGCGATGACTAAAAATCGTCTGGGGCTTTCTTCACCTGTTTTGCGCATTGACGGTGTTCGGCGCTCCTCGCTGGAGGCTGCGCGTGGTCGCGTTGTGTTTATCAGTTTCATGATCGTTGTTGCCTATACGATTGTGGCAATCCGTGTTCTGGATGTCTCTCTTATTCAAGGTGAGTTCGCGGGCTATAGCGTCACGGATGAAATGCTGGTCGAGGATGCGCAAGATAGCAAAGCCTATTACGCCGCGCCGCGTCAAAAGCCCGCCTTGTCCGAGATGACAGAATTGCATATTCCGCGCGCTGATATTGTTGACCGTAATGGGGTGTTGCTCGCGACATCGCTCGAAACGGCATCTTTGTATGTTGATCCTTATCTTGTTCAAAATCCCGAAGAAACAGCTGCGGCACTGGCGCAGATTTTTAGTGACCTCGGCTATGGCAAAATACTCCAGAAGCTCCAGCGTAGCGGCCGGTTTGTGTGGTTAAAACGTAATATTACGCCTGATCAACAATTTAAGGTTTTGAAAATAGGCTCGCCGGGCTTAGCGTTTCAAACCGAATATCGCCGTTTTTATCCGCAAAACGAAATGTTTGCGCATATGGTTGGTTATACAAATGTTGACGGGCTGGGTCTGTCGGGGCTAGAGCGTAGTTTCAGCAATATGCTGAACGAATCCGCTGCGCCTGAAAATGCCATGCTCAAGACAACATTTGATGTGCGTTTACAGCATGTTTTGACCAGAGAGCTATCCAAGACCATTGAGGATTTTCGCGGTATCGGCGGGGCGGGAATGATTATGGATGTAAACACGGGCGAGGTTTTGGCCGCGACATCTATGCCTGATTTTAATCCGCATGATCCGTCTTCGGCGCAGGAAAACGGCGCGGGATTTAACCGTTTATCGCTTGGTGTTTACGAGCTTGGATCGACCTTTAAAATATTTTCAACGGCCGCTGTTATCGAGTTCGCCGGCGCGCGCCTGTCTGATCGCTTTGATGCCCGCGAGACGATCCGGCTCGGGCGTTTTAAAATATCAGATTATCATGCGGAAGATCGCATTTTGACCTTGCCTGAAGTGTTCATGGTGTCTTCGAATATCGGCTCTGCGATTATGGGGCAGATGGTCGGCACGGATATGCTCAAGAATTTTTACCGTGATCTCGGCTTGCTTGATCGTGCCAATCTTGAAATTAATGAAGTCGGCGCGCCGCTTGTTCCGTCGCCTTGGCGGGATGTGAATACATTGACCGCGACTTATGGTCACGGCGTTGCGGTATCGCCCATGCAGATGGTGTCTGCTGCCGCGAGTATCGTAAACGGCGGGCTGCGTGTGCAGCCGACCTTTATTTACCAAGAAGACAAGGAGCGTGCATCGCGCCGCGATCCGGATGTACGTGTTGTGTCTGCGGAAACGGCGCACCGTATGCGTCAATTGCTACGTCTTGTGGTCACAGATGGTACGGGCAGAAATGCGGATGTTGCAGGATTTCGTGTCGGCGGCAAAACTGGCACGGCAGAAAAAATCGTAGATGGCCGTTATGATCAAAAGAAGTTGATCTCATCCTTTATCGGATTTTTCCCGATGAACGCGCCGCGCTATGCAGTTTTTGTCATGGTTGATGAGCCGAAAGGAACGCGAGAGAGCTTTGGGTACGCAACGGGCGGCTGGGTCGCCGCGCCTGCGGTAAAGCGCATAATAAGCTCTATGGCTTCGGTTCTGGCAATAGAGCCGCAAAGAGATGTTGTTGGTATCGCCGATGATGATTTGGTAAATACGCTGCGTGATTATATCGCTGCCGAAGATAGTAAAGGCAAGCTACATAAAGCTTTTTACGGCGGCGGTACACTGCATAAATTTGAAGATTACAAGAAGGAGGATCAATAATGAAATTATCTGTCCTTTGTCCTGATGTTACGCTGGATACAGATGTCGAAATACGCGGCGTTACGGCCGATAGCCGCGCTGTGCGCAAAGGATATTTATTCGCGGCAATGTCGGGCGAGCGCCATGATGGCGTGAATTTCATTCCGGACGCCATGCAAAATGGCGCGGCGGCGGTTTTATATGCATCCGATTGTAAACATGATGTTGATTTCGGTGATGTTGTTTCCATTCCCACAGATAATATCCGCGCGGATTTCAGTGCAATCACTGCGCGTTTTTATGATGCTCAGCCAGATTATATAGCGGCGGTAACGGGCACAAACGGTAAAACCTCTACGGTTGATTTTGTGCGCCAGCTCTTAACTGCGGCGGGCTACAAAGCTGCTAGTCTCGGAACATTGGGCGTGAGATCGGAAACTGCTTATGATTACGGATCAATGACCACGCCTGATCCTGTGACGCTCCATGCTTTGCTTGCCGATCTGGCGGGCGCGGGCGTAACCCATTTGGCAATGGAGGCTTCAAGTCATGGTCTTGACCAGCACAGGCTGGATAATGTGAATGTGCAGGTTGCGGCCTTTACCAATTTATCCCATGACCATCTGGATTATCATAAGGATTTTGAATCTTATCTGGCTGCGAAAATGAGGCTGTTTTCGGATGTTCTTGGTGATGACGGCGTTGCGGTTATCAATGCCGATATTCCCGAGGCCGCGCAAATTCTGTCTGTCTGCCAGCGGCGTAATATACGCGCCATGACCTTTGGTCTTAAGGCAGACGGCGACGCTATCCAGCTTAAGACCAGAATTGCGAAACCCTCGGGGCAAGATATTACCATTGCCATCGATGGTCAGGATTATGATGTGCATGTGCCGCTTGTTGGTGATTTTCAGGCCATGAATGTATTGTGCGCGCTCGGAATGATCCGCGCGCAGGGGCATGAGATATTAGATATATTGCCTCTTATACAAAGCTTGCGCGGTGTGCCGGGGCGGCTGCAATATGTACATGTTGATAATGACGGCGCAGAGCATGGCGCGGTTTATGTTGATTACGCGCATACGCCGGATGCGCTGGAAAAAGTTCTGGGGGCTCTGCGCCCTCATACGCAGGGCCGCTTGATATGCGTTGTCGGCTGCGGCGGTGATCGTGATAGGGCAAAGCGTCCTATCATGGGTCGCATTGCTGCGGATAAATCCGACATTGTTATTATTACAGATGACAATCCACGCACAGAAAATCCCGCGCCCATACGCAAAGCGATGATTGAAGAGGCGCAAGGCGCGCTTGAGATAGGTGATCGAGCCGAAGCCATACAGAAAGCTGTGTCCATGATGCAAAAAGGCGATGTTGTTTTACTGGCGGGTAAAGGGCACGAACAAGGCCAGATTGTCGGCGAAACAATATTACCATTTGACGATTACAAAACTGCGCAATCCGCGCTTGAACATAAAATAAAAACAGGAGGTTAGTTAAATTCTTTAATGTGACGATAAGGCTATAGACAAAAATGAAGCACTGCCAGGTGCACTATGATATCAAACATCATAGTTTCCTTATAACGCTTTGTCTTGCAACGCTTTTTTCAATCACATTCTTTCCATCTTTATTCCATTCTACCGACCTATTCCGGTCACTTTTCACATTTAAATATTTTTTCTTTTGACGATATTAAAGGGGTATCATCGTGACTCATAAAACCAATCTTTGGACAGCCCATGAGGTTGCCACTGCAACCGAAGGACAAACTGCAGGAAAATGGACCGCCAGCGGGGTGTCTATAGATAGCCGCACAATCGAGCAGGGCGATTTGTTTATAGCTATCGTCGGCCCGCATTCCGATGGGCATGATTATGTCGGGGCTGCTCTGGATAAGGGCGCGGCCGCCGCGATAGTTCACAAAACGCCGGACGACGTCGCGGAAACAGATCCGCGTTTAGTATATTGCAATGATACGATGACAGCTTTGGAAGATTTGGGGCAGGCCTCGCGCCACCGTATGGCAGGCAAGGTGATTGCCGTGACCGGGTCCGTTGGTAAAACAGGAACCAAGGCCATGCTCTCTTGCGCGTTTAAGGCACAAGGGCAAGCACATGCCAGCGTCGGGAGCTATAACAATCATTGGGGCGTTCCGCTTACGCTGTCGCGGATGCATGATGCGTGTGATTACGGCGTTTTTGAAATCGGCATGAATCACGCAAATGAAATTACGCCTTTGTCAAAGCAAGTAAAGCCGCATATCGCGATTATTACGACGGTTGAGGCTGTTCATATTGAAAATTTTGATTCCGTCGAAGGTATCGCAAACGCCAAAGCCGAGATTTTTGACGGCGTGGAGGCGGGCGGCACGGTTATTTTAAACCATGATAATGAATGGTTTGCATTGCTCAAAGCCAAGGCGCAAACACTGGGCCTTACAGTAAAGACATTCGGCAAAGACGAGCGCGCAGACGCCCGGCTTCTGGATGTTTTGATTGCCTCAAACGGTACACGCGTAAAAGCTGATATTGATGGCGAGATTATGACTTTTATGTTGCCAATGAGCGGCGAGCATTATGCCATGAACGTACTGTCGGTCTTGATGGCTGTGAAAGTGGCGGGCGCGTCACTGGAGAAAGCGGTTGAGAGACTTTCGGATATGGAAGAGGTCGCAGGGCGCGGGAAAAAGGAATATTTAAACATTGGTGATAAAGATAATCTTGTGACATTACTGGATGAAAGCTATAACGCATCGCCTGTGTCTATGCGGGCTGCGTTTAAGGTTCTTGCTATGATTGATCCGGGACGCGGCGGACGGCGCATTGCGATTTTGGGCGATATGCTGGAGCTTGGAAAAACCGCCGCGCAGGCCCATAAAGAATTGGCTATGCCACTGCAGGCTGCGGGTGTACAACTTGTTTATACCTGTGGAACTTTGATGAAAAATCTGTATGATTCCATTCCGAAGGAACAGCAAGGAGCTCACCGCAGAACTAGCGCAGAGCTTGCGCAGATTGTACCGGATGTTCTTGTTCCGGGGGATGTTGTGATGGTCAAAGGATCAAACGGCAGCAAAATGGGATCAGTCATAGAAGCGATGCGGAGTATGCCTGTGCAAAGCGGTGATGTAAGCTAGGTCAAAAGACCGAGGAGAAAATATCTATGTTATATAATCTGTTGGTTCCGCTCGCGGATGAGTATGCGATGTTTAATCTGTTTCGCTATATTACTTTCCGCACAGGCGGCGCGATAATGACCTCGTTGATTATCTGTTTTGTGATTGGGCCATGGATGATCAATTGGCTTAAGGGTATTCAGGCCGGCAGCCTGACGAAGCGCGAATATTTACCGGATAATCATCTCGCCAAAGTCGGCACGCCGACAATGGGCGGTTTGATGATTTTGGTGTCTGTGATTATCAGCACATTATTATGGACTGATTTAACCAACCCTTATATGTGGTATGCACTTTTAGTGATGTCGGGCTATGGGTTTATCGGGTTTTTAGATGATTTTTTAAAATTAACCAAACGCAATTCCAAAGGTCTTGCGGGGCGATATAAAATTCTGGGGCAGCTTCTGTTTGGCGGTATTGCAGCCTTTGGCATGACGATCAGTTTGCCCAGTGAAGTGAATACAATTTTGACCTTTCCATTCTTTAAGGATTTTGTTCTTAATTTATCGATTTTCTTTATTCCTTGGGCTTTGTTTGTCATGATCGGGGCGTCCAATGCGGTGAATTTAACGGATGGTCTTGATGGTCTGGCGATTGTGCCCGTGGCGATTGCTGCGGCGTGTTTTGGTCTTATTGCCTATCTGGTCGGCAATGTGATTTATAGCGAATATTTACATTTGACCTATGTTGCCGGTACGGGCGAACTGGCGATTATTTGCGGGGCGTTGGTCGGGGCGTCAATGGGCTTTTTGTGGTTTAATGCCCCGCCCGCGATGGTGTTTATGGGGGATACCGGATCTCTTGCGATGGGCGGCGTTTTGGGCGCGATTGCCTTGATGACGAAGCATGAAATCGTGCTCGGGATTATTGGCGGTCTGTTTGTACTTGAAACGGTTTCGGTGATTGTGCAGGTGGCATCCTTTAAGTTAACGGGCAAACGCGTTTTCGCCATGGCGCCCTTGCATCACCATTTTGAAAAAAAGGGATGGTCGGAATCCACCATCGTTGTGCGGTTCTGGATTATTGCCGTGATACTTGCGCTGGTTGGTCTTTCGACGCTAAAGCTACGATAAGATGATAGATGTTCGCGCCTATGTTCAATCATTAAACGCTCGGCCTGTGGCGGTTTACGGTTTGGGTCTTTCAAACCGTGCTGCAATATCGGCTTTGTTAAGCGCCGGCGCGGAGGTGCATATCGGAGATGATCACGAGGCCGCATGTAACGCGCCGGATTATAAAGATATGCCGCGTATTGATGAGGGCGCGATGGATCAATATGGCGGGCTGGTTTTATCACCGGGCGTGCCGTTTACACATCCGGAGCCACACAGCATTGTCAAAAAAGCACAGGCCGCGCATGTTGAAATTTTATGCGATATCGAGCTTTTTTACAGATCACAGCCCGATTGCAAAATCATAGCCATTACGGGCACAAACGGTAAATCGACAACCACAGCGTTGACCGCGCATATTATCGGCGACCGCGCGGTTGCGGCGGGGAATATTGGTTTACCTGTCTTATCAATCGACGCTGCGCGGTGTGATGTCGCTGTATTAGAAGTGTCATCATACCAGCTGGATTTATGCCATGAATTTGCGCCTGATATTGCAATACTTTTGAACATTACGCCCGATCATCTGGATCGCCATGGCACAATGGATAATTATGCGCAGTCCAAGGCGCGTATTTTTACACGCGCACAATATGCCATTATCGGCGATGATGATAAATATTGCCGTGATATTTTTGATAAAGCCCTCGGTGAGAAACAAAAGATCAAACCCGAGAAACGCGATAGTCTGGATATCAAATCATTACGCGGAGATCATAATCTGCAAAATATGGCAGCCTCTTATGCGGCGTGTATGCACTATGGTCTCAAGGAAGAGGACATTCTGCGCGGTATAAAATCTTTTCCGGGACTTGCGCATCGTCAATATTTGGTAGCAGAGCATCGCGGCGTTCAATTTATCAATGACAGCAAAGCAACAAATGCAGAGGCCGCGTCCAAAGCCTTGTCGTCATTTGAGAATATTCACTGGATTGTCGGCGGCGTTGCCAAAGAGGGCGGTTTAAACGGTCTGGATATTTATAAAGAGCGGGTAAAGAAAACATATGTGATTGGTACAGCGCCCGATATTTTTTCTGACTGGCTTACGCAAAACAGCTTTGAAAATATTTATACGCGCGAAATGGAAAAGGCCGTGCGTATGGCGTATGATAATGCGCAAGAGAGCGACGTTATTTTATTGTCACCCGCTGCAGCGTCGTTTGACCAATATCAGAATTTTGAAAAACGCGGTGATGATTTCGAAAACGCAGTAAAATCCGTTATTATTTCTGTGGAGGATGCATAAATGGCACGCTTATTTTCCCGTGTGGATCAATCAAAAATTGCGGATTGGTGGTGGACCATTGATCGCGGTCTTTTGTTTTGCGCGTTGATATTGATTGTGACAGGGATCGTCATGGTTGCGGCGGCAAGCCCCCCCGTGGCAGAACGTATCGGCATTGGCCAGTTTTATTTCCTGAAACGGCATATCATAGTTCTGGTGCCTTCGGTGGCTATTATGATCGCGATTTCGTTTTTATCGCCGCGCAATATCTGGCGGCTGGCGAGCCTTATTTTTATCGGCAGTCTGTTTATGATGGTTGTTGTATTGGTCGCTGGTGACGAGGTTAAGGGCGCAAGGCGCTGGATACGGGTTATGGGATTTTCGTTGCAGCCTAGCGAGTTTGCAAAAATGTCTTTTGCAGTTGTCGGCGCATGGGTCATGTATTTGAAAAAAGAAAAGCTGAACTTCCCGGGCTATTGGGTGCTGGCGGGACTTTATGGTCTGGTTGTGTTGCTGATGATGATGCAGCCGGATTTCGGCATGACGGTGGTCACGTCTGTTATTTTCGGAACGCATATTTTCTTGGCTGGGTGCCCGATATGGGTTGTGTTTGGACTGGCGGGCGCGGCATTTGGCGGCGTTATCTTTTCCTATTTCATGTTTTCCCATATCCGTAGCCGTATTGACCGTTTTTTAAATCCCGATAGCGGCGATACCTACCAGATCGAAAAATCGCTAGAGGCGTTTAAAGAAGGCGGCTTGTTTGGTACGGGGCCGGGTCAGGGCACTGTTAAACTCAGCATTCCGGACGCGCATGCGGATTTCATTTTCTCTGTTGCAGGGGAGGAATTCGGCCTGATTTTCTTACTGCCTTTTATCGGTTTGTTTTTATATATGATATTGCGTGGCCTGAATAAAATTATGCGGGAGGACGACGTGTTTATCGTTTTGACCGTTTCGGGAATTCTGGTCATGTTTGCGATGCAGGCTTTTGTGCATATGGGATCATCGCTCGGTATTTTGCCGTCCAAGGGAATGACGCTGCCCTTTATCAGCTATGGCGGCTCTTCTTTGTTATCCAGTGCGATTGCCATGGGCATCGTTCTTGGCTTGACAAGAAGGCAGGTGCAGAAGAGTATTGCAAGAGGCGGCGCGGTGAAAAAAAGAGGACGCACACATCATGAATAATGCAAAAGAATCAAAGCTAATATTACTCAGCAGCGGCGGCACGGGCGGCCATGTCTTTCCGGCGATTGCGCTGGGGCGTGATTTATTATCGCGCGGATATCGCGTTGAAATGGCAACGGATTCTCGGGGAGCTCAATACAACGCCGAAAAATACGGGATCAAAGTCCATGTGCTAAAATCCGGCACGCTGGGTTCCGGTGTTTTAGGGAAATTTAAAGGGGTTGCCTCGCTTGGAGTGGGGATTTTGCAGGCGCGTAAATTGGTGGATCGTTTAAAGCCCGCGATTGTTGTCGGCTTTGGTGGCTATCCGTCATTTCCTGCGGTGTATGCCGCGCAGAAAAAGAAAATACCTACGGTTATTCACGAACAAAATGCCATCATTGGGCGCGCCAATATTATGCTTGCGCCGAAATCCGACCGCATTGCGTTGTCGATGGCCCGCGTTGAGGGGCTTGATGAAGTTGATGTCGTGCGCGCGATCATCACGGGAAATCCTGTGCGTGATGATATTGCCGATTTGTATAATAAGCCTTATCCGTCACTTGACGCAGATAGCGAGCTTCATATCTTTGTCATGGGCGGATCACAAGGCGCGCAAGTGTTTTCCGATGTACTGCCCGAGGCCCTCGCGCAGCTAGGCGAGCCTTATAAAAACCGTCTTCGCATTGTTCAGCAATGTCGCCCGGATGATATTGACCGCACCCGTACGCTCTATACCAACGCAGGTATTCAGGCGCGTATTTCGCATTTCTTTGACGATGTTCCTGCTATTTTGGCATCATCACATTTGATTATCGGACGTTCGGGCGCAAGCACCGTTGCCGAAGTTACGGCTTCGGGGCGACCTGCGATTTTTGTGCCTTATCCGCATCACGCAGACCAGCAGCAAAAAATCAATGCAGAGACAGTTGTTGATGCAGGCGGCGCGTGGATTATGGATCAAAAAGGATTTACGGCCGAGGCGGTCGTAACACGCCTTGAGACATTTATGCAGAACCCCGAAACCTTATTCCGCGCGGCAGAATCATCGCGGAGCTGCGGCAAACCCGACGCAGCGCGCAGGCTGGGTAATCTTGTAACGGCCATTGCTTCGGGCTGGGACAAAAAGGACAAAATGACCTTTGATCCAACGCAAGGCCGCGACGTTTAAATTCTTTGCGTTTTGATTTCACAAGAATTCACAATCTTGCCTTAAATTTTCCATGACTTTTCCGCAAAGCCTTGCTAAAAAGGCTTCTTAGTTCATTAGTGAAAGCGATTCTCAGTCATGCGAAACATGCCTATCCGTATAGGAACGATCCATTTTGTCGGTATTGGTGGTATCGGCATGAGCGGTATTGCCGATATTTTGTTTGATATGGGGTATCAAGTGCAGGGATCGGATATGGCCGATGGTGCCAATGTAGGGCGGCTGCGTGACAAGGGTATTACCGTTCATATAGGTCATTGTCAAAGCCATCTGGTGGATGCGGCAAACGAAGAAGTATCGGTGGTTGTCATTTCATCGGCCGTAAAAGACGACAATGCCGAATTGGCGGCCGCGCGTGCAAAGGGCATACCTATTGTGCGCCGCGCCGAAATGCTGGCCGAATTGATGCGCCTTAAATGGTCAATCGCGATAGGCGGTACGCATGGCAAAACCACAACAACATCCCTTGTGGGCGCGGTTCTGGATGAGGCCAATTTTGACCCGACCATTATTAACGGCGGTATCGTCAACAGATACGGCACGAATATTCGTCTTGGACAAAGCGAGTGGATGGTTGTTGAGGCGGATGAAAGCGACGGCACATTTACAAGACTGCCAGCGACGATTTCAGTGGTCACAAATATGGATCCCGAACACATGGAAAATTATGGCAGCTTCGATGATGTTCGCAGGGCCTATCTGCAATATGTTGAAAATATTCCTTTTTACGGGTTTGGCGTTTTATGCGCCGATCATGATGAAGTGCTCGCGCTGAAGGCGCAGGTTCAAGATAAAAAACTCATTACTTATGGCTTCAGCCCGCAGGCAGATGTCCGCGCGGTGAATGTTAAAACCGATATGGATGGCAGCACGTTTGATGTGGTGTTTTCACCGTGGCTTCGCGATGATACGGAGCAGCGTTTGAATGATATATATCTGGCAATGCCGGGTGAACATAATATTCAAAACGCAATGGCTGCGATTGCGATTGGTTACGAGATCGGGGCAGCGTTTCCGTTAATGAAAAAAGCATTGTCCGAATTTGGCGGTGTAAGACGGCGCTTTACCAAAACAGGCGAAACAGGCGGCGTGTTGGTTGTTGATGATTATGGACACCATCCCGTGGAAATAGAGGCCGTATTAAAAACAGCGCGCTTGTCGGCTGACAGGCGCGGCGGACGTTTGATTGCGGTGATGCAGCCGCACCGTTATTCGCGCCTGCAAGGTTTATTCGAAGATTTCTGCACCTGTTTTAATGATGCCGACAGCGTTGTGGTTATGGATGTTTACGCCGCAGGGGAAACGCCCATAGATGGCATTAGCAAAGATACGCTGGTCGAAGGGATAAAACGCCATGGTCACCGCGATGTCATCAATCTTGAAAATGATAAAAATCTGCCGCATCTCATTGCGGAAAGTGTAAAAGAAAATGATATCGTTGTGTGTCTGGGCGCGGGGGATATTACAAATTATGCGAATGCTCTGCCCGCCGCGCTGCAAGATATTTCCGATGCAAAAACAAGGAAGGCCTCATGAGCGCAAAAGCCGAAAAGAAAGCATATGACATGCCGCAAGTACGCGGGCGCCTGACGGAAAATGCTCCGCTTGGCAAAGTTGGCTGGTTTCGCACCGGCGGCGCGGCAGAGTATTTATTCAAGCCTGCTGATTTAGAGGATTTACAAGAGTTTCTGACTGCGCTTCCGGCGGATGTTCCTGTGTCTACGTATGGCGTTTTATCCAATACGATTATCCGTGATGGCGGCGTGCGCGGCGTTGTTATCCGCCTTGGCCGTGATTTTGCCGCGATTAACGCGCTGGATGATTATCGGATCAAGGCGGGGTCGCTGGCGCTGGATGCAAATGTTGCTAAGGCTGCGGCAAGCGCGGCTATTGACGGGCTTTCATTTTATAGCGGTATTCCGGGAACAATAGGGGGGGCATTGCGCATGAATGCGGGATGTTATGGCACGGAAACCAAGGATGTTTTGATTGAGTCGTATGGCGTGCGCCGTGATGGAAGTCTTTGCACATTTAAAAATGCGGATATGGGTTTGTCATACAGGCATTCGGAAACGCCGCAAGATGTCATTTTCACAGGCGCATTGTTTCAGGGCGAAGCAGGCAAAGAAAATGAAATTTTATCAAATATGAATGACATTAAAATGAAGCGTGAAAACGCGCAGCCTATCCGCGAGAAAACAGGCGGGTCAACATTTGCAAATCCGAGCGCCGATCAAATCGCAGAGGCAGGACTGGATGAAGGGACGAAGGTCTGGCAAATTATTGATTCTGTCGGCGGACGTGGTTTGCGTATCGGCGGCGCGATGATGTCGGAAAAACATTGTAACTTTATGATTAACACAGGGGATGCGAGCGCCGAAGATCTTGAAAGTTTAGGTGAAGAAGTGCGCCGCATTGTTCATGAGGAACATGGAATCATGCTAAGATGGGAAGTCAGACGCGTTGGGGAGAAGAAAAATGGTTAAAAAAACAGTCGCATTATTGGTCGGAGGATGGTCCGCAGAGCGCGAAGTGTCCTTGGAAAAAGGAAAAGCGGTTGAAGCGGCGTTGATAGATGGCGGCTATAATGTCAAACGCATTGATGTAACGCAGGATCTGTCCGCGCTTATTGCTGCACTGACGCCAAAGCCCGATGCTGTGTTTAATAATTTGCACGGGCAAGGCGGCGAGGATGGCCAAATTCAAGGATTGCTTGAAATTCTGGAAATCCCTTATACGCATTCCGGTGTTCTGGCCTCTGCGGCAGGAATGGACAAGTCTTTTTCCAAAAAACTGGCATCATCTGTCGGCGTTCCCGTAGCCGAGGAAGTTATTGAGACTATGGCCAATATAGTGCGGCGTGATGTTATGCCGCGCCCTTATGTGGTTAAGCCGGTCAATGAGGGATCGAGTGTAGGTATATATCTCGTGCAAGACGGGGATAATTTGCCGCCTGTTGATGTAAATGATAAAGCGGCGCAAGCTAAGCTGATGGTGGAGCGTTTTATTCCGGGGCGGGAGCTTACGGTTGCGGTTTTGGATGGAAAAGCGCAGGCTGTTACAGAGATTATTTCACACACGCAATTCTTTGATTATGCAGCAAAATATAGCGATACACGTACAGAATATGTGATGCCTGCAAAAATTCCCGCGCAGATTTATGAATCCTGTCTGGATTTTGCCGAGCGAGTCTATAAGATAGTAGGGTGCGAAGGTCTCGCGCGCTGTGATTTTCGTTATGATGACACAGTCGCCGGGGGCGCCGCAGGTGAGGAAAATGTCATTTTCCTTGAGATTAACACGCAGCCTGGCCTGACGGCCGAATCTATCGGTCCGTCACAGGTTGTTTATAACGGGACAAGCTTTACCGAGCTTTGCGCCCATCTGGTTGAAACGGCATCATGTCAAAAAACAAAACAAAAAAGCGATCAGCAAAAAGCAGTCGAGCAAGACGCAGTAATTCCAAAAGAAGCGGTAAAGGCTTAAGGGAAAGTTTTAGCTTTTTTATGTCCCGTTTTGTTGCGGGGCTTAAGAAAGTCGGTCTTGCGCTCGGGATTGTTGTATTCATTGCATGGCTCTGTGTTTGGGGCTGGCTTAGCGGGTTTTTCCAAAATTCATACGATACTGCGCAAGAGCGCGTGTTTCAGATAACAGTCGATGCCGGCTTATATGTCGAGGATTTGCTGGTTGAGGGACGGGAGAATGCCGACGCGGCTTTGATCATGGCGATTTTGAACGTTGAAAAAGGCGGCCCGATTTTGGCTTTTGATCCCGATAGCGCAAGGCAGTCTTTGGAAAAAATAGCATGGATCAAATCAGCGCGTGTCGAGCGCCGCTTGCCGAACCAGATTTACGTTCATCTGACAGAGCGTAAACCGATGGCGCTTTGGAAAAAGTATGGCGATGACAATAGAATCAGATTGGTTGATGACAGTTTTTATGTTCTCAGCAGCGCGCCGCACAGCAAATTCAAGGATTACGTTATGGTCACAGGCGAGGGCGCAGAGGGCAGCGCGACAAAGCTGCTGCGTTTGATATCGGCCGAGCCGGAGATCAA
>Ga0136600_1000903_pt1 | contig 14790 bp, 9 predicted proteins | sample AntRauMFilla2698_FD_104634 | JGI IMG/M metagenome (GOLD analysis project Ga0136600, IMG submission 104634) | Saline lake microbial communities from Rauer Islands, Antarctica - Metagenome Filla 2 #698 | ecosystem: Environmental > Aquatic > Non-marine Saline and Alkaline > Saline | place...
ACAGTTTGCTTATCCACACTCGGTAACTGTAGTGGTGGCGCAAATACGGCACTGTCTAACCTTAGCTCAGTCGCGATAAACACTAGCTTACTGCCAGATACCGACGATGCATACGATTTAGGCTCGAGTAGTTTGCGTTGGCGAGACCTCTACCTCGGCCCGCAATCAATTCACATCGGTGAGAGCGGTGACGAGGCGGTACTGGGCTATAACACTACGACCGACACACTTGAACTCGACAAAGCGCTCGAAGTTCAGGGCGGTATCAATGCTCAGGGTGTGTTAACCCCAAGTGCAGCTGATACGTATGCGCTCGGTAGCTCGAGCAAAGAATGGAATGAGATATTCGTCGGCGACGGGCAGGGCATCAAATTTGGTCTCGACCAGGACGTTGTGTTAGGTTACAACACTACGAACGACCGACTCGAGCTGACTGGTACTGGCGGATCGCTCTACATTCAGGATAGGTTGGGACTCGGCAAAGTAGTACATACAATCAGTGACGGTGGTGGTGCAGGTTTTACGGCGGACACCTTCACTCCAACAAGCTCGTTTGTTGAAATCGCCTGTGAAGATGCGGATGGTTGCTCGGCCACACTTTCGACGAGTGAAGCACAGACGGGCGATACCCTCACGCTGACAGCAGTCTGCTATTCGGTGATTATCGGCGATACCGGCAACCATCAACTTGCAGGCGTGTTTACACTTCATCAAAATGATATTCTCCACTTGATTTATAATGGCGTCTGGAACGAAGTGTCTCGCTCAGATAACACCTCGCTATCATCCGCATGTTCGTAGTATTATCGTCAGAGGTAACACCCAATGAAATTACACAAGCACATTCACCACCACTCCAAGCAAAATCCACTCCTTAGTTTCACAATACTTGTCAGCACTGCAGCTTTGATAACACTCCTCGTCACCAGTGGCGCTACCATCTTTGCTCAGGCCCGCTCGATTTTTCTCGAGCTCGAGTCCGGCTCCCGCACGAGTGTTGCTGAAAAAAGTAGTTCGAGTGCTTCCGGTGGCAAGTACGTGCAGTTTTCTAATGGAGCTGATAGCACTCCAGCGACTCCTGACCCAGACCCACCGCCACCAGATCCTGATCCCGACCCCGACCCGGAACCGACTCCGGCTAGTTGGCAATCAGCCTGGGATACGCGTAATTACAACACCATCCGCAGTTGGTATCGCAACAACACCGGTATCAAAGCTACCGGTCTAACAGACGCTGACTTAACGCCGTCTGGCTCAATATCCTCCACCAGTGATGGGCAGGTTATCGAAGGGCTGTTGGTTACAGGTTCAATAAACATCAAACATAAAAATGTGACGGTTCGGAATACTAAGGTCGTTAATTCTGGCAATACGATTGCGATTAATGTTAGCTACAGCAATCGAGACGTAGTAAATAAATTTACCGTCGAAAATGTATCTCTCATCGGTACCGGAGACGACACCGAGTTTCGCCAGGCACTCGGCGGCACCTACGCACCAGTTTATGTTAAGCGCGTGTACATTGATGGTTTTGGCGGCGGAATACGGTTATCGCATGAAAACGGTGACACAGTAGAATACTCGATGGTAGAGAATATCCGTACGCATCCAGGCTCACACAACACCGCTATTTCGACTCGCGGCGGCAACAACAAAACCATTACTCATAACTGGTTTGAGGGTTCGACATCCTCGGCGTTGTCTCTCTATCCAGATGCGAGCGCCATAACTAATCTTACTGCAAGCAAAAACCTATTCGATGGTGGCACCTACAGTATTCTTGGTGGTGATGGCAAGATTTACGGACCTCAGTCAACCCATAACAGATTCATCAACAACTTGTTTACCAGGAACTATAGTTCTGGACCGCTGGCGGCGTTTGATAGGAGTATTGAAGGTCGTGAGTGGTCTGGTAATTATTATCTTGACGGTACTTTGATACCGTAGAGTCCATCGGTTTGATAATCGCCGTCAGGGCAAGCCGGCTAACAGAAGGGCTAACGAGGAGTATAATCAAACAGATATATGAAGTTTCATCGTCACATCCATCACCACTCCAAACGTAATCCAGTCTTAACCAGCTTGGCCGTGTTTAGCGCAGCTGTTCTGACGGCGCTGCTCGTCATCAACGGCGCCACAATTTTGGCCCAAGCTCGCTCGATCTTCCTCGAGCTCGAATCTGGCAGCCGCACTAGTGTTACTCAAAAGTCTAGCTCGAACGCCTCAGGTGGTAAGTACGTCCAGTTTAGCAACGGTAGCGACTCCACGCCGGCACCAGATCCTGAGCCAGACCCAGACCCAGACCCCACGCCAACACCGCAAGCTCGCTTCCCGGGTGATCCTGGAGCTGGCAGTGCTTACTGGGGTTCGAGTGTAAAGAACAACGGAGATCCGTCTGGTCGGCACGAGTCTGCAACTGGCAAATCACTAGCAATTAGGCGCTCATTTTTTCAATGGCACCATCACGACAACCCCAGTAACGACTGGCTATATCGAACGGTCGAAGACGACCTAGCGCACAATCGTTTACCGTGGGTCTCGACCAAGACTACATGGTGGCAAGAAGTCGCCAACGGTGACCATGATGCCCGAATAGATCAGTTACTGAACAAGCTCGATTCTTACGGAAAACCAATCTGGTTGACGTTTCACCACGAGCCGGAAGGCGGTGGCGGTAATAACTTCCCTGATGACCCTGGCGGCGCAAGCGCTTGGCGCGGCATGCAGCGCCGAGTTCGCCAACGAATGAATGTGCTTGGCACTGAAAACATCGCATTTGCGCCGATACTGATGGGCTATACCTGGAATCCTAGCTCCGGGCGGACGCCAAATGACTGGTGGACCGGTAACACCTGGGACTTCTACGGAATTGACCACTATGTAAAAAGCGACAGTGGTACCATGCTGAACAGTGTTCATGACAGCTATTCATCATGGATAGCAGCCAACGGTCTGCCAATTGCCATCGGTGAGTGGGGCAATGTTCAGCATGATTCGCAGGGCGCGACAGAGATGCAGCAGTATTGGGAGTGGGGATTGGCCAATAACATTGTTGGATTTTGCTACTACGATACTGATGTGAACGGTGGCGCTCCGTTATCCGGCGCAGTTCTCGACAAGTTCCGTAACATTCTCAAAAACGACAATCGTGTCCAACGCATCAACAGTCTCTAGTGCTATCTTTATCTAAAATACCCCTGCACAGCGGTGCTAGCGAGTGCTATACTGACAGGCAGTAATTGGCCTATTCGATACGACCAATGCTGCCTGGATATACCAAGCAGTTAGCTACTGAGGCAATCAAGGAGGAACGATGATAAAGAATTTATTGAAGAAAGTTACCGGCGATCCGCTCACGAAGAAGCTGAAAGTCTACCGTAAGCAGGTTGAGGATATTAATCAGCTAGCTGATGCATATTCCAAGAAATCTGATAAAGAACTAAAAACTGCTATAGCTGATTATCGTCAACAAATCGCTGATGATAAAACAACGTTAGACGAGATTCTGAATGATGTGTTTGCGATTACACGCGAGATGGCCGAGCGCAAAGTCGAGATGCGACCATTTGATGTGCAGCTAATTGGTGGTCTGGCACTACACGAAGGCACCGTGGCCGAGATGCGTACTGGTGAAGGTAAGACTCTAGTAGCGACGCTGCCGGTTGTGCTGAACGGTCTAACAGGTAAAGGCGTCCATGTGGTGACAGTTAACGATTACCTGGCACGGCGTGACGCTGGCTGGATGGCACAAGTTTACGATGCACTTGGTCTGAGCGTTGGTGTTATCAAGGCTGACGAGTCATTTATCTATGATGCCGATTATAGCGATGACACCCACGACGACCCCCGTTTGCGACAGCTAAAGCCATGTTCACGGCGTGAAGCCTACGCAGCGGATGTTACCTATGGCACCAACAACGAGTTTGGCTTTGATTATTTGCGGGACAACATGGCTCGTTCGGCTGAAGACATCGTCCAGGGTGATCTTAATTTTGCGATTGTTGATGAAGTCGACTCGATTTTGATTGATGAAGCACGGACGCCGCTGATTATATCCGCTCCAGCTACGACAAGTTCTTCTCAGTACCAGACTTTTGCTAAAGCCGTTAGTCGGCTTAAACCAGAACACTACGAGGTCGACGAAAAGCGTCGTAGCGCGACCCTGACAGATGAAGGCATCGAGAAGCTTGAGTCAGTACTGAAGCTCGACAACCTCTATGACCCCAAACATGTTCAAGCTGTATATCACCTTGAACAAGCGCTTAAAGCCCAAACTTTGTTCAAACGTGATAAAAACTATGTCATTAACAACGGCGAGATTGTCATCGTCGATGAGTTCACCGGACGGTTGATGCAAGGCCGACGCTATAGCGAAGGCCTCCACCAGGCGATTGAGGCCAAGGAGAATGTTGAAGTCCAGCAGGAAAGCATGACATTGGCGACTATTAGTTTCCAGAATTACTTTCGGCTGTATGACAAGCTGAGCGGTATGACAGGTACCGCTGCGACTGAGGCCGAGGAATTCTTCACGATTTACAAGCTCGATGTAACCGTCATTCCGACGAATGAACCAATTGACCGCGATGACAAGCCCGATCGGATTTACGGAACCGAAAAGGGTAAATATAACTCTATCGTTGAGGAAGTGCAGCTACGTATCGATGGCGGGCAGCCAGTATTGATTGGTACTGTTTCAGTTGAGAAGAATGAGTACCTTAGTAAATTGTTGAACAAAGCCGGCATCAATCATGAAGTTCTGAATGCCAAGAATAACGAGCGCGAAGCCGCGATTGTCGAAAATGCTGGTCATGCTGGTGCAGTTACACTTGCGACAAATATCGCTGGTCGTGGTACCGACATCAAGCTGGGTGAGGGCGTTGTTAAAGCTGGCGGTCTACACGTCATCGGCACCGAGCGGCACGAGTCGCGACGAATCGATAATCAGCTGCGCGGTCGGTCCGGTCGCCAGGGCGACCCCGGTTCGACTCAGTTCTACATCTCTGCCGAAGACGATATGATGCGTATCTTTGGCGGTGATCGCATGAAACGACTGATGGAGCGCATGGGCGTAGATGAATCGACACCAATCGAGAACAAATCTATTACCAAAGTTCTCGAGAATGCGCAGGAAAAAGTCGAAAATATGAACTTCGACCAACGGAAGCAAGTCGTTCAGTACGATGACGTCATGAATAAGCACCGCAAGCAGACGTATCGACGCCGCCGCGCAGTTTTGCGCAGTGAGAATATCAAACAGGAGTTCGAGCAGCTACTTGATGATGAGCTTGATTGGCTAGCGAAGTCCGAGCAGCTGACCGACGAGCAACGTGTCGATGAGTTTGCAAATGTTATCCCGATAAGCAAGAAGCAGCAGAAAGTGTTGAAGAAGCTCTCCGGTCAAAAGCTGGTAGATGAGCTTGCCGAAACAGCCAAAGACCTCCACACCAAGCGTGAACAGAAGTTTACTCCAGAGATAATGAGACAAATCGAACGTGAAGTCTATCTACGCATCCTGGATGACCAGTGGATGCAGCATCTCGAGAATATGCAGCATCTGCGAGACGGTATCAACTGGCGCTCAGTTGGTCAGCGAGACCCGCTCGTTGAGTATCGGCGCGAAGGTCAGCAGTTCTTCGAAGAAATGATGGGTAGTTTGCGCAGTGGAGTACTGAGGATGGTCTACAGGGCAGAGCCGCAGCCGACTGCCGCTACCCAAGAAAGCAGTGATATCGAGACCGAACTAACCAAAGCCGCGATTCATGCCCGTTCAAATGCTCAAAAATCAGGGGAATCCTCAGCTACACGAACCAAAAAACAGACCAAGAAAAAAGGTCGCCACGTCAGCAGCGCTGAGGTTAAAAAAGTTCGCAAACGCAGTAAGAAGCGCAAATAACGGATGCGACATAGCGTAGAAGAAATCGAGTTAAAAGCCGGGGCTAAAGGCTTGCTAATAAATGTTCCTGATTCGCCGGTGTTTACATTCGACTTTAACGTCCGGGCTGGTTATTACTTGTCACCAAAGGACAAATGGGATACTCCGCACGTCCTTGAGCATCTGATGTTCGGCGCTAACCAGGACTATCCAACTGCCCGCAGCTTTAACCAGGCACTGGAGCAGAACGGTGCCTATGCCAACGCCAGCACTGACACTTGGGACGTGAACTATACCGCAGAGTGTGCGGATTTCGAATGGGAACGGGTGCTTGATTTATACCTAACCTCTCTGACAAAGCCACTATTTGAACCCGAAGAGTTGAAGTCAGAGCTCGGCAATGTTCAAGAAGAATTGGCAGCAAATCTCAATAGTTATTTTCGCATCTTGAGCAATGAAATCCACGAGAATGTGCAGCTGTTATCACTGTCGGATAGTGAACGCATACAGCAGCTGAGCGATATCACTGTCGAAGATGTACGAGGGCACTACAAGAAAACACATCAAGCCAAAAACATTCGTTTTATCATCGCTGGCAACCTCAAAGCAGATCGCGACAAAATCGTATCCAAGCTCGAGAAATACTTGTCGAACCTCCCCAAAGGTAAGCGCCGGGAACTATTGAATGAGACACCAAAGCCGCCCAGACAGGTGTTAACAGTCGGCCGTTCGGACGTAGAGAAACTTCACTACTACATGGATCTCTATAGTCCCGAGCGTCGACTAACCCTTCGCGAGGAGGATGCCCTGGAGGTCTTGAACCAGTTGCTGACTGGTTCTTTGAGCTCACGGGTCTATGGACGGGCGCGCGAGCAGGGTATCGCCTATAGTATCGGTTCGTTTACGGCGAACCAGCTCGGTCACAGTCGCTGGTCATTTGCCGGTACGGTTGGTAACCAGAACGCTCCAGCCCTGTTTGAACTCATCGCTCAGCAGTTTAATGACATCGTCGAGGGTGACATCAGTAAAGCTGAACTCGAAGCTGCCAAGTTGCAAAACCTCGGTCAGTTCAAACGCAGCGTTCAAAAGACTACACAGCTGGTGGCTGGCTATATGGACCGCTATTTCTTCGATGACAGCATCCCCGACTTTAAGGGGATAGAAGATCGTATCCGAGGCGTGACCTTACGGGAAACGATGGATGTAGCGCGGATGTTTATCGATAATCAAGCCTGGTCACTTGGTTTGCTTGGTCAAATCGAGGATGAGCAGGCATCGGAGTTGTACCGAATTTTTGACCGAGTTTTACCGCGTGCACCATAAAGTGTCATACTAGAGGCTATGAAAACCGAGTTGGAGACGATTTTTACCGGTCAATCAGTCGCAATTGCTGGCTTTGGGATTGAGGGTCAGGCTGCCTATCAATTCCTGCAGTCGATTGACGACTGTCAAGTAATAATAATTGATCAAAATACAGAGGTAGAGTTGCCTTCTGGTGCTGCGAGCAAGCTGGGCAGTGACTGGCTGGTAGATATCGACAGCTACGACATCGTGCTCCGCACATCAGGCATGCAGCCCGCAAAGCTTGCAGGGGCCCGGCAGGTGCGAACTAGTACAGATTTGCTGTTTGAAATATATGGACCACAAACCATCGGTGTTACTGGCACCAAGGGTAAAAGTACCACCGCTAGCTTGATTGCAGCAGTATTGGAGTCAGCAGGGCAACAGGGCGAACTTGTTGGCAATATCGGTCGCTCCACGTGGGAGATTCTTGGTTCGGATATCACCCCAGAAACAGTAGTAGTAGCCGAATTGTCGAGCTTTCAGCTCGCTGATGTTTCCCACTCGCCCCACGGCGCAGTACTACTGCCAATCGCGAGTGATCATCTGGATTGGCACCATAGCCAGCAGAATTATGAACAGAGCAAACTGAATCTGATTCGCTACCAAACTAGCAGCGATTATTTAGTGACAACTAAAGCAACAAGTACCGAACTAAGCATTGCGGACATTACAACAACAAATATTATATTATATGATGAAATTGTCATACAAGATAACCCAAAAATTATAATAAATGATAATGAAATAGCAGCCAGTGATATTGCTCTTCCTGGACAACATAATCTCAGTAATATTTCATTGGCATTAATTGCTGCGCAACAGTGGCTCAAAGATCATGGAGATAGTGTTAGCAATCACTGGGATTCTGTACGTCGCACAATCTGCGAATTTGAGCCATTGCCATATCATTTGCAAGATCTCGGTCAACTTGGTGGTTACAGAATTATTAACGATTCATATAGCTCGACACCAATCGCGACCTCGGCTGCGTTGCTGGCGGTCGAAGGAAGCAAAACGCTTATTTTCGGCGGACAATCACGTGGACTCGATTTGGCGTCAACCATTGCTAATTTCGATGAAGCGGATGTTAGGGCGGTGGTAATTGTGGGCGCAGACGCTAGCTATTGCCAGAAAGTGGCTGACACTGTCGCACGTAGTAGTCATGCCAGGCCAGTTATCATCGGTGAACAAGATATGGATACAATCCTCCACACGGCTTTGGCTGAATCCGCCGAACGAACAACAATTTTATTTAGCCCCGGACACCCTAGCTTTGATATGTATACAAACTTTAACCAACGAGGCGAATTATTCACCAATGCCGTTGAGCAGGCTAGGAGTGAGTATGCTTAGAGCAACGAAGTTCCTGTTTGACGATTATGAGTTGTCTAATTCGCGATCAACCGTAACCTTTCATTATCACGCCGAGTTTGAGACTGGCGATGAAGTGGCATTCCAGGAGAACCTAACATTCAGTGAAAGTCTTCCGAACCCCAAAAACAATCCCAGCCTTGCTCAAGCGTTGCATTTCTATCACATAATTGCTGGTGTTAGTTACTATAAAGCGCATTTAGCGGCTGAAATCGGCTCTCACGGCCTCGACCCCTGGGCAGCGGAAACAATGTCTAGGGTATACCGCCGGGGACTGGGTGAGTTTATCTATATGAATGAATTATCACCGACGGACATTGTATCCTTTGAGCCAGAAATGATGCAGGAACTGCCGACGACAGATCGAACTGCGCAGGGTAGTGTTTGGCTGGTGCCAATCGGTGGTGGCAAGGACTCGCTGATGACGACGACCATTATCGAACAGAGCAACCAGGAATTTGATACGCTTCGTATTAATCCAAATTCCTGGGTTGGTCGACAACTGGATGAGATTGGTGCTCCGCAGCGGTTGATAGAACGAAAGTTCGATGATTTTCTGATTTCAGATAAAAAGCAATATCGTGGTCATGTGCCGGTGACTGCCATCGTCAGCGCTGCGGCTGTTATCGTGGCCGTGGCGAGTGGTCACCACGCAGTAGTATTTTCGAACGAAGCCTCAGCTGATGAGCCGACAGTCGATGATTACCAAGGAATGGCTATTAATCATCAGTGGGCGAAGTCAACAGAAGCTGAGGAGCTAATACAGACCTGGATATCGCGCTATATATCTGCTGATTTGGAGTATTTTTCACTGTTGCGTGCTATGAGTGAGCTGGATATTGCCGAGGTTTTTGCGCAGGCGGTGTTGCCGCGTTACAGCGGGCTGTGGTCCTCAAGTAATACGAATTTTCGTCACGATGCCCCGGATAAGCTTGATTGGGACCTGACAAGCTCGAAAACATGTACGGTTTTTTTGTTACTGGCACCGTTTGCTGAGCGAGCTGTGTTAATCGAAGAGTTTGGAGGCAATCCATTTGCGCTTGAAGCTAATCACGAGACATGGTTTCAACTCCTTGGCCAAACAGAGGTAAAGCCATTTGAATGTGTAGCCACAATTGATGAAATGCGTCAGGCCTGGGCTCTCGCTGCCGATAGCGATATTTGGCCAGAACTACAGAGCATCAATCCTTCAGGTGTCTAAATCTTCGCATAGCCGGTTGCGATATTTTTATAAAACTTGTATAAATACAGTGAATGGAACACCTAGTAACTAACCCCGAGGTACATGAGCCCCAGCTAGTAGTATCATATGTGCCGGCTGCTATAGAGGCGGTAGAGAAGTTCAACCAGCGACAACTTGGCTCTGCAGTGATAGAGAGCTCCGCAGACAACCGGCAGCGACTGGCTGTGCTCAATGATGATCTTAAGGCAGCGCTTGGACGAGACTTTGATATGTTTGGTGAAGATGTATACGTAAGCGTGCGCGGCGGTAGACGATTCGTGACTGGTCAGCTGGTTAATCCCCGAATAGTTGAAGAAGGCGATAATAAGATGATAATAGCAGATGCAAGACTTCAGGGGTCGACGGCCAGTATCATGCGCTGTAATCTTCTTGCTGTTAAGTCGGCTAATCTGGATGAATAATCTGACGAGCGGCATTGATTGCCAGTTAGTGATAGGGATGGTGTAGTATTGACAGTAAAGCATAACCATGCTATATTGTTGACATAAAATCAAAATAGAAAATTAATTAAGATAGGATTTTATGGCAAATTACGAAGGATCACAATTCAAAGACGCCACCGAAGTTACCGACATCAATATTTCTGATGTCGCTTATTCGACCCCAAATACTCCATATCAAAAGAAGTTTGCTGATGAGTTCGGCCATAACTCACATGTATATCGTCATGATGCTGAGGGCAAGGCTACACGAGTTCCAGAGTCGGAAGCAATGTTGCTCGCAACAGAAGAAACACCAGCTGAAACCACCTTTACTCGTAAGCGCACTAAACACTATGTAGATAATGATGGTTATGAATTCTCCACGCTTGAAGAGAAGCGACGAGCTGAAGACTTGAGGGAGAACTGGCAGGTAGAAAAGCAATTCACTTTTAATGGTGACACAAAGCGCGATGACGGTATTCGTAAAGGCACTAAGGTGGTGCAGCTTCGGAGCGTCGATGACAGTAGTCAAACCACCCTTGTTAGCCACGAGGATGCGATTCGTTATGGCGTCGTCGACAACGCAGAGGTGTTAAGCCAGCCATTTACGTACGGCGGTGCAACTGTACGCAAGGATGGTATCAAGAAGGGTGATAGAGTGGAGAGAGTTAGAAACGTCGATGGCAGCACTGATATTCGCAAAACTACTCGTCGACCTGAGCATCAACAATCTGTTGCTGAAACTGATTCTGAAGTTACTGCTAACGATGCAGAGCTTGAGCGGGGCGAGGATGCAATTTCTGCGCCTACTACTACTCAAGAGGAATTCGATCGTAAACTAGCGTCAATTGATAGCGTCATTAATCAGGCTTTACATCAAGCAGCTGATAGTTTGAGTGAATTTGTGGGCGGTCTGAGTGATGAGCAGCTGGCAGATCAGGCGGTTTTGGCTAAAATATTAACCACCAAAGAACTGCTTAGTGACATGCAATCTCGTATGAATCATGAGGAGGACACCCAGGGTTCAGCTTCACCTGAAAGTGAAACCGATGCCCAGGAAGAACAGGAGATGTCAGAGCAAGAGCTAAATGGCCTAGACAAGTGGCGACAAAAAGCTTGGAAAGCGGCCAACATACCTGTTATGTGGGCGTGTGATAAAATGAGCAGCACCGCCGAATCAATTGCTCGCTATAAAGAGAAGCTTGAGTCTGACAAAAAAGCAAAGGCTGCTTTCGTAATCGGAGGGCTAGCAATCGCAGGAGCTGGTGCGGCGTGGTACTTCACTCGTCAGGGTGATACTGAAACCGCTAATTTAGTTGCTAATGCCGCAACCGGAGTAGACCCAGGCGCAGGAGCAAACGCACTTGCTGCCGATTCTGCACAGGCGATGGCTGAGCAATCGCAGCAGCACATTGATCAGATTGCCGCAGCTAGAGAAGCTTCGGAAGCTGCACGACAGAGCGCGGTCGAGAGCGCAAGTACTGTCGCTGCTGAAGCACAGGATAAGATTGACGCTGCACGTGAAGCAGCTGAAGCGTTTGCTAACCAACCAGAATTTGTTATAGAGCGTGGCAACGGCTTCACTCATGAAATAGTTGATTTTGCGCAATCACTTGGTAAGAACCTCGAAGGAGATAAAGCCTATGATATTTATGAGCAAATCATCGACAAATTCGGTAAAGATGGCATCCTGCTCAACACTGACACCTACGAGATGGCGAATGGCGACATTGGAATCGGCAGCCCAGGGATTGATAAATGGGCGCCTGGAGTGGCAGACTTCATTAAAGCTCGCCTTTAGTTCGTCTCACAATCCCACAATAGCTCGATAATTAGCGCATTTATCGGGGCTGAATGCGCTTATGATAGTACAAGCTTGTATAAGCAGCAAAAACATTGACAAATAAGCGTGATTGACGTATAGTTACTACTGTCATCGTTTTGCGGCAATGTGAGGTGGAAATCACATCTTCCAGAATCAGTGGGGAAGTTTAGCAAATTAGCTGTTCGCGGCCAGTTTTTATAGCTGGCAAGGTGCGAGCAGTTTTTATTTTTGCGGCACAACCATCAGGGAGAGCAGGGCGAGTAAGCACCTTAACAAGTCAGATTATTATAGTTCATTCTTTGAGCTTTCGCGCGATGTCTGCCAGCTGATTGCATCAGCTGTGCCGCATCGCTTTTAGCAAACTACTTCGTTCTAGCCCTGCAGTGCTCCTCCGCTGTATTAATACAGTTCGTTGGAGCTCCCCAGGCTACGCCTTGTACCTTGCTCAAACAAAGCCCAAAAAATAAATCTGCGACTAGTATTGCGGGTAGAACTGCCCGGCAGACCAGCTAGTTATCGTCTACGCATTCGCCGCAAACGTACGCGTACGGTAGCTGATTCGGCTGCCTGGTAGTTCTGCTCGCATGGTAAGAGTGAGCGTTTAATCCGTTTGAGGGTTGAATGCGTTTGGAATTCTACAGCTTTAGCAGAACGAACTACACAAGCATTATTGCTAATTATTTGTCAGGCAGGGTGTAGCGCCTTGCGTTTAGATTGCTAAACGTAGCGCGCTACGCCTTCAACCTGGCAACGCAAAAATCGTGGACCATCCACGTCTGGTTTCATGGACCAGTCCTACGAGAGGATAACTCATGAGTGCAACCCGAAACAGCACGACCGAAGCCATCGATCAGCTCCGACAGGCCGGCAACCGGCGCGACAAGCGCCTGTCCGACCTGGGCGACAAGCTCGCCGAGACCCATGACCTCGCGGTCACCACCGCGGGCGAGACGGGGAGCAATTCCGACGCCATCACCGAGCTGGTCAACCAGCTCGAGGAGGTGGAGCGGACCGCCCGCCGCGCCGAGTCGACTGCCTCTGCGGCAGCCGACAACACCGGCAGCGGCGGTGTGACCATGGAGCAGGTCTACGACTTGCTCGAGCAGGTTGGCATCGGCCTCAAGGTCGACGCCACCGTCGAGCAGACCACCAACCGGTCCACAACCGACTACGGCATCGTCGCCGGGGTCGGTGTCGTCGCAGGCTTCATCTTCGGTCTCGCGGCGAGCAGCCTGCTCGTGGCCATCCTGGTCGCGATCGGCTTCGCCGCCGTGGCGTACTCGCTCGTCGGCGACGACGAACACCAGGTCAACACCGCGGGCTCCGAAGCCGAGCTGCTCCTCCCGGAGCGGCCCACTTCGACAGGCACCCAACCCACGAACGGCAACGACGCACAGCGTCGTCGTGCGTTCCTGGCACAGCTCGACCAGCGTCAGGAGCTCGTCGACATGCTGCGTCGCCTCAGCGCGGCGGAGTTCCTGCCCAAGCAGGATCGTCAGCGGATGTCGTACCTGGCCGACGAGGTCGAGTCCAAGATCGACACCCTTCGTCAGGAGGTCAACGCCTGAGGAGGTGCCTCCATACACCGCATCTGCACGGTGAAAACAACTGCAGCGTAATATCGTAGCGCCAACTGAGCGCGCTACCGAGTCATTCGCGACTCGCCGGGGTAGCTCCGGGACGCTTGACCAGCGGACATAGTCATTCTACGTCCTTATTCGTAAGGGCAGAGAGGAAGCATTACCATGGAGGCCAATTCCAGGCGACCCATGATGTTTGGAGGTGGTTTCGTCATCTTGGCAGTTGTCGCATTGCTCCTGACGTTCGGGTTCCCGAACTTCGCAGCAGGTGACAGCGCCGAGCCCGACTCCACCCCCACCCCCACGGCCGCGCCGACAGTCGACGTCGACAGCGAGGACGCCAGTCCCGCCGAGACCGAGACCGACGCGCCAGCCGACGACCCATCATCGGAATCCTCCGATGATGGTTCCGAACCGGACGACAGCGACGACGTCACGCCCGAACCCTCGGGTGACGACGAGACCACCGACAGTTCGCAGGTAAGTAGTGGGCAGACATCGGATTCTTCCGGTGAAGCCAACTCAGCCTGTGACGCTTCAGCGGTCGTCCGTCAAGCCTTGCTCGCGCAGGGCCTCTGGAGCGACGACTTCGTGATTGGTGACGAGAACTTCGACCTGTCGCTCCCCGGAGCGAAGGATGCAGGTGCCGGCAGCTTCTCATCGGAGCCGTTGACATCGAAGCGTGCCTACCTGGACTTCATCGGTGGTGACACGGATGCGTCCCGGGCTGCTTTCGGTCGTCTGATCGAGGACATGTCTGATGCCGAGGCAGCTCGCATGCTGCAAGGCATGGGCGTGGTCCCGACACAGTACTTGGTCGAGGTTGAGTACCACGACAACACCCTCCTCGAGGGTGGTCAGGTACAGCCAGCAGGCAACGTGCGCCATGGGCAGGTGGGGGAGATTGTCTTCCACTTCGTCAACAGTGACTGCAAACTGGTCACTGATGCCGGTACGCGTGGAGCGTGTTCCAACCCACAGGGCAGCATGCCCAGAGTCACGGAGCCACGCCCTGAGCCTGAGCCGGAGCCCGACGAACCGCGTCGGACCACTCCGCCCGAGCCGACTCCGCCGGAGACCACCACGCCTTCGGAGGCACCGAGCCCGAGCCCATCACCGAGTGCAAGCCCGAG
>Ga0136600_1000904_pt1 | contig 14762 bp, 20 predicted proteins | sample AntRauMFilla2698_FD_104634 | JGI IMG/M metagenome (GOLD analysis project Ga0136600, IMG submission 104634) | Saline lake microbial communities from Rauer Islands, Antarctica - Metagenome Filla 2 #698 | ecosystem: Environmental > Aquatic > Non-marine Saline and Alkaline > Saline | place...
AAAGATGATTAATGCTTTTTCAATAGAACAACATAAAGGTGTCAATCAGCTTCTAAGTAGTTATTGAAGTAAGAATTTCAACATTCTCAATTCATCAAAATCGAAAAAATATGATATATGATCACACATATCTCTTTGTGGAAATGCACATACTTTGGTGGTTCATTATAATAATCTTCGTCATTTTGGTTCTTACAACGCTGTACAAAATTACTATAAAAGAGAATAATCACCTCAAAGATTTAAATACAATAGAGATTTCTTCAAAGGCTTCTAATTTTGTGAATGTAGATTCAATTAGTGAACTACGTGAGGCCGTCCAGTTTACAAAAACTACCGCTCTTGAAATACTAAACAAAAGATATGAAATTGGTCTGATTGATATGAAGGAATATCAAAAAATGAAAAATTATATCGAAGGCTAGGCCATTTTTTACTCTATAAACAATTAAATACTGAGCTTATAATGGAACAAAATCAAGAACCCGAAATAATCAGCATGCCTAGAATTGGTGATGCTGCACCAATATTTAAAGCAGTAACCACACAGGGTGATATCAATTTCCCTGGCGACTATAAAGGGAAATGGGTTATTCTTTTCAGTCATCCAGCCGATTTTACGCCTGTTTGTACTTCAGAGTTTATGACGTTTGCCAAACGAGAGCCTGAATTTTCGGCTTTAAACTGTAAATTGGTTGGCCTTTCTATTGATGGTTTGCACAGCCATATTGCTTGGTTGAGGACAATCAAAGAAAAGATTGAATTTAATGGTATGAAAAATATGGAAGTTACTTTTCCATTGATTGAGGACATCACCATGAACGTCGCCAAAAAATACGGCATGATTCAACCAGGTGAAAGTTCTACTCAAGCAGTGAGAGCGGTCTTCTTTATCGACCCCAAAGGAATAGTTCGTGCCATCATTTACTATCCTCTTTCATTAGGCAGAAATTTCGATGAATTAAAAAGAGCACTTATAGCCATGCAAACGGCTGATGCCTATTCAGTTGCTACTCCCGCAGATTGGCAACCCGGTGATGATGTTATTGTGCCTCCAGCAGGATCTTGTGGAGTGGCCAAAGACAGAATGGAAACCAAAGAAGAAGGAATTACTTGTTATGATTGGTTTTTCTGTACCAAGCAACTCTCTTTGAAACAAGTAAATAAAATATCCAAAACTAAATAACACAATCATGAATTGTAATCGCTCAACATACCGAAACATTAAATTACTTTTGTTCACTGTTTTATGCTTTGTCGCAACTTCAAGTTATGCCCAAAAAGGTACCGGCGAAACAAAGGGAATTAGTAAACAACAACTGAACCCAGAACTTTTAACAATAGAGGGCACCGTAGAGAAAATTGAAATTGGCCCATGTAAGCATACCACAGGAAAATCCGTTTCTGGAACACATTTACTTGTCAGAACTACAGATGAATTGATCAACGTGCACTTAGGCCCCACCTTGGAAGTATCAAAATTATTTTCGCCTAAAAAAGGTACCCTGATAACCCTGATTGTTTTTAGAACAGACAGACTGCCTCAAGACCAATATATAGCCCAAAAAGTGATTATAAATGGTGAAACTACCGTATTTAGAGATGGCACCCTGAAACCTGTGTGGTCAGGCAAATATCCAAAAGAAAAGTGGTGAATGAAAAACTAATAGACCCAGACATTTCAAAATCTTAGATTTAGTAAAGACTATTCAGATGAAATCTTTTTAAATCGAAAGTAAATAGAAGGAACTAAATATTCTTATACTCGGGAGTAATATTCCTCAATGAATTTTAGCAATAAGCAAAGTTTTGACAGATTATATTTATATGTAATGCTCAAAAATAATTTTACATGACTAATCAAATAAACAGAAAAATGGAAACACAAAAAAACTTAGGCATCTGGATGGATCATTCAAACGCCAATTTGATTGATTTATATTCCAAGAAGAATAATCATTCCATATCATCAGAATTTACTTCTGATACAAAAGAAGAAGCTTTGAATAGAAGTGAAAATATTATGCACCAAAAACGTCAACAAATGCATGAAGCCTACTACAAAGAAATTGCCGACGAGATTTTGAAGTATAATCATGTACTTTTATTCGGACCAACAAATGCAAAAACAGAGTTGCATAACTACTTGGTTAAGGATTTACATTTTAAGGATATAAAAATCACAGTTAAATCAGCAGATAACATGACGGATAATGAAAAAGATGCTTTTGTAAAAAATTACTTTTCATACTAATAATTTCTATTCGCAAACATAGCCTAGAAACTAATATATATTAGGCAACTGTAATAGTATCAATTTATAACACTAAAAATATCGCCATGAATATTCAGTTTAATACAGATGCAAACATATCAGGAAACGAAAAACTTGCCACATATATAAAATCTTCAATAAGTGATGAATTAGTCCGGTACAGCGATCACATCACCCGAATAGAGGTGCATTTATCCGATGAAAACGCCGATAAAAACGGGCAAAATGACAAACGCTGCATGCTTGAAGCTCGATTGGAAAATATAGATCCTATTGCTGTTACCAGCCATGCAAATAGTGTTGAAGAGTCTGTAAGCGACGCTCTTGATAAACTAAAAAGCTCCATGGAAACAATCCTTGGCCGATTAAAGAATCATTAAAAATTCATCTAAGATATTAGTCTTACCGATTGTAAGCATTACCTGTCTAAGCAGTGTTGGGTATTCACAGTCGAGCTATGAAATCCATGAAATAGAGGATTGATCTTACAAATAGCTTTATTGGTAGCCAAAAAAGTTTACAGCTGCAGACCTATTTGCTGCTAAAACGGGAGGCTCAAGTATAATTAAAGCTGTCATAAGAATAACGTTTTGGTTTACTTTAGCCATGGCGTTAACTGCTATTGTAGGATATCTATTTGGAGTCAATTTGACTTGGAACGCTACTAAAAATAAAGATTTAGGTTAGAAAACGCTTAAATGAATCACCATTCCACCTTTCCGAAATCAAAACGTGGGATATGTGTAACACTTCTTAATTACGATGTAATACTTTATTCCCAAAATTCACCTTACTTGTAGCGTTAGAAAAAATCTTTCAATCAAATGGATAACAAAATATCCATTTTATATTATGCTAAAGGTTTAAAAAAAGCAATTATGGATTATTCTGAGTTTCAAAAAGCAAAATCTTTTATCGTTGTCGAAATCATTGAATATGTTCCGAATTCAGTTGTAATAAAAACCATCATTAAAAAGATAACTGGAAATGTAACTGCTGTTTCGGTGGATAAAAGCGAAGCGCTAAGAGAAAATATTTCGCCTTTCGATACCTTTATTCAGTTATTAGATGGGAGAGTTGATGTTATAATTGATGGTGAATGTAATTCATTGGAAATCGGTCAATCTATTATTGTACCAGCGCGCGCGCGAAATACTATTAAAGCAAACGTCAGATTTAAAATGCTTTCTACTATTATCAAAAGTGGGTATGAGGATTAAAGGCCCTGAAAGTCCTTAATAAAATATTTAACATTTATCCTTTAATACACAAATAGATGGATATTACAAGAAGTTGGCGAGAACAAAAGGTTATGCTCAAAGAAAGATTTACTGTGTTAAGTGATAAGGATTTTGAGTTTAATGAAGAGCAAAAGGAAGATATGCTGGACAGACTTTCCATTAAGCTTAAGAAAACAAGAGCTGAGCTAAAATCACTCTTTGCCGAGCTACAGACTTATTGAATGCACTGTATTGGTAAAAGGAATTTACAGAAAAGCTTACGGGCTTCTTAACCAACCACCGTCCCTCCTCATTATGTAATGTTCCTGAGTGGGAAAGATTAGGTAAAACTTAGAAGCGGTATCACGAAGGATTCTAGTAACTTATTTTTGAAATAGAACTGCTTTTCCTCATCTTCTTTTGAGGCAAAAGAGTTCAACAAATAAGATTTAATCTGAAATAGGGATATTGTGAATAGAACTCACTTTACTCTGTTGTTATAAGACAGAACCACGAACATGAAGAAAGCAATTATATACGATCTGGATTACACTCTTTTTGATCCCAACACTTTAGATAAGACCCTTTTTCAATCTGCTTTCGCCATTCTAAAAGAAGTTGAACAAACTACTGATAGTAGCTTTACCGATTTAAAAGACGCCTTCTTTTCCCATTCACTAAAAACGTTTATTGAACAATATCTGAATGAAGAATCAAAAAAACGATTCATTCAAAGTTTGAATGCTATAACCGCTCTATCTAAGCTAGAAACTTATAGTGACGGATATATAGTTCAGCAAATTGATACAATAAATTATTTAGTCACTTCTGGACCTAAACAATTTCAGAATCAAAAGATTGATGCCTTAGGTATTAGAGATTGGTTTTCAGAAATCTATGTTGATGACCCAATAGCCCCAAAATGGAAGAATAAAGAAGAAATCATGAGATTAATTCTGAAAAAACACAATCATGATGTCTCCGAAGTACTAGTAGTTGGTGATAACCCAGAATCAGAGATACAAGCTGGGAATAATATTGGGATCGAAACAATACAAATTTTAAGAAACGGCATTGAAGCTTCCGAAAAAGCCACCTATAGAATCAAAAACTTGAGAGAATTGCATAATTACATCATCCAACAAAATGTATAAAACCGTTGTGTGGCTTTGGAAAAAACATAATTTACTATCCAGGTTCCTGCATCCCCTACTGAATGACTTTGTTTTTTTAAGTCCTTTCAAATACCATGAAGGTCAGATCTTCGGTTTCTCTGCGATCGGTTTCAATCCAAGTCTTACCGATATCATCACGATATTCCGGAAAGTAGGTGTCCCCTTCGTATTCTTTGTTCACTTGCGTGACAATCATTTTATCAGCTTCGGGTAATGCATCTCTATACAGAACTCCCCCACCAATAATAAATACTTCATCCACATCAACAGCATCTAATGCTTCTTCCAAAGAAGTGTAGGTATCAACATTATCATATACTTTAGTTCGAGAAAGAACAATATTTTTTCTTCCTGGTAGTGGAATTTCATTTAATTCTTCAAATACTCCACGACCCATTATCATGGTACCACCGATTGTAGTTTGCTTGAAATGTTTTAAATCCTCAGGATATCGCCAGGGTAAGCCACCATTCTTTCCAATAACCAAATTCGGATCATGAGCCACAACAACCGTTAATGTCATACTGCAACCTCAAACTTAATTACAGGATCTGGATCATATCCATGCAGTTTGAAATCATCAAAAGTAAGATCATCAATAGGTTTCTTAGCAATTTCTAAAGTAGGAAGCTCTCGAGGTTCTCTTTTAAGCTGCTCTTTAAGTCCATCCACATGATTCTCGTAGATATGAGCATCAACGATGGTATGAGCGAATGTACCGGGCTCTAAGCCTACTTCTTGTGCAATAGCCATTGTTAAAGCTGAGTAACATGCTAAATTGAAAGGAATGCCTAATGCGATATCACCAGAGCGCTGAGTGAGATGACAATTAAGTTTTCCATTCTGAACATTAAAAATATACATGATATGACACGGTGGTAATGCCATTTCACCTAGTAATCCTGGATGCCAGGTACTTACTACAATCCTACGACTGTTTGGATTAGTTTTCAACATATCAATAGCGCGTTGCACCTGGTCAAATTCTTTGCGAACCCATGTCTCGCTTTCAACAGCACCACCAATTCCTTCTAAGTTAACTTTCTCTTTTTGGAGATATGGAAATTTTCTCCATAATACGGGATAAATCGGGCCTACATGACCATCTTCATCTGCCCACGCATCCCAAATATGGCAATCGTTTTCATCTCTCAGCCATCTGATATGATCTTCTCCGCGTAGGTACCACAATAATTCGAGGATTACAGATCTGAAATACACTTTTTTTGTAGTTAACAAAGGAAAACCTTTCGAAAGGTCCACTTTATAGAACTCAGCAAAATTAGATATTGTATCTGTTCCGGTTCTGTTTTCTTTTCTTACTCCGTGTTCGAGTACGTTTTTTACAAGATTATGATATTCTTTCATGTAATAAGCAAAGTTTTAAAATATAACACCTTTAAGCAAAAGCATTGAGATGCTAAAATAAATGATTATTCCAGTAACATCTACCAAAGTTGCCACAAAAGGTGCAGATGATACAGCTGGATCAAGTTTTAATTTTGTAAGTATAAATGGAAGCATAGCTCCACTAAGATTTCCAAATAGTATAACGCCCAGTAAGCTAAACCCTATAGAGGTTGCTGTAAGGATTAACTCTTGCATTGTGATTTCTACGTTCAGGTATCCCCATAAAATTGTCATTCCAAAACCAAGCAGACCTATTAATCCACCTAGCATCAATCCTGATAAAAATTCACGGCCGAAGATTCGCTTCCAGTCGTTCGATTTAATATCATCGGTAGCTAGGGCACGAATAATAAGTGTTGCAGCCTGAGAGCCTGAATTTCCACCACTTGAAATAATCATCGGTATAAACAGTGCAAGAAGAACAGCGTTCGCAATGATAGATTGATAAGCACCCATCGCAGTAACGGTTAACATTTGCCCCATAAATAATAGGATTAACCAACGAACACGTTTTTTAACCATGCCTCCTACTGAAGTCTGAGAATAATAATCATCTAATGCATCCATACCAGCCATTTTGTGCATATCCTCAGTAGCTTCTTCTTCAGCTACATCAATGACATCATCAACTGTCACTATACCCACCAATATTCCTTCTGTATCTACAACGGGAAGTGCAGCTCTGTCATACTTAGCAAACATCCTTACCGCTTCTTCTTGATCTTCATAGGCCATCAACGTTTCAAAAGAACGATCCATTAGTGTTTCAATAGTTTCTTCAGGATCAGCTAGAATCAATTCAGTGAGACGTAAATCATCAATCAGATATTCTTTGTCATCTACTACATAAATTCTATTTAGTGTCTCAGCGACTTCAGCATATTTACGAATGTGCTTCATGCTTCGTTCAATTGTCCAGTCCGTTTTCACACGAACATACCTTGGAGTCATTAAACGACCTATGCTTTCCTCGGGATAACCAAGCAACTTCTTAACCTGCTTCTGATCTTCCAAGTTCATAGAATTCATAACTCGCTGAGTAAGACTACCTGGAAGTTCTTCCATTAGTGCTACTTGCTCATCAGGCTCTAAATTCGTCATCACATCACTAAGCTGCTGTTTGTTGAATAATTCCAGTAATTCAACCCCTTTATTGGAAGGCAATTCAGAAAAAACATCAGCAGCAAGTGGTTTTTTTAGTAAACGGAAGATGACAATCGCCACGTCACCATCTAGTTCAACCAAAAGATCAGCAATATCAGCGGAAGGAACATCAGCTAAAACATCCTTTAGAGCAACCCAGTCTTTGGCATGGATTAGTTCTTCAAATTCAGGTTTTATTAGCTGTAAAAGCATGATTATGATTCTAAAATGTGATTCATTTAGCAGGCTAAGAATCGTGTTAAATCAGCCCAAATACAAGTTAAGTTCAGTAGGATTTAAGGATTTATTTGAAACAACCTAAAAGATATGAGCCATTGGCTAATCTAAATATGGAGGTTCAATAGAAACTGAACTAATGCTTACTGAGAATCGCTATTGCTTAGCTAAGGTTTCAAGTGCTACTCTTGCGGCTTCTTGTTCTGCACTTTTTTTACTTCTTCCTTCTCCCACTCCTAATTCTTTACTATCAACCAATACTACGATCTCAAACATTTTTTCGTGACCAGGACCTGATTCAGATTTCACTCTATAATCAGGTAAACTCATTTTCTGCGCTTGCGTTAGTTCTAGTAAAGCACTTTTGTGGTTATCAATTTGAGTAACTAATTTTTTAAAATTCACTTCTTTTTCAAACACTTTTCGAACGAACTTAAATGCAACCGGATATCCTTTAGTGATATAAATTGCTGCTATTATGGATTCAAATACATCCGCCAGAATACTCTTCGATATGTTTTCTGAATCTGATCGCTCGCCTAGCTCTAGCATTTCCTGGATGCCCAAAGCTGAAGAGAATTTAGCTAAAGTTTCACCCTTCACAAGTTTAGCTCTACTTTTGGTCAGAAACCCTTCATCGGCTTTAGGAAATTTCTCAAATAGAATTTCTGCTGCTATCAAATCCAGTACTGCATCCCCTAAAAACTCCAAGCGTTCGTAAGAATCATGAGAAGCGTATTGATCATTCGAAAGCATGGAGCGATGTCGTAAAGCTCTTAAAAATAAAGAAGGATCATTGATATCAAAACCAATGATCCTTTCTAGTGCTAACAGTCGTTCGTTTTTGCCTTCTACAGCATGTTGATCTTTTTTTGTAAATAAAGACCTTAACCAAGATGGCATATGCTGTTACTCTTCAAATTTTTTGAATACTAAAGAGGTGTTGTGTCCACCAAATCCAAAAGCATTATTAACGGCATACTTAACATCTCTAGCTACAGCTTCATTAGCTGTGTAATTAAGATCACATTTAGGATCCTGATCAACTAAATTAATAGTCGGAGGTATTAAACTGTGATAAATTGCAAGTAGAGAAGCTACCGATTCTATGGCTCCAGCCGCACCTAATGTGTGACCAGTCATAGATTTTGTAGAGTTTAAATTTATTTTCTTAGCGTGATCGCCAAATACTTTCTTTATAGAATTTGTTTCGGCAATATCACCAAGAGGTGTAGATGTTCCATGCATGTTGATGTGATCTACATCTTCTGGTTTAATACCAGCAGACTCTAACGCCTTATTCATGGCTAATTGAACTCCGCCACCATCAGGATCAGGAGCAGTAATATGATAAGCATCTGCCGAATAACCATAACCTACAACTTCACCATAAATTCTGGCTCCGCGCTTTTTTGCCATTTCATACTCTTCTAAGAAAAATATTCCAGCGCCCTCACCTAGAACAAATCCATCTCGATTTACATCAAATGGTCTTGAAGCAGCTTCAGGATCATCATTTCGAGTAGACATTGCTTTCATTGCATTGAAACCAGAAATACCAATTTGTGTTACAGGAGCTTCTGAACCACCTGTAATTGCCATATCTGATTGACCATAACGAATAGAGTCGTATGCAGCTCCTATATTATTAGAACCTGTCGCACATGCTGACACAACACTATAATTCGGACCTCTGAACCCATATTTTATTGATATTTGTCCAGGTACAATATCCGGAATTAACATTGGAATGAAGAAAGGAGAAACTCCTCTAGGCCCACGATTGTGAAACTCAATAGACTGATCATAAAATGTTTTCATTCCACCAATTCCAGTACCCACAATAACGGCTACCCGATCTTTGTCGATGGCTTCAAGGTCTATTTTACTATCAGTAATTGCTTCTTCAGAAGCTACCAATGCGTATTGTGCTACATTATCCATCCTGCGAGCCTCTTTTCTATCGAAATAGTCTGAAGACTCATATTCAGGAATTATTGCAGCGAATTTTGTAGGGAAATCTGTAGTATCGAAATGTTCAATAGTACGAACACCACTTTTACCAGAGACCAGCCCATTCCAGAAATCTGGCGTACTTTTACCCAAAGGGGTAATAGCGCCAATTCCTGTTACAACGACTCTACGTGTTGTCATATGTTAAATAGGGTTTTTAAGAAAGTTTGCCAGATATATAACTTACTGCATCTCCAACAGTAGCAATATTTTCTGCATCTTCGTCTGGGATACTAAGATCGAAATCTTTTTCGAATTCCATAATTAACTCAACTGTATCTAGAGAGTCAGCTCCAAGATCATTAGTAAAGTTAGCATCTGAAACAACTTCTGATTCATCAACACCGAGTTTATCGATGATAATGGCTTTTACTTTTGATTCTACTTCTTTTGACATATTGTGTCCTTTAAGGTTTTTTAGTAGTTAGGTTTTACTATAATAAATTAATCATAAAATTTCATTCAAGCACGAGCAATATACTACATTGCCATTCCGCCATCTACTCTGATGGTTTCGCCTGTAATATACGTACTCATATCTGATGCTAAAAATACAACTGCATCAGCAACTTCAGAGGCTTCTCCTGCTCTTCCAAGAGGAGTTTCAGCCTTAATTCCTTCTAAAACTTTTTCATCAAGTTGATCAGTCATATCTGTTAAAATATAACCTGGAGCAATAACATTAGCTCTGATATTCCTTGACGATAGCTCTTTTGCATAAGATTTAGTGAAACCGATTATACCCGCTTTCGAGGCTGAATAATTTGTTTGCCCACCATTTCCTGAAATCCCTACAACAGAACTGATATTGATTATCGAACCACCTCGGTTCTTCATCATTGGTCTAGCAACCGCTTTAGAATAATTAAATACACTCTTTAAATTTGTAGTAATTACATCATCCCATTGCTCTTCTGTCATGCGTAAAATTAAATTGTCTTTTGTTATCCCCGCATTATTCACCAAAACATCAATTTTACCAAATTCTTCTGTAATATCCTTTATTACTTCCTCAGCTTGAGAATAATCAACAGCATCCGCTTGATAAGCTTTAGATTTACGACCCATTGCTTCAATTTCTTTTACTACTTCATTTGCAGCATCTGATGATCTTGCGTAGGTAATAGCAACATCAGCGCCAAATTCAGCTAATCGTAAAGCTATAGATTTTCCAATCCCTCGACTTCCTCCAGTTACTAAACAACTTTTTCCTTCTAAAGATAAACTCATAATAATTTTATTATTGATGGCCTGAAATTTCTGCTTTTCTATCCGTTCTTTTTACCAAACCTTGTAAAACTTTACCCGGTCCAACCTCAATAAATGAAGTTGCTCCATTTGCGATCATATTCTGGAGAGTTTGGGTCCAACGTACAGGATTCATCAACTGATTGAGTACATTCGATCTAATCTCCTCAACGTCAGACGTAGGCCTTCCTGTAAAGTTGCTATAAATTGGGCAAGAAGGTGTCAAAATATTCAAATTCTCGAGTGATTCTTTTAATCCCACATAAGCTGGTTCCATTAAAGAAGAATGAAATGCACCTGATACAGGTAATAACATTGCCATTCTTGCGCCCTCTTCTTTTGCAATATCGACCGCCGCTTTTACAGCTTCAATATATCCGGAAATCACTAACTGACCGGGGCAATTATAATTTGCAGCTACAACTTCCTTTCCAGAGGCTTCAGAAGCTTTCTGACAAACTTTCTCAACTTTATCATCATCCATACCAATAACAGCTGCCATTGTGCCTGGATTTGAAGTTCCTGCGGCTTGCATCAGCTCACCTCTTCGTCGAACAATCTTTAGGGCATCTTCAAAACTTAATGCACCACAAGCCACTAAAGCTGAAAACTCACCAAGACTATGTCCTGCAACCATATCAGGTAAAGCACTCAAAGTATTATATAGCGCTACAGAATGAAGGAAAATAGCTGGTTGGGTAAACTCAGTTTGTTTGAGTTTATCTTCAGGACCATCAAACATAATTGACTTTATATCAATACCCAGTATTTCATTGGCTTGATCAATCATTTCTGAGAAACTTGGACTAGAATCGTAGTGATCCTGTCCCATCCCCACAAATTGAGATCCCTGACCAGGGAAAAGATATGCAGTACTCATTATTTAATTCCCCATTTAAGATAAATTGCTCCCCACGTGAAACCGCCACCAAATGCAGCGAGAATTAAATTATCTCCGTAGTTCAATTTATCTTGCCAGTCATATAAGCAAAGTGGAATAGTTCCAGCCGTAGTATTTCCATATTTATTGATGTTTATCATCACTTTTTCTGATGAAACACCCATTCTCTTAGCTGTAGCTTCAATGATTCTTAGATTAGCCTGATGAGGAACTAACCAAGCCACATCTTCTGGCTCCAGATTGTTCTTTTTCATTATTTCTAAGGACACGTCGGCCATGCCCATTGTTGCTTTTTTGAAAACAGCGCGACCATCTTGGGTTAAATAATGCTGATTATTTTCTACAGTTTCTTTGGTCGCTGGATTTCTACTACCACCGGCATGCTGATATAAACTACACTGAGTATCGCCTTCCGTATGATGAATTTGATCAATAATACCTGTTTCATCAGTTGACTCTTCTAGTATAACTGCGCCAGCGCCGTCACCAAATAATATGCTTGTAGTTCTATCCGTATAATCTAAAATAGAACTCATTTTATCTGCACCGATTACTAGTACTTTTTTTGCTCTTCCAGCCTCAATGTACATTGACCCAGTGCTCAAGGCATATAAAAATCCTGAACAAGCAGCTGAAAGATCAAATGCAAAGGCGTTAGTAGCCCCTATCATTTCCTGAACCAAACAAGCTGTAGCTGGAAACAAAAAATCTGGAGTCACAGTAGCTAAAATTACTAAATCTAGCTCTTTAGGATCAATATTGGCATTAGCTAAGGCTTCTTTTGCGGCCTCTGCTCCCATAAAAGCTGTAGCTTTATCCGGATCTTTTAAAATTCTTCTTTCAGATATCCCGGTTCTGCTTCTGATCCATTCATCATTGGTATCCATTAACTTTTCGAGTTCAAAATTTGTCATACGGAACTCAGGCAGATAATGCCCAACTGCTGTGATTTTTGCTTTTTTTACTTCCATAAAGGGGATATCAGTTTAGGGATGCGATAATTTTACCATTTACATCGTTATTTATAAATGATACTGCACTTTTAATCATATTTTTAATTGCAAGTGGAGAACTTCCACCATGTCCAACAATACTAACACCATTCACGCCCAAAAATGGAACACCACCTACTCTTTCATAATTAAATGGAGCGAGGGCAGTTTTCAGTATTTTCTGTGCGGCTACTACTTCTTCAACTTCAACATCAAGTTTTGCTATTGCCTTCTCAACCAGCTTCATAATTGTAGCTGGTATCGATTCGCCAAATTTCAACAGAATGTTTCCAACTAATCCATCAGTCAGATACACATCTGCTTTACCAGATAAGACATCTTTTCCTTCCACGTTTCCTATAAATCCAGGGAGGTCTTTAATGTGTTTATGAATGGCTTTAAGTGCTTCCGTTCCTTTTTCGTCTTCTTCACCAACATTTAAAAGACCAACAGTAGGAGAATCAATACCTATGATTTGTTTACAGTAAACCTGGCCCATTTTAGCGAATTGAAGTGCAACTTCAGGTTTAATCTCTAAATTTGCACCTGCATCAAGCAATAGTCGGAATCCTTTTACTGTTGGGTAATAAGCTCCAATTGTTGGTCGGTGAATTCCTTCAAGTTTTCCTAAAATGAAAGTAGAGGCTGCTAATAAGGCTCCAGTATTACCTGCACTTACAAATGCTTGACATTTTCCAGCTTTATGCAAGCCCATTCCTATAACAATAGATGATTGTTGCTTATTTTTTACTGCAGAGGCAGGCGATTCTTCCATACCGATTATTTGAGGAGCATCTTGTATAAGTACACGATTCTTATCGTAAACTTTACCTTCAAGCTCCTTCTTGATCATTTCTTCTGGTCCTAACAAAAGGACCGTGAGATTTTGATCTTCTTTAACCGCTAATAAAGCTCCTTCTACAGGGGCTTTTGGATAATGATCTCCACCGGCTGCATCTACTGCAACAATCATAATAGTTTATTTAGTTAGCAACTGCTGCTTTAGTAACCTGTCGGCCTCTGTAGTACCCACACTCATTACAAGCATGATGGTATCTGTGAAGAGATCCGCAGTTAGAGCATTTTGCTAATGTAACATCAGAAATTGCGTGATGTGCACGACGTTTATTCTTTCGTGCATTCGAGGTTTTTCGTTTTGGATGTGCCATTTATTTACTTAATTATTTCTTTAGTTCTTTTAGTGCTTCCCATCTAGGATCAATCATTTCTTCATCTTCGTCAGAGTTTTCACCAAACTGTTCGTTTACAAACTCTTTAGGATTTCCATCTTCATCCAAAAAACGGGGATGTAATTTCTTTACTGGGAGATTGAGCATTATTGTGTCTAACACATCCTGCTCTAAATCAATTTGTTTAGCATAATAATCAATATTCCTGATAGAGCCATTTTCATCTGCCGATTCTTCTACTTCTTCAGCCTTAAATAAAACTTGGTACTTGGTCTCGATTTGATAATCAAATGTATCTAATGATCGGTCACAAATTAGATTTATATCAGCATTCAATTCAAATTTAACTTGAATGAATTGAAGTGTACGATAAAAATTGATATCAAGAGTTGCACCGTTAAACGGTATCTCATCGATTTCAAGATCGTCGCTTTTAAGTTCGACGGTTCTCTGGCTTTGCCCTTCAGGTATTTCAAAGATCTTAAACTTTAACATAGAACTTCTCCATTACAGCTTGTAAAGATAAGGATTATACTAGACGCTTACAATCAATTAAAAAGACCAAATAGACGCTTGTCAACTTGCTCAATAATTTTACCCAGATCTTCATTATCGTTTACAAAATCTAGGTCATCAGTCTCAATAATCAGCTTTTCATGCGGATAACGGTCAATCCAGTCTTCATATAAACGATTTAATCTTTCCAAATAATCGATTCTGATAGTGTTCTCATAGTCTCTACCACGCTTCTGAATTTGACTAACTAGCGTCGGAACTTGAGCACGAAGATAGATAAGTAAATCTGGGGGACGTAAATAATGACTCATTTCCATGAACAAGGCCTCGTAATTATTAAAATCACGATCGCTCATCAAACTCATTTCATGTAAATTTTTAGCAAAGATCTCAACATCTTCGTAGATCGTACGATCTTGTATCAAATTTATCTGGTTTTCAA
>Ga0136600_1000906_pt1 | contig 14741 bp, 16 predicted proteins | sample AntRauMFilla2698_FD_104634 | JGI IMG/M metagenome (GOLD analysis project Ga0136600, IMG submission 104634) | Saline lake microbial communities from Rauer Islands, Antarctica - Metagenome Filla 2 #698 | ecosystem: Environmental > Aquatic > Non-marine Saline and Alkaline > Saline | place...
ACTTGTATTTGTGACGTACTGAGTATCCCAAGATCCGATGTCTAGGTTCATCTGACTGTCGCGGAACAGGTTTCCTATATTGAACACAGTCGGGGGAATTGAGGTTGGAAGCTGAACCAGTGTAGAACGAGACCCGCGCAAGAAACCACCGAGAGTTTTGAGACCAAGTCCAAAACCGAAACTTTCGACGTGTGTGATAGCACGAACGCCGAGCCACTCCGCCGCGTTTGTATTGCCCAGAAAATCGCAGCTTCCGCTGACCGTGACGTTGTAGATGTCGTTGGTCGCGTAGGTGTGGGAATGTATCCCGTGAACGGTTTTGTTCTCAACCGTTCCGTCACCCCAGTCGATGGTTATGTCAAAAGGACGCTCTGGAGTGTTGAATGTGTAAAGTGGGATGCTGATCGTGGTGCCTGTGATCAGGTTCGTGTCGATGGTCAGACGCATCTCAGTGACAGGTTGGATGTAAGACTGAATCTCCGTCCAGTCACTCGCCAGCCCGCTGGTAGAGCTATAGCGCATCCGCCAGTAGTAGGTCTCACCTTCTGTGAGTTCTTCAGGGACAAGGATCTCGTTGCTGGTGTTGCTGTCAGCCCAGATAGGCCCCCCCGTTCCCTCAGCATTGTCATAGACCTGCCACTGGGCCGCGCCAAAGCCGAGCGCGAAAGGGCTATTGTACTCGCTCACCAAGAAGCTGGCGAGTTCAGAACCCGGATTTCTGAAAACCTCCGGAGTGTCCACATAGTTTGGGAACACCTGCGCGAAGGGTAAAGAAAATTGGCTTTCCTGATCTTCTGTTCCAAGGTACTTGCCGCGCCAGTAGAAAGTCTGCCCCTGCTCCAAACCGTCACCAATGTTCAGGGTGTAGGTATCTTGCGTTGTGCTGAGAACCCTCTCCACCACAAAAGGCGCACCCATATCAGCGTTCAGGCTTGCCTCAAACACCACGCCTACCTGAGTTAGATCAAATGAGCTGAAAAACGGACTTAGCCGCAGAAGCCGCTGTTCTGCGGTTGTTGTCGGGTTGAGCGCATAGGGCCTAGAGATCGGCGGCGTGAATACAGGCGGCTTCCACTCCACGCCATCAGAGTAATAAAGCACGCCATCGTTGGCAGCGAGAAGAGCGCCGAAGTGTTGAGCCGGGTCCAGCGCGATTGGAAGCGAGTAAATTATTGACTTCCCGATAAACTGATCCGAGCCGGAACCAAATTTGAACTTGCTCATGTGATCACCTCAAACTCTTCGCGCTGGTTTAGAATAAAGCTAAAGTGGGCATCGGCTGTCTGGGTCGCATTAAGTCGAGCCTGTATAAGTTCGCCCGATAGAAGAACCTGCCGATCAATCGGGACCGCCAAAAAGTCGCCGTATGGCACAAAGGTTTCCGTCAAAAGGCTGAACTTCTCTTCGCTGGCATTCACGACCCGCAGAGAAAGATTAACCCCAGTCGCAGTCCCGGCGCAGACGATCAACCCAGTGATGATGGCGGCAGCGTCGATGGTTCTTGCCGGGCTTGGACCGGTTGCTGGCACCAGATACTCCGGCACCTCGTAGACGGTGAGCCACGCCTCTGTGAGCGGGTTTCTGCGGACCTCAAAGAGGTTCAGCGGTGGTTTGGGTGTTGTGATCACTATAGGCATTTGCTGTCCTCAAAGAATGGTGAACGCTTCGGCTGTCTTGAGCGTCAGCGATAGGTGGGCAGCGAGGGCAAAGTCGCCCTCTGCCCTCAGTTGGATGATGTCGCTCGATGCAGCCATGGACTTTTCAATCGGCAGTCGAACGAAGTCGCCGGGCGGGACACTGACGCTCTGGGCGATGATGTGCTCCACGATCGGGTTGATCAATGTCTGCCCTCCGACCTCTTGCACTACGCCGTTCCAGATCACCTCGACCCGGTTTCCCCTATCTTCATCGTCGGCGTAGTCGAAGAGAAGCGTGTGTGTGGTTCCCGCCCCAAGGCTGGGGATGTCCTGATAAACGTAGATGTTGCCGCCCGCCGGGTGATCCGGGTCGGCGGTGAACGACCCTCGGGTATCCAACCAGCTGTATCGGTCGGCAGGCACCACGCCGAAGCGTGTGTCTTGGTGAATATCCAAACGGGTGGTTGCGACGTAGTCTGTCCAGCCGGGAATGGCACCAATGCCCTGATACCCGTAAGCGGTCTTGGTGAGGCCCGTCACGTCCTCAAAAGAGCCGTTGACGATCGGGTCGAAGCCCGAACTGCTCAAAAGGCGCACATTATCCATTGCGCCGCCTAAGTTGTCCTGTGGTCCATATCCCTTGAGCTCCAGCCTGTTTGCCCCGGCCTGCGCTGCCAGCGTGACCGACCGGGTGGACATACGACCAGAGAAAACCCTCGCAGAGAATACTGCGGGTGTAAGAGAACTGTTTGCGACCAAGAGCGATGAGGCGATGCCAGTCGCAAATGTGAATGTTGCCCCTGTGTCAGCACTAGCTTGACCTTGCCCTGCTGCCCCCAAAATGTTTGAGAAAAACGGCACCGCATAGATCGTCTCCCAATTCTGAGTCAGGTTCAGCCGAGCCGCGTCAATCAGCGCAGAGGGTGGCCTTGGTGTGACGATCCGGCTCATATCAACCGCCCAGCCCGATGATCAAAGGCAGAGCGATGTTTTGAACGCCTCGGCTGAAAGCCTGCCCCTCGATCGTGCTGCGCTCGAAATCAACTCGCAGATCCTCGCCCAGATAGGTGTCGCCCACCTCGGTTGAGAAGGTAGAGTAAACCTTCCCACCGTCGTCCTTGAAGATCGCCAGAAGCGGATCCGGATTTTCGCCGGTGCCTCGCTGGCTAAACGGCAGAGAGTTGTAGTTGACTCCCGAACCCGCATTGCTGAACTGCTGGCCAGTGGCCTCGATCACAGACGGAAAGCCGACTCGGTATGAAGCCGGGTTCTGAGCGACATTTTTAATCAGGTTGATTAGCGACGTGACCATCGTTTGGGCACTGGCCACCGTAAGACGGGCCAGAAGCTCAAGCCGAACCTGCTCCCAACTGTCCACGAAAATTTGCAAGAGCGAAGTCGCGAATGCGTACTCAGCATTCCAGTTGAACCGGCCCTTGGCGAATGCCTGAGCGGCCTTATCCTGCCCTGAACTGAGGTCGTTGACAATCGCTCTGAGCAAGGTGCGAGTGTACCGCTCTGTAAGGGCAATCTCACCAGTAGTGAGGCCACCCCAGCCTGTCATCGTCGGGTAGCGTACTTTCATGAGGCTGGTCAGGATCGCTTCAAGCTGAGAGGTAATCAGAGTGGCTGATGATGTCTGCGTCGCGAGGCCAGCAAGGGTGTCTTTGATCCGGATCACATTCCTGAACCCGGTGGAGGCGAACGCATAGTCTCCAAAGGTGTTGTTGGAGTTGGCCATCGTGATCTGGCCGCCTTGGTGGGCCCAAATCCCGACACGACTCCAGTTGGTAAAGACTGAAACAAGCTGCACGAATGCACTACGCGTCACCGCGTAGGCGACCCCGTTAGGGTTGATCGACGTGAAACTGTCCACCACGACCGACCTTAATGGGCTGTCGAGATCAAGAGCCGAGCCATCGGCCAGAATGTTACCAGCGCCAAGAGGCATCAGCGGATTGCCAGTGGCCTTGTCAATCGGCAAAGAAAGCTGTTGCTGAGTAAGATCGTGCAGTACCGAGCAATCAGAGATGTAGGGCGAGCGAATGATAATCTCGCCCGGCTTAAACACGAACGCGTAGCCGGTCTTGGGCGGGCCACCCGAAAGCGTGAAGGGCTCATGCTCAAGGCCGGTAAAGGTGAAGCCCCGAACCTTGATCCCACTGGTCATGAGGAACATGTTGTTGTTGCGCTGTGCCCCAGTCGCAGGGGCGGTTCCGGCAGCATTGGACAAGATCAGCTTGGTGACGCGCAGATCATAGCCGTAGAGGGCGCAGTTGGCCGGAATTTCTGTGTTTGGCGGTACAAGGTACTCTCCCGGGTGAACGATTACGATGCAGGGCGCAGGCGCGAGAGCGGCAGCGCGCTCGTGGCCCTCGACAATGCTGGCTAATGGCGCGGTCAGCGATGAGCCCTCGTTGGCGTCCTTGCCGTCCATCGTGACGTAGAACGTGCGCGCGACGGGCACCGAGATGAAGGGCAGCCGCTCGAGGCTGCAGACCTCGACGTCAGTGGCGTGGTTGATCCCGAATGTGCGCACCCATGGGACTGCGTAGCGTGCGCCGATTGGAGCCACGACGCTGGAGGGGCCATCGGCTTCTGCCACGACGCAGGTGCGGACCTCACGCCGCCCCTCTGCGTTTTTCAAATTTAGGATGGTCTCAATAGTGGTGGTCGAGAGCGCAGTCTTGTCCGCCGCCAGCCAGTCGATGCCGCAGGCAATGGCGTCGTCAGACGGATCAGGGCTGTTAGTGGCACGCCGAAACACCGCGCGGAACGCATAGCGCTCATCGGGCTCGATTGGCACAGGCGCGACGGCTGTGACCTGCTGGCTGGAATTGAGGCGGACGACCTTGCCGTCCGCGTTTTGCGCAACAAGCCCGCCGTCGATGTCGTACAGCTGGGGCGTGTCGCCCGGGCGATGCTCAAGGGCGGTATAGGTCTGCATGGGATGTGGTTCCGTGAACAAGGAATGTGGGTCGCGTAAGGCCTGCGAGGCCAGCTGGGTTAAGTACAGCGCCTCAGGCAGGATAAATTACAGCAGTCGGATCTCGATCAGCGGGATTGAGGTGATCGAGCCGAGGCGTTCGATATCGAGGGTGACGTCCATCAGATCGCTGTCGAAGCGGACGGGGACGTCGAACTGGTAGCCAGCTGTGATGGAGACGTCGGAGTCCGGAGCCGCATCAAACGTGACGATCCCGGTGTCATTATCTATGCGCCAGCCATTGAACTGCTCCGCACCACCCAAAGCGACACGCACTGTGCCCGCGACGGGCTTCTCGATGCGGCGCTGATAGATATGTGGCGCGGTGCCGTAGGCCTTGGTCAGCGCGAACGCTGTCGTCTCACCATCCCCGGCGCCGATCACCTGGTCCATCTCGGAGATACCCTGCGAGGGGGCGCAGGATTTGTAGTCAGCCCAGTCCTTGAACCGAAACCCGTAGAGACGCCCGAGGCGGGCCTCAAAGAACGCGACCACCGCGTGCAGATCATCCACGCGGCGGATGCCGTAGCTGACATCGTAGCGCCGCCGCGATGCCGACCAGCTGGCGTTGCGCTCCTCGCGGCCCGACGCGAGCTCAACAATCTGGGTGCGCCGCTGCGGCCCGCCGCGTGCGCCGCGGCTGATGTTGTCAGGAAATTGCACCTCGTGAAACGCCATTACATGCCCCTCCGGCCCATGGAGACCGCGCGCGAGATATCGGCTGCGACCTGCGTGCGCGATTGGCGGAAGCTCTCGGCGTCGCGGGTCTGTATCGATATATTGACGACGGGGGCGTTGTCGCGCGGCCCACCCGCGCCGCTGTAGCTTTGGGCTTCCCGGCGGTTCAGTACGCGCTCGCCACGCTGCAGGATCGCCGGGACCTCGTCGGATTTAAGCCCGGCCCAACCGCCGTTATGCAGGCGCGGTGCGTTGGCAAAAGCCATGGCCGGGACCATGCGCGAGGGCGCAGGACCACCGACCATACCGCCCTGGTGGAACACACCGGCAAACATGCCGCCGAGATTGCCAAGCGCGCCGGAGAGTGCATTGGCAATGGGCCCGAGGATAAACTTGCGCGCCCCGAGCTTGGCAAGGTCCGCGATCATCGATGTGACCAGGCCTTTGAAATCCAGCTTGCCGGTCTTTACGAAATTGCCAATGGCGTCTTCCGCACTTTGAAACGCGCTGACCAGAACGTTGCCGATGTCTGCGCCCACATCGCGGGCTTTGTCGGCATATTCGCTGACCGCGTTCACAACCGCCTGCCAGCCAGTGGCTGCTGCCTCTGCACCCTCCGCTGCGTCGGCGCCCGCCTGCTTTGCCGCACCACCTGCGCGGCCAGCCTGATCCTCGGTTTCCTCCAGCGCTTCGTTGAACCGATCCGCTGAGGTAGCGGCACTTTCCAGCGCCGCTTCGCCTTCATCACCCGCACCAGAAATGGCATCCTTCAGCGCCTGCCATGCGGTCATGGGGCGCGAAGCTGCGTCTGACAGCATGCCTGCCGCCTCGGTATAGCCCCCTGCCCGACCGCGCGCATCATCTGCCATGCCGCCAAAGAGCTCAGGCACCTGGAAGGGATTGTCCGAGAAGGCGCTGTCGTAGGCCTCCCGCGCCCGCTCTCCCAGATTGACGGCTTCCGGGACTGCAGACTTCCATTCCGAGAGATCAGGCGCTGCGATGGCCCAGTCGGGACGCAGACCGCCAAGGGTCAACACGCCGTTGATCGCCTCAGTAATGCCCGCAATGCCGGTCTCCATCACCTCGACCAGACCGTTGATCGCAAGTGCGCCAAAGCGCTCAAACACATCCGGCAGCGCGCCCCAGATGGCCTGCACTGCAAGAAATGTGCCCTCGAAGGTGTTGACGGTGCTGTTTGCCCAGCCGACCACCGCCGCTGTTGAATCTTGCAGCCCATCATAAATACCAGCCTGCGCCGTGGCCCATCCGGCTTCCACGCGCGCCCAAGCCGCATCCGCGCTGAGCGATATCCGGTCCCAGACCTCGACCGCCACATCTTTGAGCAGATCCAGCGCGTTGCCGAACCCGCCCGCGCCAGAAACCAGCCGCGTGAACTGATAGACCAGCTCGCCTGCGCCAACGATCAGAGCGCCGATGCCGGTGCGGATCAGCGCTGCGCGCAGGAAAACCAGACCTGTCACCAGCCCACTGACCGAGAAGGTCGCGGCCACGAGCCCCGCCACCCACCGGCCTGCCATCACGCCTGCGAAGGTCACGGCGTATGTGGTCAGTCGGCCAATGTTCTCAAAGAGGCCTGTGATGGCACTTCCAAGAGGTCCGGTCGTGCGCGCCATGGCCGCCAGCGCATCCGCCACTGCTTCAAGAGCGGGTGCTGCGGCCACCGCCAGCTGGTTCGAGACGCCGCGCCAGATCAGACCAAGGCGGGAGATTGCGTCATTGGTACGCTCGACCTGGTCCGCATCCTGTTCGGAGACCACGATACCGAAATCATTCACATCAGCGGTGGCCTGGCGCAGCGTTGCGGTGTCAATGCGGGTAAACACGAGGGCTGCGCGATCGCCAAAAAGCTGGGAGGCGACAGCAGCGCGCTCGGCCTCCGGCACCAACCCCGCCAGCCGGTCCTGGATCAAAGCGATGCGCTGATCGAGCGGCAGATTTTGCAGCTCGCTGACCGACAGGCCAAGGCGGTCGAGGGCATCGACGGCAGGACCCGCACCGGCGGCAGCCTGGCTGAGCCGCCGTGTCAGCTGCACCGTTGCCTGCTCGACATTGCCCATGGAGACGCCCGAGAGGTCAGCGGCCCGCTCCAGCACCTGCAGGCTCTCCACGGTTGTATCGAGCGACTGCGCCAGCTTGGCGGTCACGTCGATGGTCTGCAGCCCCGAGCGGATCATGGCAGCACCGGCGGCCAGAACGGCGACAGTGGCGGCCGCCGCTGCAATCTTGGCGCGGCGCGTGAAGGCAGCAAGCCGCGCGTTAGCCACATCGACCTCGCGCGACAGCCGACCGAGGCCGCGTACACCAGCGTCGCCAATGCCAGTCAGCTCCGCCTTGACCTGTCGTCCACCCACGGCAGCGAGGCGCACGAAGACGCGCTTTTCACTCATGCTAATCTCCGATCCGTTCGTTGACTCGTTTCACCATCACCGCCTCGATTTCGGGCAGCAGCTCCATGGCCGCGAGGCCGTTGATGCCGAGCGCACGCGCCATGGACAGCGCAGCTCCCATGTCCCAGCCAAGGATGGTCTGCTGGGTTGCGCGCAGCTGGCCGCCGAGGCGTCCAACCAGGTCCCAAATCTGCAAACCCTCGAAGGTCTGGGGACGGTTCATTTTTTGCGGGCAGTCCGGGCACGGGACTTTGCAGGCCTCGAGGGCTTCGCAAGCCTCGCAGTAACGATCGCCCCCGCTGAAGTGCCAGTCAGCAAGGGCGCGGAGACGTTTTTTTCCTGATCCAACACCAGTGCTTTGGCGACGTAGCCCGCTTGGAAGGCCTCGAAGATTGGATAGATGTCGAGCAAGGCGTCGACACCTTCGGCGGTGAGGTCCAGCACGTTGCCGTCCATATCACCCACGCCCTCCCATTCCACGACGGCGCGCCGCCCCAGCGCTTTGGCAAAGACCAGCGCGCGGTCCTCATTGCTGGCGTCCTCGGGGAGCGCTTCGATGCTGGGATCGTTGCGGGTGGTCACCATCAGCGCGGTGGTGAGCGGGAGCAGGCGCACGCGCACGCCGGGGGCGAGATCGAGCCAGCGCGGGTCAGTCGAGAGGTCAAGTCTGAGCATGATCAATAGGCCTCCACATCGTTGATGAGCGTGACGGTGCACATGCGCCCCAGGGCAGCGTCTTTGGCGGCCTGCCAATCGAAGGTCGCCTGCACGCCTTGCGGCCCGCCGATCTCGACGCGCGGACGCGGGAGGTAAACGGAATGCGCGGTGAAGGTCAGGCTCTCGCCGGTGGGCAGACTGTAGGCGAACTCAAGCGCGCAGGTTGTGCCGTTTATCGCCTGGTCCATCAGCGTGGTATCGGCAAAGCGGACCTCCATGCTGCCCGAGAGCATTGCCATGGAGGGATCAGCCCCGTCGATCTTGCCGTCGGCGCGGATCGTCTCGATGCGATCGAGGTTGTTGCCATATGTGATCTGGGTCGAGACCACATTGCCAAGTGCTGTGCCATCGCGCGTGATTGAGCCATTGAAGTGACCAAACCGCTGCAGCACGATCTCGGTCGGTGTGCCCGCGCCGGTGGCTGCCGCCGGGGTCTCGCCCTGAGCAATGAGGCTGACGGAGGCAGTCAGCAAGCCGGATCGCGTCATCTGCCAGGACAGCTGGTCGACCACGCATCCCGCGTACATCGCGAAGCGCGGCACTTCTGGCATGCCAATCTCGATGGCGAGGCTTGGAAGGGTCCAGCTGCCCGAGCGGAACTCGTGGCTGTAGGGAGCCTCCGCGCCGGTCGTGGTCGGATCGCCAAAGGTGGCCTTCAGCCAGTACCCAAAGCCGATCGCATCAATCGGGACCACCACGTCGCCATCGCTGGTCAGCGCGTCCTTGATCGGCGCGAGCGGATCCCGGCCATAGCCGAGCAGCTCGGACTCGAGCAGTGGTTGCTCCGCGCCAAGCGTCGCGCTGGCAAACGGCATCTTGAAATAACCGCTTGCGGGCGGCGTGCCGTAGACGGATTCGTAGGCGAGCGCCATCTGCGCCCGCGCTCCTTGTGCGCGTGCCATTGTGTTCTCCTCAGGTTGTGGGGTGGGTCAGGCCAGCGGGTCTGATGTTGAATAATGCAGCACGACCGAAATTACCGCCGCCTTCAGACTGGCCGCCCCCTCGACGGGCAGGTCCACCGGCTGCGGCGCTTCCGCCTCAACCCAGTCACACCGCCCGCCAATCGTGCGGTCTGCACGGATGACAGCGCCGATCTGGGCGCAAAGGGCTGCAAAGGCAGTGTCGCGGTCGTTTGTTCCTTGCAAGGGCCCCCCGGACCCTTGCATCTGCTGCGCAGACTGGGCCTCACCCTGCACGATGACTTCAAGCTCGGTGCGATGCTGAAAGTGATAGATCAGCGGCGACAGCGTCACTGCAGGATCGCCGGGATCACCGTCACGCAGGATCATCAGACCCGCAGGGGAGATGCGCTCCGGCAGCACCTCGCCGCGCAGGACCGGCACATGAGGCACCGTGCGCAACAGGTCCGCCAGAGCGGTGAGGATGTGTTCGCGAGGGGTGGGCATTTCCGCGCCTCTAAATAATTGTGACTTCTGTAGTGAGGGTGACTGTGTTAGAGGTAATACCTATGAATACCAGCGAGGATTATTCTATGAACGCCGTCCGACCAATTGCCATAAAGCTTGATCAAGAGACGCGAGATCGCCTGAAGCGGCTTGCGGATGCAAAGGATCGTTCAACTCACTGGATGCTGCGTGAGGCGGTAGCGCAATTTGTCGAGCGCGAAGAGAAGCGCCAAGCGTTTCGCGAGGACGGGCTGAAAGCTTGGAAAGAGTATCAAGCCACTGGCAAATATGTCACTCACACTGAGGCTGATGACTGGCTCGCGAAGCTGGAAGCGGGCGAAGCGGCAGACGTTCCTGAATGCCGCAGCTGATCTGGTCACCCGCAGCGTTGCGGGATGTCGAGCGTCTGTATGGGTTTCTGGCTGACAAAAATCCTGAAGCTGCCCGCCGCGCTGCTAAATCAATCCGTGACGGCATGCGAATTCTACGCGATCAACCTAGTGCAGGGAGGCCGGTCGATGACATGGAACCGGAGTTTCGCGAATGGTTCATCACGTTTGGTGACAGCGGATATGTATCGCTCTATCGATTTGATGGTGAAACGGCTGTGGTGCTGGCTATCCGTCATCAGCGTGAGGCTGGATATTGAATATCAGCAGCTTACTAGATTTTCCCTGCTACCCAGTTTGCAACAATCGCCCCCGGTATCCTCTCCTGCGCGGCCTTCGCATCGCGCGCCAAATCCAGCCGTTTGCGCAGCTTGACTTGCCGGACCAGCAGAAAGATCGGCACTGTGGTCAGCCCGCGCCCCGTCTTTGAGCGTGATGCAACACCAACTCCGCGTGCATTCAGCCGCCCTTCAGCCACTAAAAGGCTCGGTCCCCGCCTGCGATAGACAAACCGGAGCCTGAGACCGCGTCGCCGCTCCCATTCGCCGGGGGTAATCCGGCCGCCGCGAGCACCCCTGCCTGCCGCCTCTGTCGGGATTGCGAGCCAAAAGCCATCCTTGGATCGGATTAACGGGCCGGTGTCATGGGCACCGATGATCACCGGTGCTTTCGACCACACCAGCGCTGCGGCATCGATGCTCTCCCCGACCTTTGGATAGGTCTGGCTGCGGATCGAATTGCCCAGCCGACGACCAAGCCCCGCTTGCGTGATCTGCCCGCGCCAGTCGGATTTGAGCTGTGTCCCGGCTGCGCGCATGGCCGCTGTCACCGCTTGTTCGCCAGCTTTGATTTCTGCGGCCATGAGTGCGGCGAGGTTGGGGGTGATGGTGACATTGAGTTTCATGCAGGCCTCAGATCCACTGTCCAGACCAGCCGCTCGCGATCACGCATGGGCTCGCCCTGAATAAGAAATGCGTCGCCGTCGATCTCAAGGCGATCGCCAGGACGCGGGGTCGCCACCTCGGCCACACGAAGGTCCACGCGGGTTGTCTCCGACCAGATGCGCGCGTCGCCAAAACTGGTGATGTCATCCGCGCGGCGTGTGACGATACGGACGAGTTGCGTCGGACCATCGCCCACGATGTAGATCGCATCACAGGCGATGTTGTTGTCCGCGAAGAGCGTGTCGATCACTGCGGTAAACACCGACAAGCTGGCCATCCATCAATTGCCGCTGTGCAGGCGGATCGCCATCCGGGGCCGTTTGTTCACCGGCAGGATCGAGGCCTCGGTCATCAGATCGATCCAGCGGCCTTTGGCGTCGATCATCTGGCGGGCGTAGAGCGGCAAGCCGATGGTATTTGCGGTCTCGAGCAGGTTGGCCGGTCCGCCGTAAGTGGTAAAGGTATCGAAGGTGCCCAGCGGAAAGGCGATCCCTTCACCAGCGGGGATCAACCGCTCGGAGGTGCCGTTCGAGAGCGTGACAGACCCATTGTATTCCTCGAACAGGATCCCCGCAAAAGGAAATGCCCGGCGCATGTCCTCGCGCAGCGGCTGGCCACCGGTGGCGGAGAAGAACTTGTAGGCTTCCTCTGTCTTGGGGTGGCTGATCAGCTTGTCGAAGAATTCCGAGCTCACCAGTGCATGAGCGGTGGTCATGGTCTCGCCAAGCAGATTGTCCTCCATGGCGCGCAGCACGCTGCGCACCTTGCCCTGCACATTCGTGCCAGCAGTGCCAAACACAAAGTCTATAGAGATCTTCTCAAGGCCAAACTCGGTGAAATAGTCGTAAAGCGTGGTACCCGCGCCGTCCTTCACGATACCGCGTAGGGCATTCATCTCCATGTATTCGCGGGTCTGGGCATGTTTGCGGCGCATCAGCGTGAGCTTGCGGTTCATCACCTCGACCAGCGGGTCAGCGGCGTCAGAGAGGCCCAAGGCAGGCATGCCTTGGATATCTGCGGGCAGGATCACGTCATCATGGGGGATCCAAGGCAGCGCAAAACTGCGCATGGAACGCTGCTCACGGGTGCCCACGGTGGCGGGCGCACCCAGTGGCACCGAGGGCAGCAGGCTCAGCACCCCTTCACGCTGTTCGATCACGATGGAGCGCTGCGATACGCCTTCAAAGCGAAACAGGCCGATCTGACCCAAGCGAGTGTAGAGGTTGGGCAGGATGTTGATGGCCTGCGTCATATCTGCGAGCGAATAGCCGCCCGCGTCGAAGGGATTGCGGGTGATGGTCATGGGAAAACTCCGGGAAAAAATGTCAGGGGGATGCTCGACAGCTAAAGGTTGCCAGATCAGGCGGTGTCGCGTGGGATGATGCCCAGTGCCGTCAATTGTCCGTGCTTGGTGACAATCTTCGCGCCGTCATCGACGGTGGCATCAAAGGCGAGCGCTGTTTTCGAGACGATGGCTGGGCCGCGGGCGAGGATGATGGCGGTGGCATCAGCATCGGTGGCGTCAACCGCATAGAGCAGGACGGCTGCGGCTGTTTGCGCGCCATCGCTGCCGCCCGAAGTTGCCAGCTTGTACTTTCCGCTGGCCGTGATCTTTCCGAGCACGGCGCCGACTGGGTAATTGGTGCCCGCAAGAAGCGTCACGCTCTCGCGGGTAAAGTTCGGGTTGACCTCATATTTGAGGACATCGCCCATGGTGGCGGGCTGTCGGAGCACGGTCATGTCGGGGATCCTTGTGATCTGGGTGCAAAAAGAAATCCCCCGCCAGGGAAGAGCGGCGGGGGATCAGGTGACAGGGTGTCAGGGTTTCAGGGATGAGAGAGAGTTTTAGCCCTTTGCACCTGCAGAGGCCACGCGTTTTGCGGCAGCCACGATCGGGCTTTCGGCGCTTTTGGGGATGACCGGCGATGGCGGCGCTGCGACGATATCGCGTGCGTCTGCGGCGGCGCTGGCACGTTCCAGAACCAAGCGGCGCAAGGCTTCGGGGGCTGTGCCGTCGCGCAGAGCTTTCTCCGTGTCTATCGTGATGCCAAGCCGTCCAGCTTGTGCTGCGATCTCAGCAATATCTGCGGCCTCGTTGCGCAGTTTTGCCGACAACTCTGCCAGATTGCCGTGCTGCGCTGCGTCCGAGACCGGCGGTGCGGTTGCCGCAGGGGGCGAGGCCGGGGCGGCAGGTTGATCCTCACCGGCGGTGGAAAGACCATCTTGTGGAACGCTTACCTCGTCGGCAGTCTCTTCATGCAGGATATCTTCCGCATCATTCCCTGCAGTGCTGTCTGTGGTGTCAGGTTGGGTGGCCATCTGTGCCTCCTTTTTCGGTTGGGTTGGTTTGCGGGGCTGGAGTGCTGTCGCACGCGATGCGCGCGCGGGTGCGAGTGTTGGCGTGTTTGCGAGGCGCTGTCGGAAGGCAGCAAAACCGCGCTGCAGATCGATGACCTCATCGGCGAGCCCTGCGGCGACAGCGTCTGCCCCGCGGTAGGTGGCGGCTTCGGTTGCGAGGGCGGCCTCCTGGCTTAACCGTTCCGCACGTCCCGCCGCGACGGTCTCCGTAAAGAGGAACCGCAGCACATCGATTTCCCGCTGGATGTCATCTCGAACGGCATCCGGCAGGGGCTGATATGGATTGCCATCCACTTTATGCCGCCCTGAATGGATCAAGGTCACGCGCACACCGTCCTGATCAAGCTCGCCACTGAGGTCGGCATGCATCACGACGACACCAATGCTGCCGACTGCCCCGGTGCGGGGCAGCAGTATGCGATCAGCCTGGCTGGCCAGCGCATAGCCTGCCGAGAAAGCGTGCTCCGCCACGAAGGCCCAGACAGGTTTGGTGGCACGAATTGCACGAATGCGATCGGCGAGGTCGAATATCCCCGCGACTTCGCCTCCAAAACTGTCAATTTCCAACGCGAGACCGCGCACGTTAGGATCGCTGGCCGCCGCATCAATCTGTGCTGCGATCCCTTCATAGCTGGTCTGGCCAGAGGACTGGCCGATCCAGCCGCCGCGGTAAATGAGCACGCCGGAAATTTCGATCACGGCGATGCCATCAATCACTGGATAGAGGTCCTCACCGTGCTGACTAAAGCCCTCTGCAAGCCCACCCGCTAGAATGCTCGCACGGGCCGTTCGCATCGGCGCGCTTTCCAGCGCGGTGTCTTTTTCCACCATCTCGACCTGTCGCCCGAGAATGCGCGGCCCTAACCCCGACAGAAACGCCATGGCTTTGGAGGGCTCAACCAGAAGCGGCGTGTTGAAGGCGCGCGTGGCAATGCGAGCATGGAGCATCAGGGCTGGTCCTCAGAATTGCGCGGAGGGTTTTCCGCGATATCGGTTTCATCTGTCGGGTCGGTGTCTTCGCTGTCATCTGCATCCGAGCCGGGCACCGCTTGCACGCCTTGTGCGGGAGATCCCGGTCTGCGGAAGTCCAGCCCCAGCAATCGCTCGCGCTCCCGCTCCGCCGCGATCTCACGGTCAACCTGTTCTGCGTCATAGCCGCGCTCGGCGATGGCTTGCGTGCGGTATTTAAGACCTGCTTCGATCTGGGCGATCTCGGCA
>Ga0136600_1000907_pt1 | contig 14733 bp, 15 predicted proteins | sample AntRauMFilla2698_FD_104634 | JGI IMG/M metagenome (GOLD analysis project Ga0136600, IMG submission 104634) | Saline lake microbial communities from Rauer Islands, Antarctica - Metagenome Filla 2 #698 | ecosystem: Environmental > Aquatic > Non-marine Saline and Alkaline > Saline | place...
AATTACCGTGATTCGCCCAGAAGGCAAAAATTCAGAAAGGTAGTCACTCAGGCCGTCATCCGGCGCTAACAAAGTAAACCTGAACCCCTCAAACACCTTCTGGCTGTATATATAGCGGAAGAAGGTTCGTATTCCTCCACCTGGCTGCAGAGCCGTCATCAAAACATTCATCTTTGGACGACTCCCTGACCGGCTTCCCTGCGACGCTGCCAGACCCGACCAAATCGTTGCCGGGACAATTCCTCGCTTTTATCCTGATTGGCTTCTGTGGCTGTCAGTTTTCCTGACAGAACCTTGGAAAACACAATCATCAGTCCGGCAAAAAGGTACCAGTAATACTGGGACAACCCCCAATAATTGGTGCTGTAGACAACGTACATCCAGAAAACAGCGATCAATGCCTTGTTAAGATTGCTATAGAACAGCAAGTTAGGGCTGAAAGCTTCGCTCCCTAATAGCTTATTGTTACTCCGAAATTTACCGTAAATCCGCACCAGAAAACGCATAAAAAACACAAAACCCAAAATTCCGGTCTCAATCAGAAGTTCTGCGTAAAAATTATGGGCGGCTTTGGCTCTGGAGTCTGCAACGTTTACCTTTGCCTCGGGCGTGGTACCCAAACCATGGCCGACGAAAGGTCGGCTGAACCCTAGGGCAAACTCATTCATCATGCCGCTAATTCGCCCTTCTGCTGTGGCCGCGTTTCCTGATTCAGACATGCCCACCAATGAGAGGTAACGGTCTTTCTGATCCGGAGACATCACACTCCATCCGGCAAACGCAATAGCAACAGCCACAACAATCAGCATCATTTTTCGGTTAGACTCCTTGAAAATCATCCAGGCCACAACCAGCAACGCGAGAAATGCACCCCGGGACTGGGTAAGAATCAGGGCATAAAGCAATGCTGGCATCGCAGCAAGATAGAATAGCTTTGCCTTGAAGCGACCGGACCACACCAGGTAATGCAGAAAAGGAATCGCTGTCGCGATCACAAAACCCAGTTCATTGGGGTTGATCACATCCGCTGGTGCACCTGAAAGACGCTGAGAGAACTCACCACCGCCAAGGTGCGTTTTGCTGCCCCAATAGCCCTCGGTAATATTCAGAAACAACGGCTCGAATACTCGAACAAGCTGACAGCCAACAAACACCGTCAGAAAAATCTTCAGGCGCTTTTCGCTATCGATAATCAGAGCGGTGAAAAAAAGAAAAACAATAGCCTTCACAAAATCCGCCAAATTATTGCGGATTACACTGCCCGGCCACTCCACCACCGGCAGCGAGAGCACCAGATAGCCCACAAAAACCAACATAGCTTGCACAACCGGGTCTTTTGTCCAGCCTTTGAATTTCTCCTTCTGAAAAATCAGCAGCATGGTGATCAGAAGCACAAGAAGCAAGGTGGGTCGCAAAGCAGCGTACCCGGGCACACGGACCGAAAACCTGAGGAAAAAATCCACCAGGAAATACATGAACAGAAAAAAAGTAAAGCCGCTTACGGATGCCTGTCGCTGCAAGCCATCCGGCCTGTTTAGCCCCTTATTCATAAATTGTGCTCCGACGGGTGTTTCTGAGCTTATGGCCCAGGTACTCGACCCCGGATACTGCTTTATAGAACTGAAACACACTGTCTGAGCTTGAGTGACGGCGCATTGCAAAACGTTGGCACTGGCCCTGGGCGTCAGCAAACGCTACAACTGCGCCGGTAAACCCCGCCTGCTGAATTAGCGGCACCTGTGCCCCAACAAAATCCTCTGGTGTGCCATTCGGGTAACAGAAAGACCGCGGCGCATCACCAAGATTAGCAACCAGCGCATCCCGCGCACCCATAATCTCATCTCTGGCCTGTCCCTGACTTACCTGGCTCAGGCTCGGATGGGTAACAGTATGGCCACCCACTTCAAGCCCTTCATCCTGCATCTCAGCAAGCTGATCCCAGCTGGCTGACCGGGCCCAGTGCGGCGCTTTTTCAGGGATGCAGATTTGCCAGTGTTCGGCGAGCGTTTTTAAAAACTCATGTTTGTTTCCATCAGGTATCCGAAGCAGATAGCCGACCAGGCGCCCAAACACTCTCTCCTGGTCCTCAGGATCCGTCGGCGGCCGAACGGTTTCGGTGCCATCGATAAACGGTGTCAAGCAGGCGGCAGGAGCAGGTGCATTTTCCAGAATCCAGGTCAGCTGGTCAGGCCAAAGCCAAAGGTTACCGTCGACAAATCCCGTGGTTACATAAAAGGTTGCGGGTACCTTATAGCGTTTCAGGATTGGCCAGGCCACGTGGTAGAAATCTTCATATCCGTCGTCGACCGTCACCGCAACGGCGTGTTTCGGAAGCCGGGCACCTCCAAAACAGCCCTGAACCATGTCACTAACAGTCATCGGGTTGTAATGGCGAGCGATAAAAGCGACCTGCTGCTCAAAATTTCGGGCACTGACCCCTTTCACACGCCGGTCAGAATCGGCCGAAGTGAAACGATGATACATCAGCATCCGGGGCTGGCGGGCAGTCAGGCTTCGCGCCAGTCTGTAACCACCCCACTTGCCAAAAAACTTAACCAGAGGTGAAACGTTCATTGACCGCCCTTTGCAAGATGGCTGATCAAGCGCCCATAGAGCTCGGCATGGGCCTGAACCATGATTTGCAGATCATGCCGTTTCCCGGCAAGTGCTTTGCCAGCCTGCCCCATATCCCGGGCACCCTTTTCATTCATCAGCAAGTTTTGCAACCGGTCAGCCAGGGCGTTTACATCACCGACCGGATATCGCCAACCGGTTTCACCGTCTGTAACGGCTTCACAGTTGCCACCTACATCCGATGCCACCACTGGCAAACCTGCCTGCATATACTCAACCACCGCGTTTGAATATCCTTCAGATTCTGAGCAGGAAAGGCCAACCGAGCCATAGGCAAGACACTGAGTTACGTCTGACCGGCTACCCATAAAAAGAACCCTTTCACCAATACCAAGCCGGTCGGCCTGCTGCTGCAAGACTTCCGGTTTTCCTCCGCCAATCACGGCCAGCCCGAGATAATGGCCACGCCCATTCAGCGCCGCAACCGCAGACAGTGCATCTTCGATCCGTTTGATTTGCCGAATATTAGCCACCAGAAAAGCGACAGGCCCTTTTGCCGCAAGTGTCTGAAGTTCCGGTATCGCTGCAGAATTGCGCTCTATGGTTTTTTTGGCACCATAACCATTGTAAATAACATGAACCTGGTCCCGCTGATAGCCTTCAACAGTTGCAGTAATCTCGCCCACTGCCTGGCTATTCACCACGACACCCGACACCCACCGGCCAGTAAATCTTAGCAGCCGAACCACCATGGGCGTATACCGATAACCCATATCGCGTCGGGAGATCAGCGTTTGAAGACCACAAGCCCGGAAAACAGGGAGGCATAACAAGGAGGCATCATTAAAAAAAACGTGAGCCAACCGAACTCCCTGCTGGCGAAGCCCCCTGGCATAGCGCCAAATTGCCCACCATGTAAGTGGTGAGGAAAGGCGATGGTGCCCCAGAACATCCACCCGGCAAGGCATAGGGTTGGCGTTAATGTAGGTTGAACTTTTTAAAACCAGCAGCCGGGGCTCGAAGCCAGCAGACGATATCTGCTCAAGTAGCTTAAAGAGCTGGCTTTCAGTACCGGCATAGGGGTTCAGAAACTGGTCTATAACAAATAACACGGGTTCCCTGGACTGCATTCCCTCGCCTCGACCATATTGTGGATTTACCTGATCTGCTCCCTGCCCCTGATTACCTTTAACGCACGTATAGGATCAAGAAGGCCAGATTTTATCAGATAACCAAGCGCGCCCATATATCCATTCTCTTCCCAGCAAACCTGGGCCATACGAAAGTTAAGCAATGCATTGCGCTTGCGAATGGTAGATGCCCGGTAGGGATAGCGCGCCCTGGCGCGACGGACAATTTCGAAGCCATTTGTCCAGCGCCGACGAAGGCCATTATTGCTTATGGAATCGCCGTGACGACGGTACTGAAAAACCTTTATCGGAATAAAACCAAAACGGGTGTTTTCCGCAATGCGAACCAGCATGTCATGGTCTTGAGCTGCGCGAAAATCCTCTTCAAAACCACCGACCTGATCATAAACAGCCCGCCGAACAAGAGCATTTTGTGGCAGCAGAAAGTAACAATCCAACAAAACGGCGTTAGGGTCGTTAGGCTCAACATGATCTGGCGAATGGATATCATAAATCCAGCGACCGCTTCCATCGACCCCCTCTCCCATGCCATACACGAGACCAACGTCCGGATGGCTGTTCAAATACTCAACCTGCGCGCTGAGTTTACCAGGGAGAAAAAGATCATCGCTGTCGAGAATGGCGATAAATTCACCAGATGCTTCTCGCAATCCTAAATTTAGAGCGGCCGACTGCCCCTTATTTTCGCGGGCGGGATGAGTCACTAATTTGAGCCTACCCTGCTCAGCGTATTCCAGAAGAATTTCATAGGTGCCGTCGGTGGAGCCATCGTCTACTGCTATAAGCTCCACCTTTGGGTAGTCTTGAGACAGGACGGAGTCAATGCTTTCATTAATGTAGTCGGACCGATTAAAGGCCGGGATCACCACTGAGACGACATTGTTCACCGAATTTTCCATGTAGCTCCTTTGCTCGCCCTAATGTGACTATGCGTCGCCCAAGATCGCAATGCTATTTGGGATCCTAGGGGTTGGCGATTCATGGACGTAAAATTTTGTTAAATGGCGCCTGAATCTGTAACACCTTGTGGTCCCATGGTTATTCCAAGGCGCCTGTCCCAAAACGGCTAGATGATAAAGCATAGAATGCCATATAATCGCTGCCAATGTGAGGAAAGAGCGATTGATTTTATGGCCCGCCGTAACGCAAATGGTCGCCAAAAGCCGGGCGAATATGGCATTGAGGTCTTCATGGGTTCATGAGCTTTCTTAAACACCCTGCGGCTTGCTCTGACTGGACCCAAGCCTCTAATTAGTGAGGATATTGACAATGACAGCACATCTGTTAGGACGCCATGCACTGCAGTTAGCCCTGGTGGGCTCGTTATTTCTGGCTCTGCCCGCAGGTTTACATGCAGCACCAGAGATTCACGATGCCCACCTTAACGATTTTGGCGAAATTGTATTAAAGGGAGTAGCTTTCGGCCAAGGACCGACAGTTGCCCTCTACGATGACTTCTCGGATATTGAGATTTTAGGTGAATCGGTTAATCTCAAGCCACAGGTAGGTTCTTGGTTTAAGGCTCAAAGCACCTCATCCGTGCCTTTTATCGATGAAGAACATGGAAATACCAGCCTGTTTGTCAGAGGTGACGGAGTCAGTCAATTAGAATTTGGTGTGAATGATAATAGTGGCCCTCACGGATTGAAGACATTTCAAGAGGTTTATCTTAGTTACACAATAAAAGACTTGGGAGATTTCCCCGGCCCGGGTGGAACCATGACCGAGTTCTCTACCCAATCAGCCACGAAAGATGCATGGATGATGTTCGGTAACCGGGGAGACCACACTGGATACGCAGTTTCGATAGGCGAAGTTGCGGGTCATGATCTTTTCATTCCGGGTTGGACGGGAGGTGGGTTTAATATCGCAGGAAATAACACTCGATTGACTCCCTCATATTGGCCTCATGATCTGAGGCAAAACTGGGCTTTCGGAGACTGGAACACGAAAATGTTCCACGCCGAGTTGGATCCGCAAGACCCTTACGGCGACGCGGAAGGTTTCTTTTCATTCCTCAATAAAAATGCCTATCACGTAAATTTCCGTAACGGAAATTTCATGGAAGACCAGCGCAGCGAAGGTGTTCCTTACGCAGTTTGGGACCGAATCAAATTCTTTGTCTGGATGAGGTTGGGGGACGCAGACGTAAACCGAGTCGTCGATGAAATCTATGTTGCTATAGGCGATAATGCGAACGCCCGCGTTCTGCTAACAAACAATGACTCTCTGGAGAATTCAACACGAGTTTTCCACCTGCCTCCGACAAGTTGGACGAACTCTGAGATTATCGCCCACTTCCCGGATTATTTGCCAGGTGGCAGGATTTACTACCTACACGTTCTGGATGCAAACAATGCCACCTCCGAAAGCTTGAGTCTCTGCCAGGGCTGCCCTAACCCTCCTCTGCTATTCCCGGTTCAATAAAGGAACATCATTTCCTTTCCCTACACCGGCTTAGAGCAAATCCGCCAGAAAGTTCATTACTTTCCGGCGGTTGCTATGATCGTTCCGTTCGCACTTTATTCTTAGCCCCGTTATATCTTTCTGAAGGGAATCACGTTCACTTATCAAAGACCGAATGCATTGGATCAGATTCTGCACGCTATTGTCAGTAAACACGAAGCCATTCGAAAAGTAGTTTCGCAACGCAGAGGTATCACTGAGAATGCCAGGCTTTAGCATAGACACTGCCTCATAGGCACCACAATTCAGGCAATCCTGGCGAGTCGTCAGTACCAACACACCGTCCGCATTGGCCAACTGGTTTACGTAATCTGTCTTACTCATAAATCCCGCCAAATAAACGCTGCCGGGGATTTCAGAGGTATCGACCTTTCCCTTGGGATTACCAGTAATTGTCATTCTAAGGGTCTCTGCCGAAAACTCCCTGGCCGCCTGGAGTGCGTTCATGTAGGGCTCGTCGGAGGCCCAGGTACAGATGAACATGAGTTCGAACGGCCTCTCCCCTTGCGTCGCCACTGGCCTGGTTGCTGAAGGCTCTATGGAATACTGTTGAGTGAAATCAGGTAGGGGGTCCTCTATCACAATCGGATTTCCGCCCCAGCGGGTGCATTGCTTCGCCAGTGATCTATTTGTCACAATAACCGCATTGGCGTTACGCACAATGTACCGGGCAATCCAGTTTAAAAGCCGGTTTTGGCCGTCCAGAGGGAAAAGGCCAGCGTTATGCTGATCGACAATGACCTTGCATGACAGCAGTCGCTGCAATATCACACAGAAAAAACTCAGAACAATGGAGGGATTCTGACAAAACAGGACATCCGGTTTCTCAGCGCGAATCAGGCGAAGGGTTTTGAGAAGGGATTCGCCATACCGTTGAAGTCCTTTTCGCTCTGAAACAATTTCGTACAGAGGAATGTCCAGCAGGCTGGAAAGGCTGCGATTTCTTGTCTGGTACTCCCAAGTTATCCAGATGGCTGACCTTCCATTCATTTTTTTAACGCTTCCTGATAAAGAGCAACGCACCGTTCGCTCAACAAGAAATCACAAGTCTTTAAGTGTGCCATTATAAAACCTTAGATAGTGAACGCACATTGCCTCGGAGGAATGTTTACCCTTGACCCTGGAATAGGCCCACTCTGCTTTTTCATTCGATTGATGTGTATGGGTGATACAGCGGTCGATAGCCTCTGCAATAGTTTGAGGATAGCCATCGTGTAACACATCCCCTCCATTGCCATTACCCAAAACTTCCGGAATTTCGCCAACTGCAGAGGCTATTACTGGAGCCTTAAGCGACATAGCCTCGAGCAAAGTTATTGGCAAACCTTCAGTCAGTGATGTCATCACTAATACTGTCGAACAACCCAATAAAGAAGGTACTTTATCGAAATATCCTGGCATGAGAATGTCTTCTCTGACATTTAGCTGATCGATCAGCGCTTCAAATTGCGAACGAAGTGCTCCCTCACCAACAATCACTAAACCTGAATCAGGATACTTGTGCTTCAGGTCAGTAAAGGCTCTGATCAATCTATCAAATCCTTTCTCCCGCGAAAGCCTACCAACACCGAGAATGACTGGTCCGTGCGAACTTTACTGTCCTTTCACGCAGTGTTTATCTGGTTGCCAATCAAGGATAAATAGCGGTGTATTTTTCTACCATGGCTTCTGCCATAAAAACTTTCGAAGCGTCGTTGTGCGCTCAGAGACTATATTTAGGCATCATGAGTAGCTTCTCATCAGGAATTTACTGCTTCGGGAGAAAATTTTGAGGGCGATCTGGAGGTTCATTCGTTTAAATCCTAGCCTCTCATGGATGCGAACAGAACTTAAATTTGTTTTTTCTACAATCGCCGTCACACAGCTTTTCGAGTATTCATTCTTCGCACGTTCAATAAATTCTTGGGTAAGATATTTCATCAACCCCAAGCCCCGGTATTCCGGATCGATGTAGCTATCAAAATCATATACCTCGTCAGTCTCAACATTGATCACGAATCCGTATCGCTCTTCTCTGTGTTGCCCGGGCCCCACTTGGCCCCAGACATAACCGACCGGCACGTTATCAACATAAATCACTGCTGAGAAAAAACCTTTATTTAGGCGGTCCCTGAAGGTATCGCGTTTATCGAGAACTCTGATTATTTCATCTACGTCTTCTAGAGAAGAGACAATTCTTACATCGATATTTGAAGGGAGCCCAGGATTCCCGATAATCAGGTCCGAAGACACCTTGTAAAAATAAAATACACATAAATAATCGAAAATTCCGAGCCTTTTGATCGTCAGCAATATCACTCCAAAAAGGCCGGATTCTTTATATCTGTTACTAATTTTATTCGCTAATTGGCCTATCATGCCTACTTCACCTCCCGATCCCTTCGCCTACTCCAAGCTATTCCCATAAATCCTGATATGATGTTCAAGCATACGCGGCACTCTCAACTCAGACATCATATCTTTAGATTTTATTGAAAAACGGAAGCGCAAATCTGAATCATCAATAAGAGCTAAAATGAAGTCAGACAATTCTCTGGTGCTTCCTACCTCGTACAGAAATCCATTCACACCATGCTCCACGAGCTCATGATTTCCACCAACATCGGATATTACCGTTGCCAGACCAGAGTCAAGGTACTCCATAACGGTATTGGAAAGCCCTTCTGACTCAGAACACAATACGCCAACGTCAAAATACTTCAGAATGCCGCGGGGCTCCGAAATCGATCCCACAAAATGAAAGTAACGGTCGAGACCGAGCCTATCAATTTGACTTGATAGCTCGCCATAATAATCTTTATCCGAAATGTGGCCAATAATAAAAAAATGGACGTTCTCCCTCTTCATGATCGCTGCAGCGGCTATGAGGTCTGATATCTTTTTGATGGGTCGTACGTTAGCAATCAGAACTACCCGCGTTTTACCGTCAGTTTCTTTTAGTTTATCAGCCAAAAAGTCAGGTTCTTGTTCGTCAGGTTTCTGATAATGCTTATCGATCCCATTATAAATTACATCGATCTTTTTTCTTGGCTTCCACTCCCTGCTCGCTGTCAGATCAGCTACTGCCTCACAATTACATATTATTCGAGCATTTGACCAAAAAAACATTCGCAAAAGAATGAGTTTGGGCGTCGTGTGCCAAATCCCCATATCGCGCCTTGAGGTAAAGACCCTTAACGTGGATTTCAGGAATAAAATAGGAAATACCAGAGCCACATCATTGAAAAACCCGTGCACAACGTCTGACTCGTCACGCTCCAACATATCTCGGAATTCTCGAAGGCGCCTGACCCCCTTCAAGGACATAAGTGAATCGATCTCAAGGGATTCTACCGGGCACTCAAATGATTCTAGGTTCCTGGTGAACTCTGAATGCCGGAAAACATAAAGCCGAACCTTATAGCCTTTTTCAACCATTCCCCGGATGAGCCTGTGTAATTGGCGTTCTGTTCCACCGTTAATGCTAAAGAGGTAGTCAATAACGTAAACAATGCTCATCGACTGCGATTCGCTCATAGAAACCCAGCCATTTTTGCCTTGAAGTGCCCTTTGCTGTCGAATCGCCCCACCCCTGGTCGGGGCAGTGCGAAAACATTGTTTTTGATAGAACAGGGCCGGTTTTCCGTAGTAACAGCTGTGCGAAATCCAGCTTTCTCGATCACCTTTCGGACGCGTTCGTCTACGTTGCCGTTGGGATACGAGAAATGAACGGGCAATTCACCTGTCCACTTTTCCAGTAATAGATTGGCAGTATTAACCGAGCTTAAAACTGCTTCGTCATCCAACTGGTCGAGAAGTTCATGAGCGTGAGTATGACAACCGATCGTAACAAGGGGATCAGCCGCGAGTTGACCGAGTTCTTCAGGTGTCAGCATTCGCAGGTTCGGCTTCAATCCCGTGTAAGCATCTACAATGCGGGCGACCTCTTGCTGCCGATCGTCTTCGTTAAGGGTTTTGAGCCAAGTGAGCACCTCCTGTACAGCGACCCAACGCTGATCATCTGAACCTTTCGCTGGGATACGAAAAATCTCTGTTGTGTCGCCCGTGGTAGGTTTCCAGACTATATCCTCACCGGACTGTAGAAGATTGATAATCCGGTCGTACCAGTAAAGTTCCCCATCCTGTATGGCCTTTGTTGCCACATAGATTGCAAAAGGCGCATTCAGAGACCTCATCAGCGGCAACACAGTAGAAAGATTACCGGAATAGCCATCATCGAAGGTGATAACGACGAAGGGTCTATAGCCTTTACTTTGGCCCGATATGCGGGATTTGGCCTCATCCATGGAGATCACATCGTAGTGCTTCTGCAGGAATTCAATCTGCCAACGGAACTGGTTTTCCTTGACTACCGTCCAGGCCGGCACAGATGCGCTCTCAGGCAGCACCTCGTGATACATCAGGATATAACCCATGCTATCGTCAAGGTTTTTGTTTATATGCCTTTTGACCAGCAACTCCGGGAAATACAGGCTGGCCAGTCTTCTTTTAATACCCATAACGTAAACGTTTCCTGAGCCGTTTAAGGCAGCTTTTCATTACACCTAGAATTCGAAAAGTAAGCGTTCTAAGGTTTCTACGTTCAAGTCGTAACCTGAACAGCTGCCTCTTTTCATTAGTCCATAGCCCTTTATACTCCTCATCCCCCTGGAGAAAATTAAATTCTTTATAGCCAATGTTTGAGTAATGGCTTATCGCCTCATAGAGAATGACCTTGCCCGGGCTTAATTCGCCGAATTCAGGATTGTGGGCTACCTGGTAATAGAAAAACCGGTTCGAAAATGCAAATCCATAGATCACCGCAAGCATCTGATTGTCGATCTCGAGTTTAAAAATCGTCGCGTAGTCAGACTCTCTCAGAAGCGTCGAATGATGCTCGAAAAAATCTGAGCCTGTGACGCTACTTTCGATCCCGCGTTCTTGAGCTCGCATCTGATGAAGTCTGAAAAACTCTTGGAAACACACCTGTTTTTCTTCTTGTGTAATACACTCCATAAAAGAAGCCCCTTCAACTTCCATCAACTGCTTCACACTCGCCTTGATGTTATACCTTTTTTTCTTTCGAAATCGGGCCAGCACCTCGGCAAACCCAATATCAATTTGTAAATAGGGAGCGACTGCTTGCTTCTCACCCGCAGCGCCCCATGCCTCACACTCGGCTCCTGTTGTCCAGTCTATTGTCAGACTGTCCCAGTTCAGTTCAGCCTTAAAATAGTGTCGGATTTTCGCTGCCGCCTCTGTACGCCTTTCCTTTTTACATACCAGGCCTACCGGGTCTGGATGAAACTGGACCCCCAGCATACGGCCGTCTATACCACCCAAAAAGTTACGTTTTATGCCGACAGGAAGAACGGCAACAAGATCCTGAGTTACACCTTCAGAAACAACTATGATCTCAACGTATTGCTCAAAGCGCATGGCCGATGCGATCCAGTCGCCCGAACAAAAGAAACTGGGCTCACACATTACTTGCGCGATGTTGTTGCACCACTGAACAAGCGCGTCCGGAAACTCGTTCTGATAAATTTGAATATTCAGGTTGGACATAAAGCCTTCTTTCACGTGGAGGTTGTGTCTGCTCTAACGCGTCGATAAGCCGTGAGGTAAAGTTCCGCCATGATTCGGGCCGAATAATGGTGATCTACCCGTTGACGAGCCAGTGCAGCACCCTCTGCCATACGGGCAGGATCTGCCAGGCAGTTCAATAGATCCTCTTCAAGTATCGAGGACTCACCTACTTTACTGACAGCTCCGGCTTTCCCCCCTTCAAGAACGGTTTTAATTTCACCCACATCGGAAGCGCATACTGGCAAACCTACAGCCATGGCCTCCAACAAAGTGATCGGAAGACCCTCAGTGCGCGAAGGCATACACAAAAGGTCAGCCCTTGCCATTAGTGCAGGAACGTTACTGTAGTATCCAGGCAGGTAAACAGAATTCACGAGCTCTGATTCCCGAATCTGCCGCTCAATATTCTCCCGCTGCCTACCCTCTCCGATAACCACGAGGCCGGCGCCGGGGTGCTGGCATTTTACTGTGCCAAAAGCGGTAATCAATCGGTCAAAACCCTTTTCGTAGGAAAGCCGGCCAACTCCAAGCAACACAGGACTGTGCGTGTTGATGAAGCTTTCCAGGCGAGCTTCCAATGGCTCTTTCGCGGTGTTAACAAGCCGGGCGGTGTCCAATCCATTGGGTATGACTGTGACACGGTCGGAACCTGCCAGGCGCGCCGGAATATCCTTCTTCATTGCTTCAGCCACAAGCACCACACAACGCATCTGCCGCAAAACAAACCGGTCAAGACATTCATAGACCCAGGACTTACTGAATCTGGGCGCTTTGACATAACCGTGCAACGTGGTTATCAATGGAATTTTCCGAACCGCTTCCGGCCACAGCCCCATAAGCACATTAAATTTATAGCCATGGGAGTGAAACAAATCGAAACCCTCAGTCTTGGCCCACTGAATGATTGACAGACAACCCCACGGATTAAAGCCAGGCTTCATTCGCCACGGAATAAAAGGAAGGTCGAGGCGACGAGCCTCTGACTCAATCGCCTTTTCTTCTATATCTGGTGCCCCAGTGCTGAGGATCAAGGGTTTAAGGCCAAGCCTTAGCTGTTCCGCTACCAGAGCTAGCAGCATTTTTTCAGCGCCATACAAACCACCACTATCGATCAGGTGAAGAACTTTTAATGCCATCTAAATCTCATCAGTTTATGAGTTTAGCAATTATAAATTTTACGCAATAATAAAATTTATAACTTTAGGATTCCCGCAAAGGAAAATCATCAATCTTTTCATTTGGAACAAAAAATTTATTGTGCGATCCTTTTATCCCTCGAACAGAATAGTCCCTAAAAATATTTACTAAGTTATTCGCCTTTTTGGAATTAAGCTCAGCCATTACAATTGGACGATAGATATTCAAAACGTCGATAGAGTTTTTAATTATGTCTTCATCACAACCTTCTGCGTCAATTTTCAGGAAACAGAACTCCCAATCTTTTGGCAAAAAATCTCTAAGGGGAAACACATTACATGAATATCTCCCCCAATATCCATCCGTGATTGGTAAAGGTTTTCTTCCGGAATGGTGAAGTTTACTTCCATACTAGCGTCACTGACCGCCGCATTAACCAACGTAATATTTTCAGACTTCGACCAGCGAACATTACTGGCCAACATATTAAAGGTCTTTGGTATAGGCTCAAAAGACAAAACCCTTCCTTTTACTCCAACTAATCCAGAAAACAAAAGAGTGTAACGCCCCACATTAGCGCCGATATCAACTACTTTTGCGCCTTCAGCAATTATACTTCTTAAAATCCTAAATTCCTTTTCCGAAGAAACGAATTTTCCGGCGCGAATCAGAAAAAAATAATAGATTTTCTTCATCGAAATAAGAATGCCATCCGGCAGTTTCTTTAGTATCTTCCGAAAAAATTCCATATGTCAACCCTTCCTAGGATTCCAGATTACCTTCTTCTCACCCTTAAAAAACGCAACGCAGGCGTTATGAAAGGCCAGATTCAAAAGCAAAGACAATTCAGTTTCAAATAAAGTGTTTAGCGAAGTCTTTTTAGTGCTCACTGATACTCAAGCTTCACTCAACGTTCTTTTTTATTTTTTCAGCAACCACCCAAGTGGTTACCGGAAGCCGTTTCTGGTTAAACCTCGCCAACCAGTTAATTGGGTGATATCTATTTTTCGGGATTTTTTTATACCTAATACCTAACGCAAAAAATATCCAAATAAAAATATTGCCCCAACCTGAGGATTCGATAACTTCAGCTTTTTTATTTACTAAAAGTGATAAGCCCTCAGGTGTGAATCGCCAATAGTCAGATGGTGCACCGTGTATTGGATTGATGAAACAAGTAGCATGTACTAAAAGCCCACTATGCTTGAGCACTCTGAGTGTCTCGTCGATCGCGGCCTGGGGAGCCCCCTCAACGTGCTCTAAAACCTGATCACTGACAACAGCATCAAAAGTTTCATCCTCAAACGGGAGATTTAAGATGTTATGCTCTGGGTAAGTCACTTTTTGAATAGACTCTTCATCGAAACCAAGAAGATAGCAAAGCTTTTCTGAACCACTTATCGACAATACTTTAAGATTTTTTTTGCGGTCTGCTCTGAACTTCTCCTTGAAGTGCTCATACATATAAAATCGTGTTACGTGCTCTCCCCTGTCCGCCCCCAAGCAAGCAAGGTCAAATATTAGTTTAGGAATTATCGCGATAGCATTCTTAAGCATTACTTTCCCTTTTTTTAACGAGGCTATGGAAAAACTCATGGAAGTCGATCGCACAGCCCTTTCCAGTTGACTTTTCCGTCTTCAATCCACCGAAGGCGCTTATTAATTTCAGTATTCGTGCTCTTGTCAATCTAAGTAGCCGGGGTCCAGCTGTTCGTTCATCCCTTCCTTGGATTCCAAATAACCTTCTTCTCGCCCTTCAAGAACGCAACACAGGCTTTGTAAGACGCAAGATTAAGCAACATGAAGTAATAGGGTATCGAGTACATCTCCGACAGTG
>Ga0136600_1000909_pt1 | contig 14713 bp, 18 predicted proteins | sample AntRauMFilla2698_FD_104634 | JGI IMG/M metagenome (GOLD analysis project Ga0136600, IMG submission 104634) | Saline lake microbial communities from Rauer Islands, Antarctica - Metagenome Filla 2 #698 | ecosystem: Environmental > Aquatic > Non-marine Saline and Alkaline > Saline | place...
ACACAACGGATGGAAAATTAACCTTCAAATCTGCTACGACCTGCGATTTCCGGTATGGTCGCGTAATGTAAACGACTACGATTGTCTGCTCTATATTGCTAACTGGCCACAGGTCAGGTCACACGCATGGAATTCCTTACTTCTTGCGCGGGCGATAGAGAATCAGTGCTATGTAATAGGTGTAAACCGAGTAGGCTTTGACAACAAAGGAGAATATCACGCGGGAGACAGTCAGGTTATTGACCCGATGGGAAATACTATCATCCACGCCGCACACAACGAGATGGCTCAACAGGTTGAACTCAAAAAGCAGGTTATTAAAGAAACCCGTGAGGATGTTCCGTTTTGGCAGGATCGGGATGAGTTTTTTGTTAGTTAAGAGAGCGTCGCATCAAAATGTTTAGCGAATGAGGATGTAGTGAATTATTTGTACCTCTAAACCCAATTGAAAATCCACATTGGTTGCTGATATGGACAATAACCTATATATTTATATCTAAATAGTAAGGTAATTATCCACAATGTACGTCTCTGATTCAAAAATTAAGAAAGCTATCCACGTGTTTGAAGAACATGACGGTGTAATGCGTACATCTGAAGTGCTCAATGAGGGAATTCATCAACGTACGTTGTACGCTATGCGGGACAGGGGAGTAGTTAACATGCTGGAGCGTGGGTTGTACAGGCTTGCCAATAAAGAATCTATGAGTAATCCCGACCTGTTGATCGTGGCTAAGAAAATACCTCATGCGAGGTTGTGTCTTATATCAGCTCTCTATCTTCATAATTTGACAGATGAGGTTCCTCATGTGGTTCATATAGCCCTTGCCCGATCGGCGTGGGAACCCCAAATGGAGCATCCGCCAATAAAAACTTATCGATTTTCTGAAGAATCCTATCAAGCCGGAGTGGAAATTTACAGATTTGACGGGGTGGAAATCGGAGTATATAATCCGGCGAAAACCATAGCTGACTGTTTCAAATTCAGAAACAAAATCGGAATTGATGTAGCAGTTAAAGCACTTAAAGAAGGAGTTTCAGAGGGGAAAGCCAGTTATAAAGATATCTCTCATTATGCACGTATTTGCGGAGTTTCGCGAGTGATGCAACCCTACATGGAGGTTTTGAGCATTGGCTAAAAAAGAACAAATTGCAATGTCTGTTCATCAAAGATTATTGAATCAGGCCAGAAGTACGAAGCGGCCGTTCATGGAATTATTGCAATATTATGCCATGGAGAAGTTCTTGCTTCGGATGAGTAAATCAGAATATGTCGACTCATTTATTCTGAAAGGAGCTTTACTCTTGAAAACAACCGGAATGACGGTAGTCAGGCCTACAAGAGATATCGATTTTCTTGGTTTAATTGCCGGAACAGTGTCTGAATTTGAAGAAATCATCAGTCATGCCTGTAACGTGCATACAGAAGAAGACAGGTTGTTATTTGACTCTGATAGTGTGTCAGGAAAAGAGATCAGAGAAAATTAAGATTATCGGGGTGTGCGTATCTCATTCAATGGAAAACTTGGAAACGCGCGGATAAACATGCAGATAGATATAGGCTTTGGGGATATTGTCAGTCCCGCTCCTTTATGGGTTGAATATCCGGTATTGCTGGAAGGTGAACGTCCTAAATTATTGGCATACAAGTTCGAAAGTGCCATAGCGGAAAAATTTGAGGCCATGGTCATACTTGATATGACAAACAGTCGGATGAAAGATTTTTTTGATATCTGGTATCTGTCAGGTAGTAAAACATTTTCGGGACGATCGTTAGCTTCAGCAGTCAACAATACGTTTAGACGCAGAAAAACGGAGCTCCCGAAAAGAAAGCCAGTGGCATTTACTAAAGCATTTTATGATGATAAAAATAAAATCACTCAATGGAAGTCATTTCAACAAAAAATTGATGTTCAAAATAGACCCGAAGAACTGGAAAAGGTGGTTGAGGATATCAGTAAATATTTATGGCCGGTGACTGAAAGTCTGAATCATGGTAAAGAATTTTCAAAAAACTGGAATCCCGAAACCGGATGGAGATGAAAAAGTGGATGTTTACTCAATAAATTATCGAACCAACTCAACCTTTAACTTAGCAGGTGATCAAAAAGTAAAGCTGAGGACTGGAAATATCCTGAAATCGGGCAGTAGCGGAGTGTTATGAAATTCATTAGAAGAGCTATATTTTGGCAGAAATAACGATGAACTGCTTAATATTTGATCTCATCTTAATAGTGACATCTTCTAATCGCCATTTTAGTAATAAGGAATGAATATTCAGCATCCATCGTCTCGATCATGTTTATTGGTTGTTGAATAATATCATCAATTGATGTATTTTTGTTGAAAATAATCAACATTATGAAATCTAAAAAGCAAAAGATATTTCCGCAGCATCGTAAGATATTAGATCAGCTTGGTGATAATATTAAGCTGGCACGCAAACGGCGAAAGCTTACCACAACTCAGGTAGCCGAACGTGCTAACATCAACCGAACTACTCTATATCATATAGAACAAGGGAAGTCATCTGTGTCAATTGGGGCCTATTTTAATGTGCTCAGGGTTCTGGATTTACACGAAGATTTCCTAAAACTGGCCGCCGACGATGAGTTTGGCCGAAAATTGCAAGACCTGAACCTGTAATAATGGCTTCGAAGAAAACTGATATCATTGTGTACGCTCACTGGCAAGGTATGACTGATCCCATCAAAATGGGTGTGCTGTCAGCTCAGGAAGCACGTGGTCACTTAGCCTGGAGTTTTGCTTATGAAAAAGAATGGTTGAATAGTCAGTCGCGAATACAGATTGACCCTGATATCCGATGGTTTTCAGGCCCGCAGTATTCGGGACATCATAGACCCACTTTCGGAATGGTTCAAGATTCTATGCCTGATACCTGGGGAAGGACACTGATGAGAAAAAGAGAGGCTTTGCTCAGACCGGAAGGAGAACAAAGTCGCATATTATCCGACATTGATTTTTTGCTGGGAGTGTTTGATCCGGCCCGAATGGGTGGTTTGAGATTTAAGTTAGAAGAAAGCGGACCATTCTTAGATAATGATGATAAGAAATCGATTCCACCTGTTACAGATGTTAGAGAGTTGCAGATTGGCGCCGATATAGTAGAATCAGAAGAGGACACCGAAGCTGTGCGCAAGTGGCTTCAACTGCTATTAGCTCCGGGATCATCTTTAGGCGGAGCACGGCCAAAGTCGTCTGTATTAGATGAAAACAATGAATTATGGATTGCCAAGTTTCCTTCTCGTGAGGATACCATTGATAAAGGTGCATGGGAATACCTAACCTGGCAATTGGCAAAATCAGCCCGCATTAATGTATCGGAAGCCCGGGTAGAGCGTGTAACAGGTAAACATCACACGTTTTTCACCAAACGATTTGACAGGGTCGGTGATGAACGTATACATTTTGCTTCTGCAATGACAATGACGGGGCATGTTGAGAAAGAGATCAGGGATAATACCCCAAGTTATCTGGAGCTGGCCGAGTTTATTCAGTTCCAGGGAGTCTCTCCTGATGAGGACTTGCGTGAATTGTGGCGCCGTATCGTATTCAATATTGCGGTTTCAAATACGGATGATCATTTAAGAAATCATGGTTTTATAGTTTCAGAAGGTGGTTGGCGTCTTTCTCCCGCTTATGATATGAATCCATCTGTTGAGAAATCAGGACTTGCGTTAAACATAGATTTAGAATTTAACGATCTCGATTATAGTCTTGCGCGCAATGTAGGTGAGTACTTTAATCTTGATAGAAAAGAGATGGCCAAAATAACATCAGAAGTAACAAAATCCGTTGCAAAATGGGAAGAGTTAGCAAGAAAGATCGGAATACCCTCTGTCCAGATTCGATTAATGGAAGCAGCTTTTAATTTGGAATAAGTTATTAAGAATCATGTTGATGTAGTGAATGACTTGACTGCATATAGCAGAAGTTTATGAAGAAAATCAAACAAAAAACAATAGAAAAAGGAAATGGGTAATATATATAAGGCTATATCTAATAGATTTATTATACCTGATATTAATGAGTATTGCTGTATTTATAGATATAGTAATAAGTTATAGATATAATAATGATAAATTATTAACTATTGGTGCAATATAAATAACAGTAATATATATACTAAAGACTTTATCTAAAATATATTATATCGATAGCAATATAACTATTGGATGTCGCAAAATAAGTATCAAATTAGTTAATATGGATTAGAAAAACCCAAATACTATAAAATATTTATATATCATAATATAAATTCGATTATACTATTTAATATAATAAATAATGTTTTTAGTCTGGGTGCATTTTTAATTGTAACATTACCATCTATTAAACTATCAGGGAACATGGTAGCAAGTGCTTCGCAGCGCCTTTTAAAACTTGCTCAAAAAGAAGAAGCTTAAAAAATGCAGTACAGCCGCTATCCCGATTTATCCCACACCCTCACTCTGTCAGCTGGAGTGGAAGAGCAGATGTATCATGTTAAACTATCCGGCCGAGATAAAGAGGGAACCATCGTATTAAAACCATCACCATCTTCGTGAGAGTTTGACCGGCAATATTATCGATTCGATTTGTCTGTTTATTTGGGCTGAATTTAGATTACAAACCCACTACATTTTTGGAAATACCATTTTAGAGACGGTTTCTTTAGCCTCTGCATGATCATACTCAATTTCAGGCCGTAACAAGGATATGATATCTCCGGTAAAATCATCATCATTCTTCTTTTCCTCCAGATTGAGTTCGAATTCACTCGCCGTTGGCGCTTTATTATCCTCGTGCTCCATATACGCAAGGAAGCATTCAATCACCTTGTCGATATCTACCTCCAGATGTGTAAGCGCATAATAGAGATCAAATAAATCACGTCCCTTCTTTCGCTGGTACAATGCTCTGAGTTTTGTGCCTAAGAGCTCTTCCAGTTGATAGGTGGTTATCTCAGTGCTTTCCTGATACCAGGGGTTGTCCACTGCAAAAGTTTTTTTTGCAATCCCAGTACATTGAAGTGTTCCCGTGTATTGATCTCAATCTTTATCCGCATCTTTGGCGGGGGACTCATTTCTGTCTCAAATTGATAGTAAACCGTGCAATTATGTTCATTCAGCTTTACTTTTCGATCGTCTTTGCCACCTAAAAACATGAGTTGATCCCGAATAGCCTCCAGCATTGGCTTGGCAGGTCCCGGTTTAATCTGTACTAAATCGATATCCTCAGAATATCTGGCCTGTGGATGTAGGTATAATTTATGAAGGGCTGTACCGCCTCTGAAGGCAAGGTTTTCTTTCAAAAAATCATTTGAGAACAATTCTACTACCGCTCTCGAAATAACTAAATCCTGTTCTACCTGCGATGACTCGTTCCAGGGAGCTACAGATCTCCATGCGTCTATGTAAGCTTTGGGAATCATAAATCGTCAATCTCTAAAATCATGTTAGGGATTATTTTCCATCGATTAGGTGCTTTTTGATTCGGGCTATCTTTCGCTGGATTGAGCTTAGTCGGATAGTATTTCCGGTTGATTAATGCGCTGTGTAGTGAGCCAGCCAATGTGGTTTCCTGTAAAACGTTTTCAAACAAGTATCCCAAACGTTGAAGCGTGGTAGTTTGGGGAAAATTATCTGCTGTCTTTGCCAGTGTGTCTGCTTCCAGTTCTAAAGCTAATTCGGAAAGAACCGTAGCCGTACGGTTTATTCCTCCTATTCGATCTGAATAAAAGACCAAATCGAGGGCGGTAAGTTCGGGACTTGAAATCTGTATGTATCCGGCATCCGTTTTTTGCTGCGTAATATGATCAGATTTCCAGTTTCTCTTCAGACAGAATACAATGGATTGCTGTCTGTTTTTGATTGGTCTCAAAGAAGGCGGCTCTGAAATCACATAGTGTGTCTGTGGTTGCTGATGAGCCGCTCCGTGATACATAGCTGCTGTAAGTAGTCCGACATAGTAATCACGCTCGAGGAATTTCATGAGATCATCAATGAAATAACTCAAGGGCAGGGTTTTCTGTGATGAATATTCCGGTGGAATAATCAGATAGAAATTCTGTCGAAGCCGGGATACGCGATCTTTATCAGATAAACGTTGAATAACTTTCTGATAAGCTTCATCAGATAAGCCAAACTCTGAAATTACTACATCTCCGGTAAATGTATATCGCCCACAACTGCGAAGCCGGTCTATGTAACGGTTAAGATAATCGTATGTATTTACGGCATTCATTTTAGTTTAGAACTGCATTATTAGATGGAATTCATCCATTTATGCAGTCAATAACTAAAAACAACTGATTAAATACAAGCATCTTATGCACTATTGTGTTGAAAATAGAGAACAAAATACTTGTGCGGATGAAGAGTCCACGTAAAAAAACAAAAAGCTACGGCTAATCCAGAGCTATTCGACGAGTTGTTGCCCATCGAGTGAGCCTTTAATAGAATAAAAAAAGTAAGTCCTCTAAGCCAAAAAGAAATTTGTGACTATCACAATAGTTCACTCTAAGCTTATCATAAAATCCTGTGACATAATTTATATCGGGAGGGAGTGAGGCAGAAGTAATCATCACTTTTTGCGTTGCAACCCAATTCAACACCACAAACGCCAGGCATAAAAAAAGCTGCTTGTAATCAAACAAGCAGCTTTTATTTCAGGAGTTGTCAGGATATACCTGACGATCATAGATGTGTGACGTGTATTATCTTGTCATTTTTTTTAATCCGTTCTCATGTCAACAAGACGTTTAAGACAAATGACTCCTAAATAATAAAGACTATTTACTCTTAAATCAACCTTTTTTTTCAAAAAATGTTTAAAAGAATCTCATGTCGGCCAAAGCCTTGATCAATTTCTGATAATAATGCCGGTAAGAACAAGCAAGTGTTTTCTGGAAGCGCTTTTTTGATTATTTTCCGCCACTAACTTTATGAGGTAACTAATAAAAATGATGAGTTGTTGTTATGACACAAATTGATGGAAAGCGTTTAACCACGCTTGAACAGTTTATTATTTCCAGGCAAAATAGATTTCCGGGAGCAACGGGAGAGCTTTCTCAGCTGTTGCGCGATATCGGCCTGGCGGCAAAAATTATATCAAGAGAAGTAAATAAAGCCGGATTAACGAATATTCTTGGCTACGACGGTGATGAAAACGTGCACGGCGAACGGGTTAAAAAACTCGATGTATTTGCCAACGATCAGATGCTCTCGGCGCTCGATATGTCCGGTAATGTGTGTATGATAATTTCGGAGGAGTGTGATGGCATTATTCGTCTGAAAGGCACCTCCGGGAAATACATTGTGTACACCGATCCGCTCGACGGATCTTCAAATATCGATGTAAATGTTTCTATCGGCACTATTTTTTCTATCTACCAGCGAAAATCCCACCGTGCTGATCTGCCCACAAACGATGATCCCATGCATGAAGGCGTTTCTCAGGTGGCTGCCGGTTATGTGTTGTATGGTTCAAGTACTATGCTCGTCTATACCACGGGACTGGGAGTGAGCTCATTCACGCTCGATCCGAGTATTGGTGAGTTTTTCTTATCCGAAGAGCAGATTAAGATTCCTGAAATTGGCCCGTTTTATAGTATTAACGAGGGCAGCTATAACTCGTGGGAAGGCGGACTGAAAAAATACATTAAGTATTGTCAGGAGTATGACCCTGAAACAAAGCGACCTTATTCGGCTCGCTACATCGGCTCCATGGTGGCTGACCTGCATCGTATTCTGCATAAAGGTGGAATTTTCATCTATCCTCAGTCAGAAAAATATCCGAAAGGAAAACTGCGTCTGATGTACGAATGTAATCCATTAGCCTATATCATTGAGCAGGCGGGAGGACGTGCATCTGACGGGCACACCCGAATTATGGAGATTATTCCCGACCATATTCACGAAACTTCTCCGATTTTTATCGGGTCTTCGTTCAACGTTTCACAAGCTGAGCGTTTTCTGAAGGAATATAAAGAAGTACCGGTTTTATAGCCGTTGCGTGACACATTCAATCCCATTTTTAAAAAGTTCTGCGGAGTGTGTTTCACAATATAGTCTCTTAAAAGTCTGACTTAATTATGGTTTTTAGTCAGCTGAACTTCCCGTATTTTGTGAGCAGAAACAGACTGCATTTTCCGATTCATTACTAATATCATACACTTACATGAGCATTAAGAATTATTCCCGCGAACAGGTCACCAAAGCTCTTCAGGAATCAGCGAGCTACAAAGAAGAGAAGGATATTAAAATCGTATTTGTGCCGAGAACCATTACAGAAGATAACTTTAAGCAAGTGACTGAAGTGTACGGTTCTGTTTATGATGAGCGGTATGATACGGTTGTATTGCTGAATGACAGTGAAGAGGAGCTTGAATACCCGATCTGTATGACCGACCTGAAGAAATTTATCACACCGTTCGGAACTGTTGAAGCAAATGATGATCTCAGAAATGAATTCGCTGATGAAGAGGATGATTTCTTCATTAATAATGATGGCTATGAAGATCGAGTTGGAATGAATGACCATTTGATGATGCTTCAGTGTGCGATTTTGGAACCTTTTAATGTTGTAAATATTGAGCTCTCGAAGGATGAGCGGCCGTCAATAATACGCGAGCTTGCCTTTGTGCTTCAGGAAGTACTTGGTTTGCGTAACGTTTTGATTGTGGTTTGCGTGGATCTTCACACGTCGCAGTCAGAGTCATTTGAAAAGCTGAACTATTTGATGACGAATTGGGAGAGATCTAACTTTCTCAATACGCTGCTTCAGGATGAGACTCAGTTAATTGGAAAATCAGGGTTTATGGCGGGAGTTTTAGTGGCAAAAGCATGGGATTTGTGGACCGACTTCGTACGCCCGTTTAAGGGAGCAGATGACGAAAGCCTTGTAGCCGGATATTCGTACAAAAAACTCGATTAGGATGTCGGTTGCTTCTCACACCATTATTGGTTTTGGAGCTGTTGGCAATGCGCTGACCCGGGATTTATTAACGGGCGGCGAGGAGATTTGCTCTGTAGTTACACACCGGCCTGCAAGAGTTAACAAACTAATTGTATTGCCGGATGACTGTGAAATAAGTAATTCATTTCATCAGCATTCCTCAGAATATCCGCACTTTATCTGGCTGACCGTTCCCGATGATGTGATTGAGTCAAAAGTTGATGAGCTGCTCGCTGATTCAAATATTACTCTGGGCGATGACACCACATTCATCCACTGCAGCGGCAGTTTGGGGCTTGATGTGCTGGAGAAGGCAAAGGCGATGGGATTTCATGTTGCCTCACTTCATCCGCTTCAAACGTTTTCACAAGATGTAAACGAAGAGAGTTTATCTGCTTTTAAGGGGATTTACGCGAGCGTGCTGGCCGGAGATGAGATCACTCAAAAACGAATAAACCAACTGTGTAATTATCTGGGAATCTCACCACTTCATGTATCTGAGCGGGAGAAAAAACAGATTCATCTTTCCGCCACAATTGCCTGTAATTATCTCACCACACTTTTGGATATCGCTCAGCGGCAGCTACCAGAAAGCGGAGATTTTTCTATAAAAATATTTGAGCCGTTACTGAAAAAAACGATCGAGCAGAATTTACGGTATGGACCGTCGCAAGCTCTGTCAGGACCCGTTAGAAGGGGAGATATTTCAACGATAAAAACACATCTGGAGTTTTTAAAAAATGATGATGTAGTTATATATAAGGTGTTGGGAGATAAAACATTACAACTTGTTAGTAAAATGAACTCAGGACACAAAAATATCCAACAAATCTTTCGCGAACGTGAGTGATAAAAATCAGGATTACTTTGAAAAAGTCTTCACCATCGTCTCGCAAATTCCGCGGGGGAAGGTCACCACATACGGAGCAATTGCCGGCTGTATTGGAGTAAAAAGCGGTGCGCGTATGGTAGGCTGGGCATTGAATAAATCGATAGGTCATGAAGAATATGATGTCCCCGCCCACAGAGTTGTAAACAGATTGGGACAGCTGAGCGGACGCGGATATTTTCCCGGCGATACCATGAGGGAATTATTAGAGCAGGAAGACGTTTTGTTTAAAGAAGATTACACGGTAGATATCAATAAACATTTTTGGGATCCATGCGAAGAATAATTTTTCCGATTTGTGCTATGATTATGATTCTGAGTGCCTGTTCGGAATCTCAGGATGAGCAAAGCGTTCAAAATCCTGAATTGATTTCAATAGATGCTGAAGAACTATCAGCCGTGGTTTCTGAGAAGCGTTCGGATGATAGCAAAGCGTTGCTAATAAATGTTTGGGCAACTTGGTGCGGTCCGTGCGTGGAGGAGTTTCCAATTATCATGGGACTGGCTGAAAAGCATGAAGAAGATCTTGACGTGATGTTTATCAGCGGAGATTTTCCGAAAGACACAGCACGTGTAAAAACCTTTTTAGAAAAACAAGGAGTGGATTGGGACACATATCTCAAAGCGGGATCAGAGTTTACGTTTATTGAGGCACTGCATTCGGAATGGTCGGGAGCCTTGCCGTTTACGGTGATCTACAATAAGCAGGGAGAAGAAGTGGCTAATTGGGAAAACAAAGCAGATAGTGTTATTTTTGACAGTTATATCAATAAAGCTATCACACAATGAGGTCAACTGTTATGAACAGGCAATTACTGTTTCGTGTAGCGTTTATAGTCACGTTTTTACTCACAGGAGTTTCATATTCACTTTCCGCGCAGCAAGCATCCATCGAGGAGCTTGAGCTTGGATCAACTATTCCCCTGGCTGACAAGGAGATGATTAATGTGGACGATGAGTATTACTCTCTGAACGATTTTCAAAAAGAGAATGGCTTATTGGTCATTTTTTCATGCAACACCTGTCCCTACGTAAAAGCCTGGGAGCCAAGATATATTGAGATCAATGATCTTGCGGAAGAGAAAGAGATTGGAGTAGTGCTTCTCAATCCAAACGAAAATTTACGCGAAAGTCTTACAGAAGGAACAGAATCACTCGCCGCAATGAAAGAAGTGGCAGAAGATATGAACTACCCGTTTCCGTATCTGGTAGATGAGAATCACGAATTAGCTGATGCATTTGGCGCAACACGAACGCCACACATCTATCTGTTCAATAACGCTGATAAGCTTGTCTATGTGGGAGCAATTGATGATAACAGTTCAAGTGCCGACGAAGTTGAGCATCATTGGTTACGCAATGCCATTAACGAACTTGCGGCCGGAAAAGAGATTACAACCCAAAAGAGCAAAGCCTTTGGCTGCTCAATCAAGCGCGTAAAATAATCGCTAAAATCTGACATATTTCAAAAAGATCAATCCGCGTATTTACCGGATTGATCTTTCTTTTTTACATACATCAACCATTTAATCAATTAATCAACTCGTTCAATGCCAACCTGGACTCTGAACACAGAATTCACATTTGACGCTGCCCATTTTATCGAAGGATATGATGGAAAGTGCAGTAAACTTCATGGCCATACATACAAGGTGCACATGAAGGCGAAATCTCATAAGCTGAATCCATCCAAATATCTGAAAACGCCCGACATGGTGTGCGACTTTAACGAGCTCAAATGGGCCGGGAAGTCGGAAGAGAAAGGCGGACTCGATCATACGCATCTCAATGAACAGCTTACGGTAGCCACCACGGCTGAGCGTATTGCAGAGTTCATTCATTCTGAAACCAAGAAACGTATTCCTGAAGGCATAGATCTCACGGTTACTATTTGGGAAACACCAACTTCATGGGTTGAGTTTACCGATCAAGATGTTTAAACCACCTTCAAACGCTGTAAAAACAATTGCAGAGTCGCAGAATATGTCAATCTGGGACGTTGCTTATCCGGTGATGGAACACTTCTACACCATTCAGGGTGAGGGAAGTCATACCGGGAAAGCCGCGTACTTTATCCGTTTGGGCGGATGCGATGTGGGTTGCCACTGGTGCGATGTAAAAGACAGCTGGGACGCTGAGAATCATCCAAAAATCAAAGTAAGTGAGCTCGTTAAATCGGCCGAGGCTTCAGGAACCGATCTTGTTGTGATTACAGGAGGAGAGCCTTTACTGCACGACCTTACCGCGCTCACACTGGCATTGCGTCAGACAGAAATGAGCATTCATATTGAGACAAGTGGTTCATCACCCATTTCAGGATATCTCGACTGGGTCACGCTTTCCCCAAAGCGTTTCAAAGAGCCTTTGCCGGAAATTTATCAACATGTGGATGAGCTGAAAGTAGTTGTGCTTCGTAATAAAGATCTTCAGTGGGCTGAGCAGCACGCCGCGATGTGTCCTTCGAATACAGAGCTGTTATTGCAGCCCGAGTGGGATACCCAAGAGCGCGCGATGCCGTTGATTGTGGAATACGTGAAGAGGCATCCGCACTGGAACATTTCGCTTCAGACGCATAAGTTTTTGGGCGTTAGGTAGGCGGCTTTCCTCGAACTATTTCTGAGCATTTTGCAGGAGTATTAAAACAAATCGAACTGACAAGTTCATTAGGTTCGGTCTGTTTTTTAATATGACCCGTCCGCCACAACGGCGGAGCACTCAGTTGTTTAGGTAGTTTATCATAGCACCGGAATAAATTCCGGCAGAGGAAATAAGTCGAGTCGCTGGCTCTTGATGGCATTGAATGAAAAGTATTTAACCACGTATATTCCTATCCCATAAAATTCTTTAATCTACAATCTGTTTGATTTTTCATGAGTGAAACTTCTGATGTTAAAAAAAGATCAATCATTATAACAGGAGCAACCGGTGGACTTGGCCGGGCTTTAACCCATCATCTTGCAGAGCTATTTCGGGATGATGAATTTGTATTATTTGGCAGATCTTTACAAAAGTTAGAACAGCTAAGAGATGACGTTTTCAAAGAGCAACCCGGGTTCAAATCAACATTAATAGAAGCTGATTTCACCAATCCGGTCTGGGCGGATGATATTTCTGAAGAAGTTGCAGCTATTACCCAAAATCCGGTTCGCTTGCTCATTCATAACGCGGGACACTATTCGGTTTCAACCTTGGATGAAATTTCCCCGAATGAGATGAACACAGGTTTTCAAATCAATGTCGCTGCGCCGGTAACGCTCACTCAGATGGTTGATCAACAGCTTGATGAGGAGGCGCTTGTTATTGGAATTGGTTCATTGGGATCATATTCAGGGCTTTCTGATGCAGGGTTTTACGCCACCACCAAACACGCCTTGCTTGGCTTTCTGCGCTCATTGCGAGAGCAGTATAGAGCGCGCGGTGTGAAAGTCACAGCACTGCTTCCGGGACCTATTTATACCGATTCGTGGCATGGAAGTGGAGTGGATAAAATAAAGCTGATCCAACCTGAAGATATATGCAAAATTGTTAGTAATTTATGCACGCTCTCAAAGAGCGTAAATGTTGATGAAATCGTGCTCAATCCGGTGCGTTTTAATCGTTAAGACAATTTATTCTAACAATTATCAGGGTCGTTTTTTATGAAAAGAAGCATTAAAATTAGTGGGATTGTTACGGTTGTACTCCTCTGTCTTGGTTCATTTCAGATACAAGCTCAAGACTCAGATACTACGAAAACTGAGAATCATAGTACCTTCAAAACCGGAGATCATGAGCTGCTGATTAGTCCCACAGCCACCACGATGCCGAAAGGAACATGGTATTTTACTTCATATGAGCTGATACTGATCAATCTTGGTTATAGTATTACGGATGATTTTCAGGTTGGTGTCTTTTCTTTATTTCCAGTTACATCTGATTTTCTTAAAACGGTGAGTGTTGGAGCTAAATATCGTCTATATGAAAATAAAAACTTTTCTGTAGCCACTACAGGTGCCGTACTATTTGATCCGGGAGTTTATAATGTCGCGGGAGTAACAACCTACCGAAATGAAAAACTGACGTTAAATGCAAACTTTGGATATTCAGGATCAACCAGTGGGGGCTCAGGCGGTTTATCTGCAATAATAGGGCTACAATATGGGTTTTCAGATCGTTTCTCTTTAATTGGAGAATACTTGAATCTAAGGGGGGCTGATGATATAACTGAGAGTACAGGATTGATTTTTGCCGGTTGTCGCTGGGTAAGCGAAAAAATGAGCTTCGATTTCGGCGGTTTCAGACCAACTGATGATGTAGGAGATGATATTATTCTGATACCTTATATAAAAGGCACGATTATATTTTAGGGTTGAGGTTAAGGTTGAGATTGAGGAATGAATAATAATCCATCCTGAGCTGCGCGTCGTCAGTCAAAGGGTTGATTATTATGGGTTTGGATAGGGTGTCTCCACTTGAACTCGTTTCAACTATCAGTAATAGAGTTCTGTCTTAATCCTCTCAGTCATCACCGATTGAGAAAAAACCAAACACCATATAATAAGCGGCGCTGACAGCTCTCCTGATTTAAGTTTTTTGAGCGTTTGTAATCTGGCTGCCAGGAGAGCAGTGGGCCTGCTCATAATTTTTGTGTAGGGACACTGCTCTCCCGCCTCAAAAATCTGTGTCGATTTATAATCGTTTTTGAGAGAGCTGTCAGTGGAGTCTGATAGACTCGTGTATGAGAATAGTTTTTATCGACACTGACTGAGAGGGGCGACTTGGTGTTCTTTAAAAATATACACTCAAGAAGCGGCTATAAACGAATAATCATCGATGCTGAGCTCAGTGCTTAACATAAATAATAATCCATCCTGAGCAGCGCAGCGT
>Ga0136600_1000910_pt1 | contig 14688 bp, 12 predicted proteins | sample AntRauMFilla2698_FD_104634 | JGI IMG/M metagenome (GOLD analysis project Ga0136600, IMG submission 104634) | Saline lake microbial communities from Rauer Islands, Antarctica - Metagenome Filla 2 #698 | ecosystem: Environmental > Aquatic > Non-marine Saline and Alkaline > Saline | place...
ACTACAAAAAGGGCGAAAAAACGCTGTTTTGCTGGCACCTGCTGGGGTTGGTAAAACGGCGATGGTTGTGGCTCTGGCCCAAAAAGTCGTGGCCAACGAAGTGCCGGATTACCTGAAAGATTGCCGCTTGATAGAGGTTGATTTGGCACGCATGGCCGCGGGGACATCCAGCCCTGCCGAATTTCAGGAGCGCTTTATCCCGCTATGTAAGGGCATTGCCGAGCGCTATCACAACCCCGAAAATCCGCGTATTATCCTATTCCTTGATGAAATTCACCAAATTATGCCCGGCTGCACCGGCTCGTCTTATGCGGGGCTGTCCGATGTGATGAAGCCCTATCTGACGGCGGGCGATTTAATGGTGGTCGGCGCGACGACGCTGGATGAATTCCGCATGTATGTCGAGCAGGATCCGGCCATGGAGCGCCGTTTCCAAAAAGTATTCCTGAAGGTGCCCGATAAGCGCGAGACCTACACGATCTTGAAGGCTATCCGCCCGGGTTTCGAAAAACATCACGGCATCAAAGTATCGAATAATGATTTAATGCTTATTGTCGAATTGACCGAAGAGCATATGCGTAAACGTAACCAGCCCGATAAATCTATCATCACGCTGGATGCGGCGATGGCGCATTTCGTGAAAGAAAACGGTAATGATGGCGAGCTTAATCTGGAATCCATTTATTACATGGTGGGCCGTGAAACAGGGCTTAATAAACAAGCCTTGCATGATGAGCGCAAAGTGCAGCGCATTATCAAGGACGTCACGCGCATCGAGGGCGAAGGCCATACTTATTTCATATAAAAACTTACTGATTTAAATACATCCTCTCACATCATTCCAGCGAACGCTAGAATCTAGGAACGAAGAAATACTAGATCCCTGCTTCCGCAGGGAAGACGACAGGAATTATGCTGCATTTCAGCGCTATTTAATCGCCTGAAAGACCTTGAACCCGTTACCTTGATGCAATTTTTCAACATCCGAAAATGCTGCGCTTAAAATATCCTCATAGGGCAAATGCGTATTGGCCACCATATAAAGACGCCCGCCGCTTTTCAGTGATTTTGCCGCCTTCATAATAAAGCTTTGGCCGATTGTCACATCGGTTTTCTTGCCCTCGTGAAAGGGCGGGTTCATAACGATGAAATCCAGATTTTTGAATTTTCGCGACGCGGCATTTTTTCCATCGTCTTTTGTTAGATCGCACCAATGGGTTTCAAAGCGCGCTTTGAAAAGATCAAGATTTTCGGCGCACGCCTTGAGCGCCCGCGCATCGGCATCGGCCACATGCAGCATTTTAATGCCCTCATTTTGGTCCAAAATATGATGCGCCAAATAGCCATAACCGCTCCCAAAATCAGCGCCAATGCCGCCCATATCACCGGGCAAATTTTGCAGCAATCGTACCGAGCCTTTATCGATTTTATTCCAGCCGTAAATGCCGGGCTGGGAAACAAAATTATGCTGCGCGACTGTGCGCATCTGCCCCTGATCAATCCAGTTTTGCAGCAAAAACATATCTTGCGCCTTAACGCCCGATACCGCTCTGGCCTTATGTTTCGAGATTTCATTTATATTTTCAATTTCCGCCTCGCGCAGCAATTTTTTCAGGCGCATACCGCCTTCTTTATTGTGCGCACACACATAAATACGCCCGCGCTGTTTTACTTTTTGCAGCGCATGAGCCAGATAATATTGCCCCTCGGCCATATTTTTGGGAAAGAAAACCAGCGCCGCATTATAAACCGGATCGGCGGAAAGCTCTTCTATATCGGCGGTGACCGTTTGCTCGAAATGCGCGGCGTACGGATAAAAGGGCTGGACGATGTCGCCCGTGCGCGCGCTAAGCCAGCTCATAAGCTGTGCCTCGGGCGGGGGATTTATTGCTAAAATATGTTTTGCCGCTTCGCCGCCGCGATTATCGCGCAAGGCCAGCAGCATGGTTTTTGCCACATCACTCATAAATGCCATCATGCCACAGCGCGACCTTTTCGCCCAGCATGGACTCTAATTTTTCGGCCTGCGGGTTTAAACGCGCGGCCAGCCATTGCATATCATCGTGCTTGTGCGGGCGCGCGGGCTCGTCGGCGCCAAAAATAAAACGGCGCAGCCCGATGGCCTTGCCGAAATTCACAACATTATAAAGCCGCCTTGCGCGCAGCCAATCACCCGCCCCTTGCGCCGCCCGCGCCATGACCGGATGACGGGCCGTGCCGCCGCTATTAAATGTTTCAATGACATCGCCCGTTGGCATTTTATGCTGCAGCTCCAGCGCATCACAAACGCGGCGCACAAAGCCGCCTTGGTCGTTTTCTAATTCTTCCTGATATAAAAATGTAATATTTTCGCGCCCGAAATGATCCATCCAGCGCCCAAGATGATCGGCATAATGGCTGGAGGTTAATATTTGCGGCATGGCCTCCACCGCCTCTTGCAGGCTGCCGCGCACAATACCGTAACGCAGATAATGACGGTAGAGCGAATAGGAGCGCCGCGCCGGATGCCGCAAAGGGCATATAAGCCGCACATCATAGCCAAATGTTTCATGCACGCGCGCGGGCGCATTTTCATGATCAAACGCCGTCGTGGAGACCTCCATCATCATATTATGATGCGGGGCGGGGCGAAAATGACTGCTGTAAAACCAGTGACCGCGATGATAGTGGCGATCGAAAAAGAAAATCTCTTTCACCTCGCGCGGCAAACACACCCCGCCATGCCAGCGCAAATAACGATCAAGCCAGCTTGTTCCGGCCTTTTGCGGACCCATCGACAATGCAAAAGGCTTATCAAATAAGGAAGGGGAAGGCGGTGCCATCGAAATATTCACCTTGTTGCTTGTTGCTTGTTCATTATTCTTATCTTACTCAACCATAGCGTGAATACTCTTGTGGTTAAAACCTACCCAAAAAAACAGATTTTGCAATGATTTTTCTTACTAAGCGCTATGGTCAAATGCCACATAAGGCATTACAAGAACTTCATGGCAAAAAAACACATCCCCTATAGCAATAAAGGCAATTTGCGCGAAGGCTCCATTGCGGGGCATTTAACGCGCCTGACCGTGCCGATGATTTGGGGCATTATGGCGATTATCAGCTTTCAACTGGTTGATACGTTTTTTATCTCGCTGCTGGGCACAAAAGAGCTTGCCGCGATTAGCTTTACCTTCCCTGTGACTTACGCAATTTTCAGCTTCATTATGGGCTTTGGCATTGCCATGTCATCGGTGGCTGCGCGCCTGATTGGCGAGGGCGAGCATGAAACCGTGCAGCGCGTCACCGCGCATAGCCTGATGTTCGGTATGTTGGCGGGCGGTGTAATTGCATTGGCGGGGCTTGCGCTGCATGACCCGATTTTTCGCGCAATGGGCGCGGATGGTGTGATGCTGCCGCTTATCCGCGATTATATGTTTACCTGGTTTGGCGGCATGGTTTTTATCACGCTGCCGCTTATTGGGAATGCGGCCATTCGCGCCGGCGGGGATACATTATCGCCCGCCTTGATTATGGGTGTTGTGGCGCTGGTCAATATTATCCTCGACCCCATCCTGATTTTCGGCCTGTTCGGCTTTCCGCGCATGGAAATGCAAGGGGCGGCGCTTGCCACCGTGATTGCCAATGCCGCCGCGATGATGGCCGCGCTATATGTATTATATGCGCGCAAGAAAATGCTGTGTCTGGAGCAAGCGCGCAAATTGGGATTATTCTGGGATTCAATCAAACGCCTTTTATTTATCGCGCTGCCCGCAGGATTGACCAATGCCATCCAGCCCATCGTCAGCGCCATCATCCTTTCCGTTTTGGCGACATACGGCACAGACGCCGTGGCCGCATATGGCGTCGTCAGCCGCATCGAAGCCTTCGCCTTTATTATTCTCATGGCGCTTTCGGTGGGTTTAGCGCCCATTATCGGGCAAAATTGGGGCGCAAAAAATTACGAGCGCGTTCATCAAACACTGCACCTTGCCATAGGTTTTAATTTTCTGTGGTCTTTATTCGTGGCGGCGCTTCTCGTGGTTTTTGCCAAACCGGTTATCGGCCTGTTCACCGATGAGCCGGAGATTATCCGCATCGCCGTTTTATTCTTCTGGATCGTGCCGGTAACATATGCCTTTGGCAATCTGATCATGGGCTGGGCCTCGGCCTTTAATGCGATGGGAATGCCCCAGCGCTCCTTCATGATGATTGTGGTCAAGATGATCGTCTTGCTAATTCCGGCTGTTTATATCGGCGATTATTTTGGCGGAATTACCGGAATCTTTATCGCGATTGGCGTTGTCAACGTGGTGAGCGGCCTGCTCTTTCACATCCTGAATTGGCGCAAATGCCGCGCCCATGAAAAGACTGGTGAAATCACCGCCAAACAGGGATAATAATCTCATGTACGGGATCGATATTCTCATACCGGCCACTGTTTTGCTCGCCAGCGGATTTTTCGTTATTCTGGCTTGTCGCTTCACGCATATCAGCCCGATTGTCGGATTTTTACTGGCCGGGCTTGCCCTTGGCCCGCACGGCATAGGGTTTTTAGAAGAAAATGAAACCACCGCCATTTTGGCCAAGCTGGGGCTTGTGTTCCTGCTCTTTGATATCGGCCTACATTTTTCCCTGAGCGCGGCGCGCAAATTCAAAGCAGACTTACTAGGTCTCGCGCCGCTGCAAATGGGCATAACCGCGCTCATTCTCGCCTTTGCTGTCGCCTTTATTTTCGGCACGGAAAGCAAATTCGCGATGATGGCGGGCATTGCGCTGGCGCTCTCCTCCACCGCCGTGGTCATGCAAATGGTCGGCGAGCTGAAACAGCATGAATCCCCCGTGGGGGCAAGCGCCAAGGCGGTGCTGATTTTTCAGGATATCGTTGCCATCTTCCTGCTGATCCTTGCCGATACGGTGGCGGGCGGCGGCACGATGGGTCTGATTATTGCCTCGGCGCTGGGTAAAACCGTGCTGGCTTTTATCGCCGCGATTATTCTGGGCCAATATATTTTAACGCCGCTTATGCGGACGATCACGCGTTTTAACGACCCCGAGCTTTTTACCGTGCTGAGCCTTCTCGTCGTAATTGTTACCGCGCTGGCCACTGAAATGGCAGGGCTATCGCTGACGCTCGGCGCGTTTTTAGCCGGTATGGTTATGGCCGAAACACCGTTCCGCGTGCTGCTGCAAAACGAGTTGCGGCCGTTTCGCGGTCTGCTTATGGCGCTGTTTTTCATTACGGTGGGGATGATTGTCGATCCGGCGATTGTCATGGCAAATTTCGATTCCATCATCAGTATGATGATCCTTCTCATTGCAGTGAAAGCCGCCATTATCGCCGCGCTGGCCTATATTTTCCGGCGCCCCGTCCATCATATTATCCAGCTTGCTTTCTTCCTCGCGCAGGGCAGTGAATTTGCCCTTGTTGTGTTCAGCATCGTGAGTGTGCAAGCGGGCATCGGTATCGAACTGACGCAGCAGCTCATCATGGCCGTGGCGCTCTCTATGCTGGTCACACCATTTATCAGTTTTGCCGCCTATCGCTGGTCGCTGGGGGTTTGTGAAACGCTGAACCAGACAATCACCAATTGCCCGACGGGTCTGTCTAACCCCACGCGCAAGCAGCCCGTTTTCATTGTCGGCATGAACGAGGTCGGCAAGACGCTCGCGCGCGCCATGCAGGCCCATGACCAGCCCTATATTGCGATTGACAGTAACCGCCAGAGATTTTTAGAGGCCACCGCCGCCGGATATGTCGTGGCGTTTGGTGATCCGGCCGATATCCGGTTTTGGGATACGCTGGGCGTTAGCCAGGCGCGCGCATTTTGCGTTGCCACGCCGCGTTACGAGGTCAGCCGCGATCTCTCGCCGATCGTGAAGAAGCTCTATCCGAATTTAAAACGCTATGTTGCGGTGGAGGATTCATCCGATGCGGTGCGCTTTGCCTCTCACGGTATGATCCCGTTCCACAATCGCGGCGCGCCGCCGGGTCTGGAGATGGCGATGTTCCTGCTGCGTGAATTTGGCTATGACGAGGAGAAAATACTGCGCTGGAGCGAGCAAGAGCAATCGAGCTATCTCGGTGTGCAAACCCAGCAAGAGCGCCAGAATTATGTGCGCAGCGAAGAAGCGCCCAAGGAAAAGCCCGCCGAGAGTTAATTACTCGAACATGCCTTTCAGCCGGCCGCCCACATTGTCGATTTCATCCAAAACGCGGGTCTTTACCGCATCAACCTGCGACAACCCCATATCGCGCAGCGTATCGGCCGACATACCGGCCAAAAATCCGCTTTGCGCGGCGGCATTGTTAAATTCTTTCATCAAATGGCGGGCAATTTGCGCCACGGCATCTTGCACCAAAACTCCGTTTTCACGCTCGCCGATACCCGTCAGGCGGATGGGGGGAATGGTCACGGGCTGCAAATCTTGCTCCTGAATTAATGTGACAGACGGGTACAGCGCCGCGCGGTCAAGCAGGAAATTCTGGATAATAACTTTGACCGGCGTTTCGCCTTCTTTGGACTCGACCGGTTTCTCGGCCTTGCGCTGCGCGGCAATATTCGCCACCTGATCACGCAGCGTATGCAAATTGGTGCTGCCCTCTTTGACCTCGACATAAACATCGGTTCCCGTCACCGTAATATCCTGAAAATTCAGCAAATCTTTGGAGAGTGTTTGCGCCTGAACGCGAATGGAATCGATGCTCATCACATAGGGTTTGGCGTATCCGTCGGGGTTTTTAATGCGGATATCGCCCACATCGATAATTTTATTTTGCACATCAATATCAAGGGTCGAAATCGTCACCCCCACGCCCAAAGCGTCACTGGCCAGACGCTCGGTAATGACCTTGGTGATCGAGCCGAGATTCATATATAAATACGCGCCGCCGCCAAAAATCAGCGCGGCCATAATACTGGTTATTGTGAGAATGGATTTTTGTGCAACCATGAAAACTCTCCTTGATTTATAAGAGCTTCACTTCGCCATAGATGCCCCTCGATGTAAAGAAAAAGCAGCCCGCGCAAAAGATGCCTAAATTGCGAGTTAGTTCATTTCAGCCATCTATATTTATTGCGTTTAAAAATATTGCACATCAATCAATACGCATTTAATTGTACCGGACGGCTTTAAGACCTATATTTATCTTTCAACCTTAACGCGGATTTATGTGCTGTGACTTTATTGATCTTATACTTATTGCTTGCGATAGGCGTGTCTTTCTTTTGTTCAATCGCCGAAGCGGTTTTGCTGTCGATAAGGCCGTCTTATATTGCAATGCTGGAGCATAAAAATAAGTCTTCGGCCAAAGTTCTGCTTAAATTACGCCATAATCTTGACCGCCCGCTGGCTGCTATTTTGACGGCCAACACCATCGCCCATACTATGGGCGCGGCGGGCGTTGGCGCGCAGGCCGTTTTTATATTTGGCAATGCCTATCTGGGATTAACATCCGCAATATTAACACTTCTGATTCTTGTTTTTTCCGAGATCATTCCCAAAACACTGGGCGCAACATATTGGAAACAATTAGCACCTTTAATGGGCACTTTGATTACGTGGCTGACGCGACTTTTGCTGCCTTTTGTCTGGATGTCGGAAAAAATGACACGCCTTCTTTCCCGCTCTGGCGTCAGCGCTTTTACCTTTAGCCGCGACGAAATGACCGCCATGGCCAAAATCGGCAAAGAAGAAGGCTTGCTGGATGTGAAAGAGCATAAAATCGTTGCGAATTTAATGAAGCTGCACTGCCTGTCCGTGCGCGATATCATGACGCCGCGCACAGTCATTTTCTCTGCATCTAGCGTTATGAGCGTCCAGGATTTTTTCACCAATCATTCAGAAAAACCTTTTTCCCGCATTCCGATATATGAGCGAAATTTCGAGGATATTAACAGCTATATACTCAAAAGCGATTTATTGATTGCCCAGGCGCGTGACGAATTCGACAGGCATTTATCCGAATTTAAACGCGAGTTTTTGGTGATATCGGATCGCCTGATGGCCTCCGAGCTGTTTGATCGTCTCATGCATGAGAAGAGCCATATTGCCCTTGTGGTTGACGAGTACGGAACAGTGCAGGGGCTGGTAACGCTGGAAGATGTGATGGAAACGCTGATCGGTCTGGAAATCACAGATGAATCCGATACGGTTGAAAATATGCAAACGCTGGCGCATGCCCGTTGGCAAAAGCGCATGAAATCACTGGGCGTTAATGCAAAGAATCTGGAAGCGAAATAAATTTGGCCTTATGAGAGAAAATGGCGGTGTGCTTAGTCACACCCTAAATATTCTCAGCATCATAATCCCTGTTATTGGTTATTTTACAGGGTCATTTTCTAATTTTTGCCTGTTTCTTCAGAAAGATTAGCGCAAAGCCCCAGATATTGGGGGTTTTTTGATTTCTCATTAAAAAATAACAGGGATTTATCAGGGATTGCTTTCAATACATTTGATTATAATCAAAGCAAAAGGCGTACGGATATGGTTGATGGTGGCTATGAGATTATTGATTAACGTAAAAGAGAAATCAAAATGAGGAAAAAAATGATATGGCTTATAATTCCAGGCGCATTGATACTCGGCGCAGCTCTATGGGGGCCGCTTATGAGTAATGTTGAACAGGCACAGTACACTGTTGTTGAAACGAAAAATTCCATCGAAATTCGGGATTATGCCCCTAAGATTATTGCCCAAGCAGATGTGTCAGGAGAACGGAAAGAGGCTATAAGTGATGGCTTCCGGATCATTGCCGATTACATCTTTGGCAATAATATATCATCACAAAAAGTGGCCATGACGGCGCCTGTTATGCAACAGCAACAAAGCGAAAAAATTGCCATGACCGCGCCTGTTATGCAGGCTGGCGGTGACAATCAATGGCAAGTCGCCTTCGTGATGCCCGATGAATACACCATGGGAACACTCCCCAAGCCAAACAATGAACATGTTAAGTTGATCGAGGTTCCGGCCAAGCGCTTTGCCGTGATCCGTTTTAAGGGGCTGGCTGGTGAAGAGAGCCTTAACGTGCATAGCGAAAAATTGGGAGCCTATATTAAAGGGCATAATTTAAACGCGATTTCTGCGCCTATCTATGCATTTTATAATCCGCCTTGGACACTTCCCTTCATGCGGCGTAACGAAGTCATGATTGAAATTTCAAAATGACCCCTTCAAAGCCCCACTCAAAACAATGCATAAAACGACCGAAAGAAAAAGAGCATGAAACACATCGTAGAAACCAAAAAAACGATCGAGCAGGCTTCGTTTGATCTGAACGAGGCCGTCACAAAACACAGCTTTGGCGTGCTTCACACATATGATCTAAAGGAAACGCTCAAGGGCAAGGGCATCGATCTGCCCCGTGAATGCCGGATATTCGAAATCTGTAATCCGAAGCAAGCCGCCGCCGTTTTGGCCGAGGATATGGATTTGAACATGGCGCTGCCGTGCCGTATTTCCGTGTGGGAGAATGAGGGCGGCCAAGTCAAAATCGGTATGATCTCGCCCAAGGATATGCTCTCGTCTCTTTCGGACTCGCCCGCACTTCAAAAAATTGCGCAGGACGTGGAAGACGCCATGAAGTCGATTATCAAGGCCGCACAATAAATATTAAAAGGAGCTAAAATGTCAGCAGAGAACAAAATCACCGCGCATGTGAGCGAAACGGGCGAAAGCGATTTCGCCGTATCCATCGACGTTTCTGGTCATACGATCAAGGGTGATGAGCCGCAGGATGCAGGCGGCAAAGACCTCGGCCCCGCGCCATACGACCTCCTCACCGCTGCGCTCGGTGAATGCACCGCCATGACTGTGCGCTGGTACGCGCTGCAACAAAAATGGCCATTGGAGAAGGTCGAGGGCACCCTCACCTTTCAGAAAATCGACAAGGTCGGCGTGTTTGAAAAACAGGTGATCGTGCATGGCGATGATTTAACCGATGACCAACGAAAGAAACTGGTGGAGGTTGCCGCCAAATGCCCCGTGCAACGGACTCTTGAGGGCAAGTTGGAGATCAGGACGGTTTAGGTTTGACCTTACTAAAAAACCTTTTCTTCCCTTTTATATTTTACAATATCATAATAAGCCATGCAAAAATATGTCTGCCCACCTCAAATATATAAATACACGCCTCTAGCTGGGCTGAAAGCCACGCTGGAGCATGGGTCTTTTAAGCTATCTAGGCCAAGCGATTTTAACGATCCAATTGATATGTATTTGCAAGAAACTATCGGGCAGAACATCGAAGAATTTCTGGAGGATTTGAAAAAAGAATTTCACGATTATCTCGTTAATGGAATTAAGGACAGGCCGTCACATAATCCGCGCTATAGCGGTATTCTCAATTTTATGCATCAAGCGATTGATAAAGCGCCTGAAAATAAAAAAGAAGAAATCCGTAAAGAATTGCTGAACACACCTATAGAGCAGATGTATGATTTTGATCGTTTGCGGAAAACGAATGATGAAGTTACCGCCGCAATAAATACGGCTTTTAGTTTTGATGCCGTTTTTTGCTCTACGACCGATAGTAACAATTTATTGATGTGGGCGCATTACGCCGACCATCACCGCGGCGCAGTGATTGAGTACACTCCAAATGTAGAAAAAGATTCCGTCTTTTTGGCATCAAAGCCGGTTCAGTATTCTAAGGAGAGGCCTCTTCCCTACAAAGATGCTACAGCAATGGTCGCCGGGCTAGAAAAAAATCTGTCCGAGACTGTTCAGGATATAATTGAAAGACTCATTTATACCAAAAGTGAAGAATGGGCTTATGAGCAGGAATATCGTTTGTTTGTTGCCTCTATGCTCAGGCCAGACCAAGAGTTCGCAATGCTGAAATTTCATCCGGAGGAATTGACGGGCATTTATTTTGGATGTCGAATGGATGATGAAAATATAAAAAATATAGAAAAAATAGCTAAAAGAATTAACCCTACTATAAAGTTATATAAGTCGATGATTGCGCCAAAGGCGTATAATATAATTTACGAGACATATATTTAATTACTTTTAAACATTACCCTCTAAATATCCGCCTCAATCCGCTTCTGCCATGTCATGCGCCTACCCAAAATAGACAACCAATAACGGCACCCAGATCAGGGATGTTGTGATGGTGCCTTTGATGCATTGATATCCGATCCAATACCAAAACATCTCTTTCTTATGCTGCTTTATAAAAGTAATGCCTGATCTGATCTTTGTTAAAGAGGCCTCCATATATAATTCCTTAAAAGAACGCCGCTGCGATGATTGCTCTCGCAGCGGCTGGTTCTCGGTATTCAATCTTATTTATTTATCAAAGCGGTCAAGGTTCATCACCTTATTCCAAGCCAGAACGAAGTCTTGCGCGAATTTTTCTTTGGCATCGTCATAAGCGTAAACTTCTGCCACCGCGCGCAATTCGGAATTTGATCCGAAGATCAGATCAACGGGCGTCGCGCTCCATTTCAGTGCATCTGTCTTGCGATCATGCCCTTCATAAAGGCCGTCCGTTGACGATTTTTTCCAAACAGTGCCCATATCCAGCAAATTGACGAAGAAATCATTGCTGAGCGTGCCGGGACGATCGGTAAACACACCGTTTTTTGATCCGCCGGTATTGGCATTAAGCCCGCGCATACCGCCCATTAAAACAGTCATCTCAGGAACACTTAAATTGAGTAAACCGGCTTTATCAACCAGCATGTCGGCAGGGGAGCGCGGATTGCCCTCGCCGTAATAATTACGGAAGCCATCGGCGTGCAGCTCCAGCACTGCCATCGCATCCGCATCCGTCTTTTTCTGGCTTGCGTCCATGCGCCCCGGTTTAAAGGGAACGGTGATGTTTTTGTATCCGCCGTCTTTTGCTGCCTTTTCGATGGCCGCAGCCCCGCCGAGAATGATGGTATCGGCTAACGATATTTTCTTACCGCCATTAAGCTTGCCATTAAAGTCTTGTTGGATTTTCTCCAAAGTCCCTAACACTTTTGCTAATTCTTGCGGGCTATTGGCTTCCCAGTTTTTTTGTGGCTCTAGACGAAGGCGCGCGCCATTGGCACCGCCACGCATATCACTGCCGCGGAACGTCGAGGCCGAAGCCCATGCCGTTCTGACAAGCTCGGGTACAGTTAAGCCGGATTTAAGGATCTCGGCTTTCAGCGTTGCCGCGTCCTGCTCCGTAATCAATTTATGATCAAGCTTTGGAATCGGATCTTGCCAAATGAACTCTTCCTTAGGTACATCCGCGCCAAGATAACGAGAGCTAGGCCCCATATCACGGTGCGTCAATTTGAACCATGCTTTGGCAAAGGCTGCATCTAGTTGCTCCGGATTTTTATGGAATCGCATAGCAATCTCTTTATAGACCGGATCGGTTTTAAGACCGATATCTGTTGTGAACATGATAGGTGCATGCGTTACACCCTCAACATGTGCATCGGGCACAAGGCCCGCTGCATCCTCGTCCGTTGGAATCCATTGCGTTGCGCCAGCAGGGCTTTTTGTTTGCTTCCATTCAAAATTAAACAGATTATCAAGATATGTGTGAGACCATGCCGCAGGCGTCGATGTCCATGCACCCTCTAAACCGCTCCCTATCGTATCCTCGGCGTTTCCTTTTCCGCATTTATTTTTCCAGCCCAAGCCTTGTTCTTCAATGGGCGCAGCGGCTGGTTCTTTCCCGATACAGTCTGAAACCTTATGGGCGCCGTGCGCTTTACCAAACGCATGTCCGCCAGCAATAAGCGCTACTGTTTCTTCATCATTCATCGCCATACGGCCAAAGGATTCGCGTGTATCTTTTGCGGCCGCCATAGGATCGGGATTGCCGTTCGGCCCTTCGGGATTCACATAAATAAGACCCATCTGCACAGCGGCAAGCGGGTTATCAAGTTTGCCGTCTTTGTTGCGCCGTTTCGTATCGGGTGCCAAAAATTGGCCTTCAGGGCCCCAGTAAACCAAATCAGGCTCCCAATCATCTGACCGGCCACCTGCAAAGCCTATGGTTTTAAAGCCCATATTATCCATCGCAACGGTTCCTGTCAGTACAATCAAATCGGACCATGAAATCTTTTCGCCGTATTTTTGTTTGATCGGTAGTAAAAGGCGACGGGCTTTATCAAGACTTACATTGTCAGGCCAGCTATTGAGCGGATCAAAACGTTGTTGCCCTCCGCCCGCGCCGCCGCGACCATCACTGGTCCGGTATGTTCCTGCGCTGTGCCATGCCATGCGAATAAAGAACGGGCCATAATTGCCATAGTCTGACGGCCACCAATCCTGAGATGCTGTTAGCAACGTATTGATATCTTTTTTCAAAGCCGCAAGGTCGAGCGTATTAAATTGCGCAGCATAATCAAATTTTGCGCCATAAGGGTTGGAGGCAGCATCATGCGTCCGCAGCGGCGCAAGATTAAGCTGATCCGGCCACCAAAACTGGTTTGATTTTGCCTCACCTTGGGTGGCCATAGCATCGGGCGCTGCATTAACATTAATCGGCCATGACATTGTCATTAAACCTACCATCGCTGTCGTCAATAAAAGATTTCGTTTTTTCATAGTGTTATATTCCTCGGTTTATGGCGACTTTTACGGCGCGGCTTTATTAAAATACAGACCTTGCATAAACCATATCGGAAGCGGTTTGGATTTGATTGAAATCAAATGTATGAGAAAATAATTTAGAAAATAAATAAATCGAATATAGATTAGCGATTAAAACAGTTTATTGAGTTTCTGGAGTGTCCGTATCTTGAATCCCCTCTTCCAGAGATTTTCGGGCTGCAGTCGCAAGAGATTCATATTTTATGCGAAACGCCTCGAGCTGGTCTTCCTCAAGCTCCTCAAGATCAAGAAGGGCATTATGTGCGCCCTTTGTTGACCGGATCAACTCATCCAGTTTTAGTTGCAAAGCCTTCGCATCGCGGTTTTGTGTGTTTTGTATCAAGAACACCATCAGGAATGTGATGATGGTGGTTCCGGTGTTAATCACCAGTTGCCAAGTATCGCTAAAGCCGAATAAAGGGCCGGTGATAATCCATATAAGAATAATCAAAACAGCAAAGACGAAGACAATGGGCCGTCCGCAGAAATGCGAGATTGCTTTTGCAAGTTTTGAGTACCAATTGCGATTGTGCACGTTATTTTCCTTTATAATTTATATCGGTTTTAATTTTGCTGCCAATGCCCATGCGCAGGGCATTGGTAATAGCAAGTACGTCAATGCCTTCTTGCAGCAGTGCCCCCGCAACAGGCGTAATATATCCGTAAGCGGCAAAGCCCATCGCGATCACGCTTAAGGCCATACCGCCGAGTGCGCTTTGTAGAACGATTTTGCGCATATTGGCGGAGATGTGGATCAGTTCATCCACCTTCACCAGTGAGTTTTCCATGATGACGGCACCGGCGGCCTCTGCCGTCACACTGCTATGCTGGCCGAACGCAATGCCGACGGTGGCGGAGGCCAGCGCTGGTGCGTCATTGATGCCATCACCCATATAAAGCGTGGGAGCAAGCGCGGTTTGCGCGCGGACAATCCCAACCTTTTGTTCGGGGCTTTGCGAAGCGTAGGTTTCCTTGATGCCGAGTATGTCGGCCAGATAGATAACTTCGGATTCACGGTCGCCAGAGACAATCATGACCTTATTGAATTGATGGCTGGGACCCAGATGTTTGATAAACGGCTTGCCGTCATGGCGCGGGGCATCACGCAGGCGGATGGTG
>Ga0136600_1000911_pt1 | contig 14676 bp, 18 predicted proteins | sample AntRauMFilla2698_FD_104634 | JGI IMG/M metagenome (GOLD analysis project Ga0136600, IMG submission 104634) | Saline lake microbial communities from Rauer Islands, Antarctica - Metagenome Filla 2 #698 | ecosystem: Environmental > Aquatic > Non-marine Saline and Alkaline > Saline | place...
GCCGGCGCCGCCGCGACGAGGACGCCGACGGCGATGATGTGGATATGATCGATTAGGCTTGGCCTGACCGACTATCTCCACGCCGCACGCAGTCTCAACACTCCGTTCCAAGCCCCCGCTAAAACCTCGAAGGGTCGCCGGCGAATCCCGCGCATCATCACATCTCACACATGAAATGTTGTGTATATACAATAATCCAGTTGACTCATACGGCGCACTGGCTTTAGGTCTGAGCGTGTAAGATGCAGTGCAAAAGGACGCCCATGGTCATCCTATCGAGATCAACCCAAACAGCGCCGCCCAGCCAGGCAAGTCTGACTGCGGCCAAGCTGTTCACCGTCACCCTCTTCACGCTGACCCTGGCCGGTGCCGGTCTTGCGGTGTTTGGTCCCGATGGCGGCGCGGACCGGATCGCCTTTGGCCTCTTCATGGCGGTCTCGGTTCTTTATCTCGCCGGCAGCGTGATCTTGCTCATACGCGGTGATTACATCCTGCGCATGTTTGGCTGCTACTGGCCGCTGATTCTGGCCAGGGCCGACGAGCTGCAACGCGCCCAGCGCCAGCGCGCTTTCTCCTTCACCTTCATTACCTTCTTGTCTGTGAGCGGACTGTTGTTCGGGGCCCATATCGGCGTCCTCGCGATGCAGTCTGCCGACGGAGACACGCCGACCGGCCTGATGCCAGCGGACGCTTGGGAGGCTGCCGCCGTGCTGGGCTGGATCTATTGCAGTCTTACCCTTTTGCCCCAGGCCTATCTGGCCTGGACGCTGAAGCCTCTGGGCGAGGAGGAGGCTGAATGAGTGTGAAGATCTATAATCGGATCAGCGTTTTACGCGCCGATCGCGAGCTGTCTCGCAAGGCGCTCGCCGACGCGGTTGGCGTCAACTACCAGACGATCGGCTATCTCGAGCGCGGTGATTACAACCCGTCCCTGGAACTGGCCTTGCGTCTCTCGGAGTATTTCGACGCGCCGGTGCAGGCGATGTTTTCCCTTCAACCCTTCCCGTCCCTGTTCGCTGGCAAAGGAGGCTAGTGACATGTTTTATTACAGAAAATCAAGTAATCCTGCGCAAGTCGGCCGATGGGCCATGCGCGCGCTCACCGGATTTGTTCTGCTGGCTTATCCCGCCGGCGCGGTGATCCAGCTTGTGATGCCGGACACCACCCCGCAGCCTGGACTTCTGGCGTTGGAGATCGCCGGTTTCGGACTCATCCTGCTTGCGCTGCTGGCCTTCGTCTTCATCGCCCCGTCTTCGCTTCAGCGCATTGTTGGTGAGCAGACAAGGCATCTCGACGAGTTCGAGATGGATTTGCGGCGCCGGGCCAATGCGCTGGCCTATCAGATCTTTTCAGCGCTTACCCTTGTGGGTCTTTTATATTTCGGAATCGCCTCGGACTCAGAGCGCCTGAATCTGTGGATGCCCAATAGCTTTGATCACTGGAACGCGATCATGTGGGCGGCGATCCTTTACGCCTTCGTGCTGCCCACTGCAGTGCTGGCCTGGATCGCGCCAACGCCGGTGCATGAAGAAGAGTACGGCTGACGCGCACTAGCGCACCGCCACCTCGACCCGGCCGTCGGCATGGACTAGGGCGCGTTTCATTCCGGGCGAATTGAACCGCGCGCAGACCTGGCCCGAGGCATCAACCGCGATCATGCCGCCTTCACCGCCCAGTGCCGCCACATCCTCCAGCGTGCCGGCCACCGCACCGTCCAGCGTCTCGCCGGCATAGCGCATGCGCGCCGAGACATCGGCGGCGGCGTTGGCGCGCATGAAGAACTCGCCCTGGCCGGTGCAGCTCACCGCCGCGCGCCCGTCCGCCCAGGTTCCCGACCCGATGATCGGCGTATCGCCCACGCGGCCCCAGACCTTGTTCAGCGTGCCGCCCGTGGATGTGGCCGCAGCCAGCCGGCCCGACGCGTCCAGCGCCACGGCGCCCACCGTACCGGTGGGAATGGCGCGATTATCCGGCGCCGCGGCGGGAACGTAATAGCCCGGCGCATCCGCCACCGCTTCAAGGCCCTGCTCGCGCGCAAAATGCGCGGCACCGGCACCAGCCAGCAGCACATGGGGCGTCTCGTCCATGACGCGGCGCGCTGCAGTGATCGGGCTGATAAAGCCCTCCAGCGCGCTCACCGCCCCGGCATTGCGCGTGGAGCCGTCCATGATGGCAGCGTCCAGCTCATAGCGTCCCGCCCGGTTGGGACTGGCCCCTTTACCGGCCACATAAAGCCCCGAGGCCTCCATATCGCGCACCGCCTCGCAGATCACATCCAGCGCGCTCGCCCCGCCGCGCAACGCATCACGGGCGGCGTGGGCCAGCTTTGTCATGTGGGCGAGCTCGGTGTCATAGCTGCGCTCGGCCAAAACGCCGGCACCGCCGTGAAGCACGAAAACGGGTCGCATATCGGTCATGGATGGCTCCTGAATGCCTGAGGCGGGCGTTATGGCGTGATCGCGGCGCCAAGACCACCGCCTGAGCCGCTTTATCGCCCGCGTTCACGGAGCCAGCGCAGGTGAAGGCGGATGAACCACCCCCTTCCGTCCGGCCCCGCTTTGGGCCATAGAGAAAACGTCACGCGGGTGTGGCGGAATTGGTAGACGCAGGGGACTCAAAATCCCCCGGTTTCACGACCTTGCCGGTTCGAGTCCGGCCACCCGTACCATTTTTCTTTGATGCTCAAGCTCGTCCGAGCTTTCGCTCCTCCCCCGGACATAGATCCGGGGTGCGGGCGGGCGGCCGCCCTTGCGAACCTGCCGGTACGAGATTTTTCTTTGATGCTCAAGCTCGTCCGAGCTTTCGCTCCTCCCCCGGACATAGATCCGGGGTGCGGGCGGGCGGTCGCCCTTGCGAACCTGCCGGTTCGTGTGGGTTCAAGCTAGTTCAAGCGGTTTGAGCCAGTCTGAGCCGGTTTAAGATTGGGGCGCTGTGCAGGCGCACGGATTTTCAATGGGACCCATCAAGACAATCCATGGCCGCGAGCCTCAAGCACGCTTGACTGATCTAGCATTGAGAACAATTCTCATGTGCAGGAAAGAGAGGTGGCCATGTCGGCTTTACGGACTCTGTTACGCGCCACAGCCACGCACAGCCATGGCCCGGCGTCGCGGTCTGCGCGCAAGACTGTGAGCTATGCGCTCATGCATCTGATCGTCGCCATGGCGGTGGCCTATGCGCTCACTCGCGATTGGCGCGCGGCGCTGGCCATTGGTCTGGTGGAGCCGTTGGTACAAACCCTTGCTTACACGCTCCATGAGCGCGCCTGGGCGAGGGCGGATCGTCTCGCAGTTTAGCGCGAGGCAGGTCCGGTTTGCGCAGGCAACGCGCACCAGGGCGCAGGATCGCCATACCGTGTGGCAAGGCCCGCGCGTAGCAAATCTTCCGAAAGATCCGCCCCGTCCGCCCGGCGAATTCGGGCAATCACACGGCCTGCAAAACTGCCCAGATCAATCTGCTCCAGCGAAATGGACGCACCCTCCAGCCAGTCACGTGTGAACTGGCTCGCGTGTGCGGCGAGCACGCGTTCTGCCTCACAGTCCGGCCCGCGCGCCTCCGGCGTATCGACACCGGCCAGGCGGACGCGCGTTTCCACATAATGGCCCGGCCAGATATGCGCGCGCACCGCTACCGTGTCCCCGTCCACCACGCGCACCGTTTCCGCCGGAACGGGACCGGGCAACGGCTCTGCAGCCATCGCGTGTGTTGGCAATATAACACACGCCAGTAAGGCGATTAGTCTCTTCATTGCCCTGATTATAGGAAGATTGTCCGCTATTGGGAAGACGCGACCCAGCCGGGGCTGTGGATTTCGCGCGCTTCACCGATCGCATGAGGCAGCGTCAGCGTCAGCTAAAGAGAGAATGTGTGCGGTGGCGCTTACTCGCGGCCGAGGCCACGGCGGGCGGCCTCGCGACCCGCCGATCGGGGCGAATGGTCTGTGCCGGTAACGATGAACCGGCGGCTGACCACATAGACAGCTGGATCGCGGCCAACGCCGCCAGCCTCGCCGGTCTGGAAGAAGGCCGGGCCCAGACGCACAGAATCGCCGGCGCGGGTGGCTGCATCATGGGCACGGTGAGGCTCGGTGTGACGAAGCGTGTGCGCCTGATAATGGGTCCGCGAGTCGAAACGCGATGCGCAAGGGTGGGCGCTAGAGGGCGAACGCGGCTGTCTTGCGCTCTGGGCGCCACGTCCTGAGCCCGCCTGCATCGACCCAGCCTGCGTGTAGGACACATGCGCAGGCGCGGCTGAATCGCCCGGCGCAGCGGCGCAGGGGCTGGTGGCGAGAAGGAGGGCGGCAATCACACTCATTAAAACAGATTAACACAGTGCAGATTGGCGCGGGAGCCCTGTCGCGCCATGGGCCGTGTGCAGCGGCACAAAAGTCACTGGCAGCTCCTTAGAAATCGTAGGTGATGCCCTTCTTCTCCCAATCGCCGTAGCGGGTGGGTTCAGGGCCTTTGGGGCCGCCCAGCTCGGTCTCGCGTGCGGCCGCGTCGCGCGCGGCGCTGCGGCGGGCCTCCGCCTCGGCGAGGGCGCGCCTGGCGTTTTCGCTCAACGGCTTTCGCGCTTCGGCGGCGTTTTCAGCGGGTTTCGCATCGCTCATCGCTTGCGGGTCCTTTTGCTTGTACCCACATATCTAGGCGGTCCGCAGCGGGCGGCCAAGATTTGACTGCGGAGAGACCCTTCAAATGACCGGCAATGGATTGCGCGTTTTCATGCTGCTGGCTGCCCTGACCGCCCTGTTCATGGGTGTGGGCTATCTTGTGGGCGGTGCCGGCGGTGCCGCGCTCGCCCTCATCGTGGCGGCGGGGATGAATGTCTTCGCCTACTGGAATTCAGACAAGATGGTGCTGCGCATGCATGGCGCGCGCGAGATCACGCCGGAGGAGCGCGATCCGCGGCTCTTTCAATACGCCAAAGACGTCGCGGACATGGCCCACGCCAACGCCATGCCGGCACCGCGCATCTATGTCATCGACAATGCCCAGCCGAACGCCTTTGCCACCGGGCGCAACCCGAATAACGCCGCGGTCGCCGCCACAACAGGCCTGCTCACCCAGCTCACAAGGCAGGAGGTGATGGGCGTAATGGCCCATGAGCTCGCCCATGTGCGCTCGCGCGATACGCTGACCATGACGGTCACGGCCACCTTCGCCGGCGCCATCGGCTTTCTGGCCAGTTTCGCGATGTTCTTCGGCGCGCGCGACCGCGGCGGGCTGCTCACCGGCATCCTCATCGCGATCTTTGCGCCCATGGCCGCCGCGCTTGTGCAGATGGCAATCTCGCGCTCGCGCGAGTACGAAGCCGACCGGATCGGTGCGGAGATCTGCGGCAATCCCCACTGGCTTGCGTCGGCGCTGGAAAAGATCGAGGCCAGCGCGCGGCGCACCCCCAATGAGAGCGCCGAGCGAAACCCGGCCAGCGCGCACATGTTCATCATCAATCCGTTGAACGGCCGCAGCGGAGATAGCCTGTTCTCCACCCACCCCGGCACCGCAAACCGCATTGCACGCCTGCGCGACATGGCCGGCGGTGAAGCGCCCGCTTCGGACGGCCCCTGGGGCGGCGGTGGGAATGGTGGTGCGCCCTCATCACGCGACTTCGGCGGCCCCTGGGGTTGATTCGCTGAACGCGCCCATTTGAAACGCGATATTAACCGTAGCGAGGCGATAGATAGCGGGTTCTTATCTGGAGCCGCCCTGTGCTGCGTCACACGCCACTTGTCTGTCTTGTCGCCGCCACGTCCCTGAGCGCAGCTTTGCCGCTGGCCGGGGCGGTCGCTATTGCGCCTGAAACAGGCCAGGCGGCGGCGTTGTTCGATCCGCGCCTGACACACGCCGATCTGACCCGGGCCGCCGCCAGGGCCGGAGCGTCAATCGTGCGCTTCGGCGCGGCACCGGGCTCTGTCATCGTCAGCCTTCCCGAAAGTGGCGGGCCGGCGGCCCTGCGCGCCGCAGGGGCCTGGCTTATCGCCGATCCTGTCATTCTAGGCGGATGCGCACCGCAAATTGAATTTTCAACCGAGGACGCCCCATGAATCGTCTTGAAACCGTCCGCGGCGATGCCCAGCGCATCCTGCTCGCCGGCCTTGTCATTGGCACCGTCATTTATCTGGCCGCCTCGGTTGTCGTGGCCCCGGAAAAAACGGTTTTTGGAACCGCGATCCTTATCGCCGCGGTGGGGCTTGTCTTCATCAGCTGGCGCGCCGCGCCCCATGAAGCCACCACGCGCATGGTCTTCGGTGCCGCGATGATGGCGTTTCCTGCGGCCCTGACCTTCATGATGAGCGGCAAGTCCTGGCAGATCGACATGCACATGACCTTCTTCGCCGCCCTGGCGGCGGTGACGGTACTTTGCGACCGCAAGGCGCTGCTGGCCGCAGCGGGAACAGCGGCTGTCCATCACCTGGCGCTGAATTTCATCCTGCCCGCGGCGGTGTTTCCCGGCGGCGGCGATCTGGCGCGCGTAATCTTCCACGCCGTGGTGGTGGTGATCCAGACCGGGCTTCTGATCTGGTTGTCGGACACGATCTCCAAGGCGCTCACCGACGCTGACCAGGCGCTTGGCGATGCCAGCCAGGCGCGCACCGAGGCTGAAGCCCTGGCCCAGACCGATCGCACCAAGGAAGCCGCCACCCAGAAATCTCGCGCGCGCGTCGCAGAGCTCGCTTCGGCGTTTGAAAAACAGGTGGGCGGCGTGCTCACGGCGCTGGAGCGCTCAGCTTCGGAAATGGCCGAATTGTCCGGCGAGCTAAAAGCCGACGCCAGCGAGACCCGCGGCAGCGCCGCCCAGGTGGCCGGCCGCAGCGAGGAAACCGGGCGCAACGTCCAGGCCGTCGCCTCGGCGGCGACCGAACTGGCCGCCTCGATCCAGGAGGTGACGCGCACGCTGGCCCAGGCCGACGAGATTTCCGGCCGGGCCGAGAGCGAAGCCAGCCGCGCCGGCGAATCCATGGCGCGCCTGAACGCGGCAGCGCAGGAAATTGAACAGATCGCCGATCTGGTGACGTCCATTGCGGCCCAGACCAATCTTCTGGCCCTGAACGCCACCATCGAGGCGGCGCGCGCCGGCGAGGCGGGCAAGGGCTTTGCGGTGGTCGCCAGCGAGGTGAAAGAGCTCGCCAACCAGACCGGCAACGCCACCGAAGAGATTCGCAGCAAGATCGACGCCATGCGCCGCGCCGCCGAACAGGCCGGCGCGGGCCTGAAACAGATCGGCGGCACGATCGGCGAAGTGCGCACCGCCAGCACCGATGCGCGCGGTGCGTTTAGCGAGCAAGCCGCCGCCACCGACGAGATCGCCAGGCTTGCCTCGGATGCCGCCACGGCCACCGCCCAGGTAGGCGAGGAAGTCGCCAAGGTGTCCGGTGCGGCGGCCCGCGCAGACGCCGCCGCCGCGCGATTCGAGGACGCGGCCTCCGGCCTGGCCGATTCTGCCGAGCGCCTGTCCGATGAGCTGGCAAAATTCCGCGCCGATCTGGGTGCTGCGGCTTAGGCCGGCCGGCCCAGCGGATAGTCAGCCTCGGCTTCATAGGCGTTGGGCATACCCGTCTTGCGGGTGTGGCTTGAATAAAGGTGGAAGCGGTCTGCGGCGAAGACGCTTGATTTGAACAGGGCATTGCGCTGCTCAAAGCGCTGCACGCGCACCGGATCCACCCCGCCGCTCAAATACGCCAGGGTGAGATGGGGCAAAAACACCCGCCGCTCCATCTCCACGCCGGCGCGCAAACCCGCCTTGCGGCAACGCCGCGCGAGTTCGGCCAGCTCTCGGCCCGCCTCAACCCCCAGCCACAGCGCGCTCGGCCGCTTTTTTCCAAAATGACCGGCCCCCGACAGGCGCAGCTGGAATTGCGGGACTGCAATCGCGGCCAGCTCAAGATCAAGCTCCTCGATCATGGGCTCATCCAGATCTCCGAAGAAGGCCAGGGTCACGTGCAAGGCCTCCAACGGACGCCAATTGGCGAACGGAACCTGCTCGTCCATTAGCTCGGCGGCCTCGTCGGCGATACGCTCCGGCAGCGGCAGGGCAGCGAAAACACGTAATGACATGACTGACTTACACACACGCGGCGAGCGCACACGTCAAGCCGAGGCGGGGTTGAACGCTTAAATCCCCAACTCTGAAAGGGGTTCTCGCGCATATTCTCATCCGGTTTCGCTTGAAATCCCAGCGCACAACTCTGATATTAGATGGAGCAGTGCGACCACCGGTAAATGTTTCGCACGAGAGCTTTATGGAAGAAGGACGCGATGAACCAGTATAACCGCACCACTTATGACGCCGGCGCGCTTGACACGTCACGCGACGAGGGTCTGCGCAGCTTCATGCTGGGGGTCTACAACAAGATGGGTCTGGGGCTGGTGGTAACCGGCATCCTGGCCTGGGTCGCCTTCAGCGTACCGGCTGTCAGCAGCCTTTTATATGTGACCGATCCTGCCACCGGCGGGCTTCAGTTCACCCTGCTGGGCACCGTATTGCGGTTCGCGCCCATCGGAATCCTCCTGATCTCGATGTTCGCCATGCGCAACCCCTCCCCGATTGGAGCCAACCTGCTCTACTGGGGTCTGGTGGCCACGTTCGGTATCGGTGCCAGCCTGTGGTTCTTCCTCTACAGCCTCACCTCGATCACGCAGGTCTTCTTCATCACCGCCGCAGCGTTCTTTGCGCTGTCGCTGTACGGCTACACCACGAAGAAAAACCTTCAGGCGTTCGGATCGTTTTTGATCATGGCTGTCGTCGGCCTTATCGGCGCGGTGCTCGTGAACATGTTCCTGGGCTCCGGCTTGCTTGCGATGATCATCTCGGTCGCAGGCGTGGGCATATTCGGCGCCCTGACGGCGTTCGATACGCAACGCCTCAAGCTGCAATACGTGCAGATTGCCGGCGACGAGCGGTCCATGGCCATCGCCACGACGTTCGGCGCGCTGTCGCTCTACATCAACTTCATCAACATGTTCCAATTCCTGTTGATGCTGCTGGGCAACCGCGAATAACGCTCCGCCCATAACGCCAAACCAAGACGCCCCGGACATGTGTCCGGGGCGTTTTTGTGTGAGCAGGCAACCCAGCCCCCCATGACCGGCAGCACCGGGTATGTAACTGTCCGGGCGCTGGAATACTGAGGTGCTGGCGCTATTGCAGCCCGCCCCATGTCAATCGCTTCAGCTGGCTGTCGAAGACCTTGAGCACCTGGCTCAGGTCCTGGCCGCGCTTCACGATCACGCCGCCCGCGGCCACCACCTTGAACGCGCCCTGCTTTCGCGCCTCGGCGGGGGTCTTCACGATGCGATAGACGGGAAACTCCGCCGCGTGGCGGAAAATCGAGAATTCAGCCCGGCCCTTCAGCCCGTCAATGGCGTAATCGCGCCACTGCCCGCCAGCGACCATCATAGCGTAAACGCGCAGGATCGCATTGAGCTCGGCGCGCTGAAACATCACGCTGTTTGCGTCGGACGCGGCGTTGGCTGCGCTGCTGGACATCGTGCTCCTCCCGGCGGGCGGCTCAGACTTATCTTTTCGCCGCGTTACCGAAAGTTCACGTAACGCCACGAACAGGCCTTAATTTGGTCCTTCGAGCGCCCCACGCCAATACCATTTTTCACCGGTCGGTCGATGCGGATCAAGCCTGCGGATCTGGATTCACAGCCCCCCAGCCCCCCCGGATCTGGCGGGTCGCATCGATCGGCACCTCCCCTTCAAGCGCGTCTAAAGATGCCGACGCCGCGCGTTCAGGCTTTGGTGACGGGCTTCAGTCATGCTGGTGGCGGAGCGGCGTTCCATGCGCTATCGCTAACGCCGTCAGAGTTTTGCGCCACGAACGGGACCGTCCATGATCTTTGCCGATCGCCTGGTCAAACGCTTCGCTGGCCGTACTGCGGTCAATCAGGTGAGCTTTGAGGTGAAGACCGGCGAAGTGCTCGGCTTTCTGGGCCCCAACGGCGCGGGCAAAACCACAACCATGCGCATGATCGCCGGCTGCCTGGAGCCTGACGAGGGCCGCGCGCTTGTGAACGGGTATGACAGCGCCCTGCAACGGCGAGCCGCGCAGCGACAGCTGGGATATCTCCCCGAAGGCGCGCCGGCCTATCCGGCCATGACGCCGCGCGGCTTTGTGCGGTTCGGATTGCGCGCGCGCGGGTTTTCCGGCTCTGCGCTCAGCGACGCCGCGCAGATGGCGCTCGCTCTGGCTAATCTCGGTCCTGCCGCGGACAAGGCGATCGGCGCGCTCTCCAAGGGTTACAAGCGCCGCGCAGCCCTGGCTGCTGCCATTGCCCACGATCCGCCAGTGCTGATCCTGGACGAGCCCACCGACGGGCTTGATCCCAATCAGAAGGACGGCGTGCGCGCGCTCATCAAGGAGATGGCCGCCACCAAGGCGATCATCATCTCCACCCATCTGCTGGACGAGGTCGATGCCATCTGCACGCGCGCCGTGGTGATCGCGGGCGGCGAGGTGCTCGCCGACGACACGCCTCAGGCCCTGGCAAAGCTTGGATCTGACGCCACCATCGCCTCGGCCTTTCGCGCCTTGACGCAGGCCAAGGGCGAGACGCTGGGCCGGGCCCGCGGAGGGCGCGCGGCGTGAATGGACTGATTGCGGTGTTTCGCCGCGAGCTCGCGGCCTATTTCGAGACCCCCCTCGCCTGGGTCTTTCTCACTGTGTTTGCGCTTGCCGCACCCAGCTTTGCCTGGCGGATCGGTAAATTGTTCGAAACCGGGCGGGCCGATCTGGCACCCTTGTTTGATTTCATGCCGTGGCTTCTACTGGTTCTAATGCCGGCGCTGGCCATGCGCGCCTGGGCTGAAGAGCGAGACCGCGGCACTCTGGAGACGCTGCTTTCGGCCCCGATTGCGCTCTGGTCTGCCGCGCTGGGCAAGTTTCTGGCCGCCTGGGCTGTGGCCGGGCTCGCCATCGCGCTCACCTTTCCCATGTGGATTGCCATCAATTATCTGGGCGAGCCGGACAATGCGGCGACGGCCACCGCCTATATGGGCACCTTCCTGCTTGCGGGCGGCTATCTGGCGCTGGGCCAGGCATTGTCGGCGGCCACATCAAACCAGGTGATTGCCTTCGTTCTGGGCGGGGCGGTGTGCTTCCTGATCACCGTGGCGGGCCTGCCATTTGTGCTGGACGCCCTGTCGTCGCGCCTTCCCGGTGCAGCGGCCGAGGCGCTGGCCGAGCTATCGGCGCTGGCGCGGTTTGAAAGTCTTCGCCGCGGCGTCGTGAGCCTCTCCGACCTGGTCTATTTCTTCAGCCTGATCGGGCTGGGTCTTGGGATTGCCATGGCGCTGATCGACAGCCGCCGCGGAGGTGGGCGATGAACGGGACGCGCTTTGTCCTCGTGATCGTGGCCAGCCTGATCACCGGCTTTGCAGGTCTCAACCTGCTCGCGGGCGCAACGATGGACGGCCTGCGGCTCGATCTCACCGAGCGCGGGCTGTACCAGCTCTCGCCCGGGACCCGCGAAGTCCTGACGCGCATTGATGAGCCGGTGGAGCTGAACTTCTATTATTCGCGCGCCGAGGCGGCGCGATATCCCGCCGTTCGCGCCTATGGCGCGCGCGTGCGTGAAATGCTGCGCGCCATCGCCGCGCAGTCTGGCGGCCGCGTGCGCCTGGAAGAAATCGACCCTGCGCCCTTCTCTCAGGCCGAGGACGCGGCCATCGCCGCCGGGCTGGAGCCGATTCCCACCGAGGACGGCGGCCAGATCTTTTTCGGATTGACCGGGCGAAACGCCGTGGACGATCAGCGCGTCATCACATTTTTCGATCCGGTGGAAGAAGCCCGCCTGGAGTACGAGATCGTGCGGACCCTGGCCGAGCTGGAGCGCGCCCGGATCCCGAAAATCGCGGTGATCTCGGATCTGCCCTTCGCGCCGGACCGGGATGGGAACAGCGCCAACCGCATTATCAACGAGCTTGCCGGCACCTTTGATATTGCGTGGCTTGAAAACGATTTTGAAGACATCCCGCAAGATGCCGATGCGCTCTTTCTGCTGCACCCGGCACCGCTGAGCGAGGATCAAAGCTATCTGGTGGACCAGTTCGCCATGACAAGGGGGCGCGTCCTCGCCCTGGTTGATCCCATGGCCCATGTGGCCTTGAAGCCTGGCCCGGACGGCCTGCCGCCGGTGAACGCCAATCGCGCCTCCACCCTCAACCGGCTGTTCGCCAGCTGGGGTGTGGCCTATGACGTGAACACCACCGCCATGGACGCGCGCAACGGGCTTCCCGTCCAGATCGTCGAGAGCGGACGCACGCGCATGCGGGCCTATCCGCTGTGGTTCACCGTCACGCCAGCCCAGATGAGTGCGGCGCTTCCTGCCGTCGCCGCCCTGTCGCGCGGCGTCAATCTGGGTTCGCCAGGCGTGCTGGAGGCGGCGCCGGGCTTTGAAGACCGGTTTACGCCCATGATGACCACAAGCGACGCGGCCGCGCGCCTGGACGCGGACCGCGCCGCCGCCAGCCCGGCTCCCGAAGAGCTGATGCGCGAGCTGGATCCCGCACCTGACGCGCCGCTCACGCTGGCCGCGCGCATCAGCGGTCCGTTCCAGACCGCGTTCAGCGAGGGTCCGCCGGCTGGAGACATCAACTTTGATCCCGGTGCCCATGTGGACACCTCAAGCGACGATGCGGAGATCGTGGTGATCGCCGACGCCGATTTGCTGGATCCGGCCTTCTATCTTCGCAATGATCCGGTGGCGGGCGAGCAGGTGGTGGCTGACAATCCCGCGCTGATCCTCAATCTGGCAGATCGTCTGGCCGGCGATCCGGCGCTGGTGTCCCTGCGGTCCCGGGCGGGGTCACAGCGGCCCATGGTGCGCGTCGAAGCGCTGCGCGCAGATGCCGAGGCGCGCTATCTGGCCCTGCAGGACGAGCTGCGGGCCGAGCTTGATGCTGCCGAAACGCGCCTGAACGCGCTGAACCGCCAGGGCCGGGCGAGCGCGCTGGGCGGTGCTGGCCAGGCCGACAGTGCCGAGGCGGACTCCCTGCGCGCCCGGATCGTTCGCGCCCGTGAGCGCCTGCGAGAGATTGAGCGCGGTTTCCGGGTGGAGATCGACGCGCTGGAAGGCGCACTGATTCTCTGGACGGTGTGGATCCCGCCGCTCTTCGTGATTTTTGGTGCCGGGATCTTCACCCTCGTGCGCACGCGGCGGCGCCCATGAGCCGCGGCCCCGCCCATCGCCGCCGCACCCAGGCAATCGCTGCGCTTGCTGCAGCGCTGGCCCTGTTCGTGCTGGGTGCCGGCGCGGTCTGGCGTGACGCCGCGCTTGGCGCGCGTCCCGATGTGTCAGGGCCCGTGGTGTCCGGCTGGAGCGAGGCTGCGGCCGACGCCGCCACAATCGAGATCATCACCAGCGACGGCCAGTTTCTCATGGTGCGCGACGGCGAAACCTGGGTGATGCCGTCGCGCGGCGGCTATCAGGTACGTCCTGAACGCATCGCAGAGCTGGATGAAGCGCTGTTGAGCCTCACCTATCAGCGCGCCATGACCCGTGACCCGGAAAAGTTCGCGCGCCTGGGCCTGGCCGACCCGCTGAACGGCGGCAACGGCGTGCGCCTGACCGTGCTGGACCGGGCTGATCAGCCGCTGGTTCGCCTGGTTGTTGGTGAAACCGGCGATCAGGGCGGCGTGTATCTGCGCGAACCAGACAGCGGGCGCGCTTTTGCGGCGGCGGGCAGCCTGCCTGATATCGGCGATCCCGGCCGCTGGCTGGGCCTTGAGTTCTGGGATCTGGATCCCTCCACCGTCGCCCGCGCCCGCGTGCGCCCGGAGACCGGACCGGCCTATTTCGTCCTGCGCCCGGGCCTGGCCCAGCGCAATTTTGATCTCATGGAGCCCAATACCTGGCGGCTGGTCACCGGCGGTGCGGCCAACGGGGTCGCCGTCGCAGGGGCGCGCCTGCGCTTTCGCGATGTGAAACCGGCCAGCCAGATCGAGACCGCCTTCGTGTCGCAGCATTCGGCGGTGACATTCTCCGGCGTCGCCTATCAGTTTGATTTTGTCGCCGAGGGCGATCAGCGCTGGGCCGTGATCGACGTGGACGCCCGCGCCGACGACGCCGCCGGGTTCGTCGAACAGCTGTCAGCGCGGACCGAAGGCTGGGCTTTCAGGGTGTCTGAAGACGCCTATGAGCGCCTGACGCGCCCGCTGCCTGACCTGGCCGAGCGCACCACTGCGCCTGCACCGGCAGACCCGGACGCGGTGCCCGGCTGAACCGTCACCAAATGTTCGCGCACGCGGCGCCCGGTTTGGCTATGATTGCAGCGCCTGCGTCAGAACGGAGCGAGTCCATGCGCCTGCCCTTCATCGCCGCCCTTTGCCTCGGCGCGTTCGTCGCTGGTGCCTGCGCCCCTGACGAGGCCGCACCGGAGCCCGACCCCGTGCCGGCGTCATGGACAACCCTGTCCGGCGAAGCGCCGCTTGTGATCGCCCATCGCGGCGCGTCCGGCGAGCGCCCCGAGCACAGCGAGGCAGCCTACAAGCTGGCGCTGGAGCAAGGCGCCGATGTGCTGGAGCCCGATCTTCAGATGAGCGCGGACGGCGTGCTGATCGTGCGCCACGATCCCTATCTCTCCACCTCCACCGACATCGCCGACCAGCCAGAGTTTGCCGACCGACGGCAGGCTCGCTTTGGCCGCGAGGATTGGTGGGTTTCAGATTTTACC